>Ga0164294_10002472_pt1 | contig 16676 bp, 35 predicted proteins | sample GEODES005metaG_FD_111479 | JGI IMG/M metagenome (GOLD analysis project Ga0164294, IMG submission 111479) | Oligotrophic lake water microbial communities from Sparkling Lake, Wisconsin, USA - GEODES005 metaG | ecosystem: Environmental > Aquatic > Freshwater > Lake | place: USA: Sparkling Lake...
AATCACCCACTATCCTCCACTTTCCTCCATTCTAACCCAATCTCAAAAATGTCAGTAAGATTTATTTTTATTATAAATATGGTAAAATTGATTGTGGAGCACTTAATAGTAACAATTCCCAGAACTGGAAGCAACTATTTAAATAGTCTTATAACACAAAAAATATCTTATTTTTCTAATATAGTTAAAACACATAAATTTCCTGAAAACCATGAGCACATTATAACCTTAGCCAGAGATCCAAAAGATGCAGTTCTGTCAAGATTAGCAATGAGTGCTACCCATGCTAAAGAAAATCTTAGCCTATTGCCAGATAAATACCAATCACTTAAGTTTATGGAGCACTACATTAATTTTGGAGAAAGATTATATAAAGAAGCCAAAATCATAATAGATTATAATGATTTAATTAATTATCCAGATGAAGTAGTAAAGTATTTAGCAAAAGACATGGGTCTAACCTATCATGATGTTCCATACAGACATACCTTAAAAGATGATTTTAAAAATAATTATTTAGTTACTAGTAAAAACACTAATTATTACACTGAGTTAAAACCTTTGATAGATTCATTAGATTTTACTAAGGCATACGAGGTATACCATAAAATGTTATCTAGGGCTATAAAGGTACAAACCGACGGTATTTAATCAACCCTTTATAGCCTTATTGACCATACGTATCAAACCACGCTTCTTGATCTTTCTGGCATTAAATGTCTCCGTGTATCCATTTTGAGGCATATCCTCTTTATCCAGAAAATGTCCGTATCTCTCTCTTAGTGTATTTACTACTATAGATTCGACTCTTTTGGCTTCCCCCCGATTTTTAAAATACCAATAGGCAACTAACTTCCAATCCTTGGTCCTATGTTGGCGATATCTTCTACCAGTTATATCCCCAATACCTATCTTGATGGCATCAAACCCTTCATGATAAATAATATATAAAATACACATATTGACATTATATATGTGGTTTGATATCCTTAGTATAAGTTCAAGTCCTACCTAGTGTACTGAGCATGTAAATGATACTAACCAATAGGGTATTACAATGCTTCTTTACATTCCCGCCGATTTTTGTTATGATTAGTGTATGGCTAAAAAGAAAAGCAGTCTATTATCTTCTGGCAAAACTGGTACTTCAACTGGGGCTATGGAGTACACAAAGGGCTATATGAAAAGAAAACGTAGGCGAATGAGAGATGAAGAAAAAAGGTGGAAATCTCTCAATGGTCCAGTTGTTGTTATCAAACCATCTTCCGCAGATTTAGGATAATAACCAATATTGCCCTTTAGGGCATTGAGAGGTTTGTTAGTTCTATTTTGCGCCGAACTCTATGCTAAAAAATTAAGGTACTGTTCTCATTATCTTATATGAGTATTGGTTTAAAGGATCATAGTTGTATCCACCAGTGCTTTTGTTATACCGTCCGATAAGCACGTTGTATCTTTCAACTATATCTGATATTACAGTATTGGCTCTATCAATGTTACGGTTATGTGCATCTTGTTCTCTTATAAGATCTAGTCTGCTACTTGCAATAATATCGCTTGTGTATTTTATACAAAAGTTACTTTGATCTAAAGTCATCTTACGAGTCTGTTTTAGATCCCCGCCAATAAATAACATAGACAAACCAAGGATTAGGATTAGGGCGGTTTGAACCCAGATAATAGTTTTAATTTTAATACTCATACTCACCTATTATAGCCTACAGTTGATATAAAGGTCAAGTTAGGGGTATACTAAAGGAATGGAAAATCTTGTTCAATTAGCAATTACAATGACAGAAATGGATACAGGCATTAACCTATCGCTTCAAGAAAGAGAAAATATGGTTAAACGTATAATGGCAAGGGTAGAAGATACTAACCAGTAATGCCCTCGTAGGGCAGGAAAAGGTTTATTGTCTCTATTTTGTGCCGAACTTTAAATTACGCTATAATAGATTAATGAAAATTTTAATAGATATGATTTTTGCTTTAATTATTTCGATTGGCATGCTTATGCTGATCAATAAAATTTAATTGACAAACCCCCCCTAACTTTGATATACTGAATAGATGTTCTGCTTTAAGTGTGGCAATAAACTAATAAACGGCGATTGTGGTTTTTGCTTTGATAATTCAAACGCCCTAAGAGAGTTTGAGGAAGAAGATGAGTAATTGGACCGAAGAGTTATCAGATGAACATAAAGAACAAATCTGGCACTTTATTGTAGAGACTGTTAAAGAGATTCGTGAACAGATTGCTGTAGACATTGAAGGTACCAGTGACCTTTGGAAGGCTAAAGGCCTTAATAAATCCCGTCGAACCTCTAAAGCATTTAAAATATCTGCTGCAATTGCAAGGGGGCAAAATGAAATTTAATTTAAAAAATAGTATATTAGATACATTAGAGTATTCTAAAAAATTAATTATTTCTCCTGACATTGATGGATTTATGACTGCTAAGTTAATTAATAAATACAATGGATCAATTGTCGTTGGGGCATACGATAAAAACATTTTAACTATTGCTGAAGGCATTAATCCAGAAGACTGTCTTTTTGTAGATTGTGACATGAATACGCCAGAGTTTGTTTCTATTGGCAATCATATGCGATTGCTTTCTGATAATATTTCTGTTGAGTCTTTTAACCCTAATCTGCATTTTGAAGTAACAAAATATACAGATAAATTTCCTTATGCAACTTGTTTTTTAATAACATTTGCAACTGGCGTATTAACTTCTGATCTTGATAAAAATAAAATGGCATATGCAGACTCTACATATAAAAATTTAATAAAGTATGAACAAAATATGAAAAATTGGGCTGTAAGGTTTTATCATAACGAAGTAGAACGAATTTTAAATCCAAGATTATCTGATCATAATGAAAGATTGTGGGTAGAAAAAGAATATCCAAAGCAATCATTTCTTTCAAAACAATTTGGTAAAACTAGATACATAAAAGCATTAAATGATGCACTTATATCAGAAAAAATAAATCATTTACCAATTGTTCACGGCACAAAATATAAAACAGGGTTAGTAGACAAGAATACTGTAATAACTTATAACAAGGATATAATTTCATATGCAGAAATATATTCTGGAGAATATTCTGTTACATATAATCAAATAGCCGATTGGGAATAAACATTAACTTTCATAAATACTTTTATTTTGAAATAAATTATTTAAAACTTTATCAAAAACTCCTTTAAAGGCTGCGTCTTCTGTTGATAAATATACGGATCTTTCTGTTATTTCGTTAGACCTTAAAAGATGTCTTCTATTTACATAAATTTTAACATCTTCCATTTGTGAACCACCAACTTCAAACATATTTCCATACATGGATCTCCATAAACAACTTGGATATTTTTTTATTATAGTTAATAGTTTATCTTTTTCCATTAACATAGGAGTATGTAATTCATAATCTAATGCTTTATTAATGCCATTTTCAATTAACTTATTGTTAGTTAATATTAATTTTTTAATATACAATGATGAGCCAGTAATTTTAACATATTTGTTTATTTTATCCAAAAGCAATCCACTATAAAAATAATCAATGTTGTCTATTTTTTTAATTATAAAAAAATCATCATTCATTAATATAAAGTTATTTGATATTTTATCAGAGTTACAAACAGCATGTAAATTATTTAAAGCATTTGTATATTTATTGTGATTTTGTTCTATTGGTATGTGGTATCCAGAATACCAGTTAGGCTTGCCACCTACTACCCAAACCTTTGCATCTGGAAAACTATGAAGAACAGATCTAATAGAGTATCTTAACTCTTCGTTATCGCCAGATTTACATATGTAAACAAAATCCATTAAATACCCCGCTTTATTATAAGTATATCAGAATCTGGTATACTTGTATAAACATAGAATAGGTGGGATCCTTGGCTAATATAATATTTCTGGGCAATTTTGAAGTGCCTTATAGTAGCGAGAATCATCATGCTAAGTCTTTGGAATCTCTTGGGCATACCGTGCAAAAATTACAAGAGAAAAAAGCGGGCAGTACAGAAATATTAAATGCAGCATTAAAGTCTGATCTATTCATATGGGTACACACACATAGATGGCAAACCCCAGGATCTAGAACAATGACAAATGTATTAAAAGAATTAAAGGTTGCTGGCATACCAACTATGACCTATCATTTGGATTTGTGGTTTGGCATTGAACGTGAAAAAGATTTAAAGAATGATGATTTTTATACAAACATAGGTCATTTTTTTGCTACAGATAAATTAATGTGTGATTGGTTTAATGAAAATACACAGGTTAAAGGACACTTCTTGCCTGCTGGTGTGTATGACAAAGAGTGCTACATTCATGAAGATTATGATCCATATAACTTTGAAAACGATATTATATTTGTTGGTAGCAAGGGTTATCACCGTGAACATAAATACCGTCCACAATTAATAGACTTTTTACGAAAAACATACGGTAAAAGATTCCTACACGTTGGTGGAGATGGAGACACTGGAACTGTACGTGGAGATGCTCTAAATCGTATCTATGCTAAAAGCAAGGTAGCGATAGGTGATAGTTTAAACATTAACTTTAATTATCCTTACTACACTAGTGATAGGTTGTTTGAGAGTATTGGTCGTGGTGGTTTTACTATCTACCCTCGCATTAAAGGCCTTGAAGAATACTTTAAGGATGAAAATGAAATTGTATTTTATGAACACGGCAACCTTGAAGATCTAAAAATTAAAATAGACAAGTACTTGTTAGACGGGGTATCAAGAGAAGCAATCAGACTTAATGGACATGAAAGAACAAAAAAAGAGCACACATATGTTCATAGATGGGCTAGTATTTTAGAAACCTTAAATATAAAATGAAATATTTAGTTACAGGTGGTGCTGGTTTTATTGGATCAAACCTTGTTGATAAGTTAATTAGTCTTGGTCATGATGTTATTTGTGTTGATGATGAGTCTGCAGAGTGTCATGAACAATTCTACTGGAATGATAAAGCACAAAACTATAAGTATGATATTTGTGACTATGAATTAATTGCACCACTTTTTAAAGATGTTGACTGCGTGTTTCACGTAGCATCTGATGCAAGAATACAGCCAGCAATATTAAATCCTAAAAAATCTATTCAATCAAATGCAGTAGGAACAGCAAATATTCTTGAACTTTGTAGAGTTAATAAAGTAGATAGGTTAATCTATTCAAGCACATCTTCTTCTTACGGAAAAAAGGTTTTGCTTCCAAACCAAGAAACACAATCACCTGATCCATTAACACCATACTCTGCTGCTAAAGTTTTTGGTGAAAACCTTGCAAGAGTTTATTACAACCTTTATGGATTAAAGACTATATCCCTTAGATATTTTAATGTTTATGGAGATAGACAACCATTAAAGGGTCAGTATGCGCCAGTAATAGGATTATTCTTAAAACAATATCATGAGTCAAAACCATTAACAGTAGTTGGAAATGGATCTCAACGTAGAGATTTTACTCATATATTAGATGTAGTAGAAGCAAACATACTTGCATCTGAGGTTGAAAATGGATTTGGAGAAGTATATAACATTGGGTATGGAAGTAATTACGCTATACTTGATATTGCTAATATGATTTCAAATGATATTAAATTTATCCCGCCAAGAATTGGTGAAGTGCAAGAAACTCTTGCGTCTAATGCCAAGTTTAAAGATTTAACTGGATGGACTCCAAAGATATCTCTAATGGATTGGATACAACAATGAAAATAAATTTTGGTTGTGGCAGCATTCAGCCTTCTGACTGGGTTAATATAGATCTTGATCCAGAGTTTAATACTGAGTATAAAGATTTAAAATTAATCCCAGACAACTCTTGTGATATTATTGTTTGTCATGCAATAGTTTGTTGTGTTAAGTATCATGATATTGAAAAAGTTTTGTCAGAATTTTATAGAGTTTTAAAACCAGGAGGGGTTGCAAGAATTAGCCTCCCAGACATAGTTTCTGGATTTAATGCATATAAAAATAACAATATTAGTTTTTTCCCTAACTCTGAAGATGACTTAGACAATAGATTTTCTGCATGGCTAACTTGGTATTCACAATCAGCATCACTTTTAACAAGTAAAGCCTTACAATATAAATTAAAGAGCGTTGACTTTGGTAATGTTTCTGAAACAAAATTTAAACAAACAGTATATTCAAATGAAAAGATTTATGAACTTGATACAAGAGAGCATGAATTTTATTTTGTAGAGGCAATTAAATGACAGAGATGATTAAGACAATCTTAAATGGAGAATTTGAAATTGTTCTTCCAAAGCATCGTGCAGATAGACCAGAATGGCACAGCGAAGCAGGTTGGGAAAAGTTAAGGCTTAAATCAATGCACAATAACATTGGTAAGGGCGATGTTGTTTATTATGTTGGTGCAGAAGAAGGTGAGTTTCCAGCGCTTTGTCAAATGTGGGGGGCAGAAGTTGTATTGTTTGAACCTAATCCTAAAGTCTGGTCTCATCTTCCACTAACTTGGTCTGCTAATAATCTAAAACTTCCAATGGCTTGTATTCCTGGATTTGCTTCTAATAAAATAAACAACCTTGCACGTGTCTATTTTAATCAATGGCCCCCAGAAGTTAATAATGAAATTAAAGCAGCGCATGGATTTAAAGAATTATATCTTGAAGGAGATACTTATGGCCAGATTACAATAGACTCTTGCGTTTATAATCATAAGATTAAACCACCTACCGTCATTTCCTTGGACGTAGAGGGTAGCGAATGGAGGGTCTTAGAAGGGGCTGAGAAGGCACTTAGAGAGTATAAACCAAAGATTTGGCTATCTGGACACCCAGAGTTTATGCTACAACAATGGAATGAATCTTTATATAATCTTAGACAATGGATAAAAGGGTTGGGGTATCAAGAAACTTTTTTAGATTATCAGCATGAAGTGCACTTATTCTATGAGTAGTCTTATATTTTGTCCACATACAGATGATGCAATCTTTTCTTTAGGTGATTACATTATTGATAACGATCATTCTTTTACTATTGCATCTGCATTTTCTGGCATACCAAAAGATTGGGCAGGATATAAAAAACACATTAGATTAAGACAAGAACATGAGGAAGCCTGTTCTATGATAAATGCTAAAGTTATTAATGGAGATTTACTAGATGATGTTTATGGAAAACAAGATGAAGATATTTTAATTGATTGGATAAAAAGTATAATTGTAAATTTTGATAATATATATATTCCATTAGGTATTTATCATCCAGACCATGTTTTGTTATCAAATAATCTCTTTAATTTAATGAAAAATTTTAATAAAACATATTTTGTATATGCTGAATTGCCATATAGGATGTCGCATCCAGAGTTACATAAAGAAAGATTAAAACAGTTTGAGTCTATCCATACTTTAGAAAACATTCCAATTAATTTTACACAGCATAAAATTGAGGCAATCAAAAAGTATAACTCACAGATAGCATATGTACATGATCCATCTTACATAGACGAAGATTTAATTGGTAAACTTATTGTAGAAGAAAAATTATGGAAGATTTTAACATGACTAATGCATATCTTTATTCAGTTAAACAAGAAGATTGTGCTGCTGATAAATGGGATTACGGATTATTGAAAGAATTTTTTAATAAAAATGTTATAAAACCAAAAAGAGTAACAACTTTGCCTAACACAGATAGAGCCTTTGTTGTTATTCCTGGACCACAAAATATAGACTATGAGGATCAAATATCTGAAGAGTTAAGTAAAATAGGCAGGGTAGTTTTATTTATTACTGGAGATGAAAGTGCTACATTTAAAGTTGATAAAATAAAACATAAAAATATTGAGATTTGGATTCAATACCCGCACAGAAAACATTCACAATATAATAAATTGGCATTAGGTGTTCCACAACACTTATCAAATAACTTACCAGAGTATCAAAATAAATCGTATGATGTATTTTTTTCAGGACAAATAACACATCAAAGAAGGCAAGAACTTGCAACTGTTATGCCTGATATACCAAACTCTTTTTACAATCCAACTACTGGTTTTGCAGAAGGATTAAAACCAAAAGAGTATTATAAAAAAATGTTTTTATCAAAAATTGTACCATGTCCTAGTGGGGCAATGGTTATTGATTCATTTAGGTTTTATGAAGCAATTGAAATGCTTTGCTTACCTATAGGAGATAAATTAGATCCAAAAATGCAAAATACAGATTTTTTTAATTTTTTATTTGAAGATAATCATAAAATAAAAACTTTTGAAAATTGGCAACATTTACCTAATTTGTTACCTGAACTATTAAATAACTATACATCTGAAATGCATCAAATTGTTTGTTGGTGGATTAAATATAAAAGAGATTTATTTATTGAGTTAATGAGGCAAGTAAATGCATAAAAAAGATATAACAATTGTTATGGCTACATCTGTAATTCCAGATCACCCAAGTACAACAATGATAGAACAAACAATTAGTGACATTCGTGTTCATTTTCCAGACAACGAAATTATTATGCAAATAGATGGTCTTAGAGAAGAGCAGCAAGATCGTAAAAAAGATTACGATGAATATAAAAATCGCATTCTGTGGAAATGCTTACACGAAGATAAAAATATACTACCTTTTATATTTAAAGAACACAGCCATCAAACTAACATGATGCGTCAAACAATTAATGAAATTAAAACACCTTTATTACTTTATATTGAGGGTGATGCTCCTTTAACTTCAGACACACCAATAGATTGGGATAAGTGTTTAGATATGTTTGAATATAATAAAGCAAATACCATTCGTTTTCATTTTGAATCTTTTATACCAAAAGAACATGAACACCTTATGTTTGGCTTAGAAGATGGCTTTATGAAAACTATACAGTGGAGTCAACGACCACATCTAAGTAGAAAAAAATATTATAAAGATATTGTACTTCCAAAATGCAGGGATAAATTTTTTATAGAAGATACATTTCATGGAGCAGTTCAAGACGACATATGCCCATATGACATGTTTGATCAAGCAAAATGGGAAACGCATAAACTTTGGATTTATCATCCAGAAGGAAATATTAAACGTTCTTATCATTTAGATGGTCGCCAAGGGGGAAGAAAGTACACTTCCGATGATGATGTTTGGGGGTATAAAGAATGAGGCTAGGAATTATAGCAAGATGTGACAATACTGGTCTTGGTAATCAAACTAGAGAATTAGTAAAAATGTTAAATCCTGACAAAATTTTACTTATTGATTCACACTCTTTTAATAATAATAAACAATATCCAAATTGGTATAATGGGTATAGTGTAATAAAAACAATAAGAGGCATGCCTAGAACAAAAGAAATTCTTAGTTTTTTAGATGATATCGATGTTGTTATTAGTTGTGAAACATTCTATCATTTAGATTTTATTGATATAGCAAGAAAAAGAAATATAAAAACAATATTACAGTATAACTATGAACTATTTGGAAATATGGTTAATCCAGAGTGGCCATTGCCAGATGTTTTGCTTGCCCCAAGTATTTGGAATTTAGATATTGTTAAAGAAAAATTTGAATCAAAATGCAAGGTGGCTCACTTACCGCCACCAACAGATACATCATTATTTAATATTGTAAGAGAAAATAACCTATCAAAAACCCATAAACGAATACTTCATGTTGCTGGTAAAAAAGCAGCCAAAGATAGAAATGGAACTAATACTGTAGTAGAAATGCTTAAGCATTCTAATGCAGATTACGAACTTGTGGTAGCAACACAAACTCCTTTAGATTTTATAACCAAAGATAGCCGTTTAAAAATAAACAAAGATAATGTTACAAATAGAGAAGATCTATATAACGGCTATGATGCTATGGTTCTTCCTAGACGTTATGCTGGTCTTTGTTTACCTATGAATGAGGCTTTAATTTCTGGTTTACCCGTTTTTATGACAGATATATCACCTAATAATCAAATACTTCCTAAAGAATGGTTAGTAAAATCAGATAAAATTGGAGAGTTTAAGACTAAGTCAATGGTAGATATTTATGAGGCTAACCACGAAGAATTATCAAAGTCTATTGATAACTATTTTAATAATGTAAATATATATGATAGCAAACAAAAGGCTATAGAAATTGGATTTAATAATTTTTCAGTTGAAGTATTAAAAGATAAATGGTTAAATATTATAAATGAATAAACAGAAAAGCCAGCCTATCTCTAGACTGGCTATCTGATAGAAGATTATTTACTTCTTCTTAGCAGCCTTTTTTACTGGTGCCTTTGCAGACTTAAGAGCCTTTGCAACTTCATCAGCATCAGGTAAAATACCGAATGCTTTATCGTTTGGATTGAGTGCTCTCAATGCAACGGGCGCTACAGCAGCAACTAGTGCAGCCCATAGATCCTTTGGATCTGTAACTCCTGCCATGTATAGTGCAAGACCTGATGCAAGAACTGAGCGACCATATGATGCCAGCATTGCCTTTGTCTTATCGTTTAGTACTTTTTCCATTATTCCTCCTAGGATATAATTTGTGTTATTATTGTAAAACCAATCCATAGACCAATAATTCCTGCAACTCCTGCAAAAACTGGTGGTGCTGGGACTGGCAATTTGAATGCTGCAAACACTACACCGCATCCAAAACCTGTAATAATTGATAGTAAAACATCTTTCATGTTATTTTTTTTCTTGATCCATCTCTGGTAAAAGCGCTAAAAGTTTATTAGAATAGTTATCTAAACCTTCTATTCTTAATTCATCTGAAACCTCTTTAATGGTTTGCTGTGACTTTTCAATGTATTCAAAAGCCCAATCTCTTGAATCAGAAAGAAACTTTATAAAGTTTTCTCTATGTATTGTATCGTCAGACATACTGGTACCATTGTTTGCTTGATAGTTTAATTCTTCAAGTGCCTTGGTTTTTATAAAAAGTTCAGCCAACAATAAGTTAGACTTTTTTAGTTTATTAAAAGTAGCCAAATAGGACAGTCCAAAAGAAAAAGATAGAATAGCAAAAAATATCAAAAAGATTGTTTCCATATTATCTATTGTATCCTATGCTAACCAACATTACAAATCATCTTCTTCAATGTCAAATAAATCTAAGTCTGATAACTGACTAAGCCTTGAAGCAAAAAACAAATTAATTGCAACAAGAATAGATATTGTTGATAATATTAATATAATTATTTTATTTTTCATTTTTCTATTGTTCCTTTACATCTAATACAGGCTAAATAGTCTTTACCAGTAAACGGACAAGATCCAGCATCAATAAATGAGTGACCTTTTATTTTACATTTGACATATACAATTAAATCTTTTATCATTTCATGGCCTCTCTTGTAACTAAAACAATTGCTCCATTATCTTCTAAAGCCTTCTTTACCTTTACCATATATTCTATAGCATGTCTTTTTTCTGTGTCAAATAGACGCATAAACATAGCCTCATTGGCTTTAACTGTAATAAAATGTTCATTATCTATAATATCTACTTTAAAATTTTTAGGCGCTGGTATCGAATGAAAGGCCATTTTCATTTGATCTGTATACATTATTTTCTGCCCCATTGTATTTTATTCCATCCACGCTCATGTGCGTAGTAAATAAATACTTTAACTACCGTTTCCCAAAAGGCAATAGCACCTGAAAGTGTTGCATCTCCAGTAATCACATATACAACAACAAATGAAGATAGGGTTCCCCATATACGATAACTTAGTGCTTTAGTAAATGATCGTGCCTTGGTTACTGTCATAGTATAGGCTCATTATCGTCTGTTCCGCCAAAATATTTTTCTATAACATAGACCATAATTCCAGCAAATACAAACGATATTATAAGAGCGGTTAATGTATCCATAACCTATATTCCTAATTCTTTACGCTTTTGTGTTGCAGAAATAGCATGAATGTCTGCCCCCAAATCTACTTGCTCAATCTTGTATCCTACATCACGACCATAAACAATGTTTGTAATATTAGGTAGTCTTAGTACTAATGCACCATCCATAAATTCATCCTTGGCAATATATTCTTTTACCTGATCAAATTTTAGTGGATCTTTCTCACTTGTGTTGTATGTATTTCGGACTCCAAGTAATACTTGATTAGTTCGTTTACCCGCTTCTTTGTATAAAGCATGATGACCTTCATGCCATGGTTGATATCGACCAAGCATTAACGTTGTTGGTGCAGACCAATCATGTAACTCAAACAAAGAAATAATTAAACTTGCTTTTTCGTATGGATTTTTTTCATGATCAGAAAACATAAAATCAAACTCTTTTGGTGCTATAAACATTTTATTTGTATCTTCAAATCTGCCTTCTTTAATTGTATCCATGAAAATTAAAATGTCTGCCTTGCCAAATGCTTCTCTTGTAGCATCTGTAGGACATACAAAATCTACAATTACTGGGGCAACTCCTTGATTAGCAATAAGCCTTGCCATTGCACCCATACGTCTTGCTTGCTCTATGCGATCTTCAGGAGCAAACCCAAGGTCAGAGTTAACTGTAGAGCGTACCTCATCTGCATTAAGATGAATAGCATTAATACGTTCCTTTAATACTTTTGCTAATTCTGTTTTACCAGAACCAGGTAGTCCAATTATTTGTATAATCATTTTATTTCTCCATTGTTAAAGATTGCCAAGTATCTGACCAGTCTTCTTTGGTTTTATGATTGTTGAATTCTTTTGAAATTTCCCCATCTTCTAAGTATACACCACCCCAAACACCCCACTCTTTGCCAGATACTCCTACGGCAAAACAGGTTTTTGCTACTGGACATAGTTGACACATAGAATCAACAATTTTTCGTTTAACTGAATCATCCTCATATTTATCAAAATATATATTAGTATCAAGCCCTAAACATCTAGCATTATCTTTCCATAAATGTTGCTTCATTTTCAATCTCGATACTTGTTTGGAATATCCCAACCATTGCGACTAGGTGAATAAACTTTATGAAGATACCATTTGTCTTTTACCCTAATGCCTGCTGGAGATGTTTTTGCAGTTTTTGATTCTTTTAAATCAATAACATCCCAACCTTGCCAAATTAAATTTTTATTTTTAAAAACAATTTTTTCCATTGTGTTTAAACTTTTAATCAACATAAATACCCCCTAGTATTTAAATATACCAACCTCTATATTTTTTAATTGTGCTTCTGAAACTAATTTAGATACACTTTCATCTGGTTTACTTAAAAATGCAAAATAGTTAACTTGATTTAAATTTTCTTTCATCCAAATTGGAGCAACTTTATAAAATTTTATTTTTTTACCACGTGCTTTCATTCCTTTTTCTGATATATTAGAAAATTCTGAAACAAAAGAATTAACTTTTGCTGGGCCAGCAGAATAGATTATAAAATTTTTATCATCTTTGTGCATATTTGACATGGCAACTCCCATAGAGCGAATAAATACACTATAGTCATTAAAATCAGTTGTACCCTGCACTGCCACGATCATTTTTTTCCCCATCTTTTAAACTATCTAATATAAAAAGCATTTTATCTAAATCTATTTTTGGTAAATTATATATATCGACTGGCCTTGTGGTATTTTTTTGTATTTCACCATTAACAGCCTCTGCGACATAAAACTTATTGTCAGACACCCAATATGCTTTATTACCTAAAACAATAACTTTAATCATACTACTTTCTCTACGTTTTGTCAACTGTGTAGAGTTACTTTTATTTGTTAAAGAAATTGAAAAAAAATGTTTTAATAAGTTATGAACATCGCTTTGACAAAAAAAAGTTTTTGATATTCTTTTTTTTTCTTTTTTCTTTCTTATATTAATTATAGAGCAAATGACTAAGATTGTCAATAATGCTATTATTAATTCTTGCATGTTTAAAATATTCTATTTTTTATCTGCAACGGCTTTTTTATTTGTTTTTAAATTTGCAACATTTTCAAGTATGCTAATCCTATTTAACTTTATTTGTAATTGTAATAAATTAAATTCAAGATCTGTGCTTTTTTGTTTATAAAAAATAACTAATTGTTTTATTTCTTCTAAAGTTAAATCTTCCATTTTTATCCTTTTCTAAAATTAAATGGGCTATTTGCCCAAATCTTTTCTACTTGCTTTTTTTCTCTTTCTACAATTGCACGGCTCCATGAAAATCCTGCATCTCCACCCCAAGCATCCCACATAATTCTGCCATTAGAGGGGAATTCTGGACCATCATAAAACCCTTTTCCTTTTTTATCTACTTCGTGACGGGAAAAGAAAGAAAACATTCTTTTAACAGTACTAAGAGACATTGCTGATCCATTTACAATATCAGTTGCACGACCCCAACCTACAGGAGTTCCTGCACCAGTTGCCTTGCCATCTGCTTTCCATTTTAATGCACGACGAGCAGCAGCCTTCATACCAGAGGTAGGAGTGTATGTATCAGCCATTTTTCTTATCCCGTTTTTGTTGTTTAGCAACACGTTTTTCTTTAAGAGTCATTTTAGGCTCTTTTTTTGTATTAGCATTACCTTTTTGTTCTTTATTTGCCATGAGTTACCCCTGCCTTTATTTTTGGATATGGACCAAGATCTGCTTTAATTGTACCGTCTTTTCTTAGTCTAACAATTCTGCCATTTTTAATTTGTAAAGAATTAAAAGCGTTGTTTTTAAAATAAGAACCAGAAGATCTATTAGCCATTATTTTTCAAACCTTAAAGGATTAAAAGATCCATCCCAAATACTTTTTGTTGTAGATTGTGACTCTGATTTATACGTACCACCACGACGCTTATATTCTTGAACTACCCAAGAGTTAGCAACTGCAGATGGATAAACATCAAATTTATCTTTTGCTGCTTGAACAACTCTTGCATAAAGTTTAGGGTTTGAAGGAGTTGATCCACCCCTACGTGGCTTAATAAAATCTCCATAGTTAGGTTTTGCTTTTGCCATTTCATTTTCCATTTCTTCTAGTTTACCAACGGGAACGCAATTAGGAACCATACGTCCACCCTTATCTTTCATGCCACGTTGTTCATATCCAACCCAACATGCTTTTGTCATATTGTCCCATTTGTCTTCATCTTCATTATCTGAGTTGTAAGATTTACTTACCTGAACAGCATACATATTTTCCATATCAGATTGCGATGGTATTGTTGGAATACCAGTTCCATTTGATCCCATTTCTACAACCATGTCAACTGAAACAGATAGTGATTCAATTTTTATAACTTCTGACATGCGATGATAAAAAACATATGCTTGTTCTTCCCATGCGCCATCTTCTTCTTTATAGGCACGAACAATAACTGGTTTGTCATCTTCAGCATATTCCATTGAATATTCAGAACCAGGAAGACCTAGTAATCCAGGATTAGTCATAACATATTCAATACGACCAGCCATAATTCCATCATCTTCATGAACAAACATAACAAAGTCACCCTCTGCTACCATTGACTTTAACATTGGCACATCCTTGTTTTCGTTTACTGACATAAACCCTCCTAGGCTATATATAGATTATATCAGAGTTTAAAGTTTTAAAAGTCTAATAACTTCAAAAAGGTTCCAACGATCTTCTTTAGACAATTCATTAACAAGATCTTGATTTATTGCCTTTTCTGTTAACGTAATTACTGGGTCTTTAGCAAAAAAATCAAGATTTATAAAGCCTTTTTCCCACAATCTCATAATATTTGTATTTATATCATTTAAATGTTGATGATAAAGATCAGGCATTAATTTTTGTATTTTTGGAGTAAAAGCATAAAGTAATTCACCAGTTTCTTCATCTACGGCAACGGCTTCAACACCTCCATCAAGAATCAGTTTTTCAATTAATTCATCATCATATCTACTCATTTTTAATAAACTTTTCTAATTCATCTTTTGTTTTTGCACCACTTATACGATTTAATTCTTTACTATTTTCAAATAAAATAAAAGTAGGAACTGATTTAATTTCAAACTGTTTAACTAATTCTTTTTCATAGTCAACATCTATCATTTGAAAATTAAAACCTTCTCTTTTCATATCCTCAACAATTGGTCTAACTTTTTTACAAGGATTACACCACTCTGCTGTAAAATAAAATATGTTTTTCATTTTCCAGACTTTGCTCTAGCCTTTTTTAATACTTCAAAATCTTTAATTTTTGTTTCACCAAGATATCCCCAAGCATATCCATCATTAATCATTTTATCGTTTAATGATTCTGTATCACCATTTACGTATATCCAACCAAGAATTCGACCATACTTTTCTGATGAATTCATTTTTTCAGTTTTAATTACAACAGACTTAGCATCTTTAAGATGTTTTTTTAAATAATCTTTAGACTCAAGACCAAGAACCTTTTCTGCTTTATCTGTTGTTCTTGATTCTGGAGTATCAATACCAGCCAAACGAACACGAGATGAAAATAAAATATCAAATCCTAAATCAATAATAACATCAATGGTATCTCCATCAACAACATTCTTTACTTCTTTTACAAAATACTCATACATTATATTGCTCCAATTGTTTTGTTTTCTATTAGTTTTTCACGTTCATCAATAACTTCTAAAATAAAAGACATCATTTTTTTATATGATTCTGAGTTATTCATTATTTTTTCATAATGATGATTGCAAAACATTAATTCTCCAGAAGTACCTTTTACTTTAA
>Ga0164294_10002473_pt1 | contig 16675 bp, 16 predicted proteins | sample GEODES005metaG_FD_111479 | JGI IMG/M metagenome (GOLD analysis project Ga0164294, IMG submission 111479) | Oligotrophic lake water microbial communities from Sparkling Lake, Wisconsin, USA - GEODES005 metaG | ecosystem: Environmental > Aquatic > Freshwater > Lake | place: USA: Sparkling Lake...
ACGGCATTGGGGGCGCCGTCCTTGATCTCGAAGCGGTCGACCTCTTCAGAGTCCAGCGTAAAGCCCACCGCCTCGTCGCCGATGATGGCGTACAGGCGCTTCTTGCTGGGCATCCAGGCCACATAGGCGGTGCCACCCAGGCCGGGCTCGGCGCTGTTCTCGGTGCGGACCACCCAGCTGATGCGCTGGCGGCCTTGATCATCGAAGACCTGCACCCGCCCCTTGGCGTCGATGCCGGCCCAGCCGTCGACCTCCTTCTCGGGGATGAGGTCGATGTCGAGCGCGTTCATCCACTCGCCGGGCCCGTCGCCGGCCTTGGAGCCGCTGGCGTACCAGGTGCGGCCCTTGGTGAACCAGGCGTTGGCCACATCCGGCCCTGGCCCGTAGACCTTGTCGGGCTTGCCCTTCTCGGTGAAGCGCTGCACCCGGTTGTTGCCGATGTCGGCGGCGTAGACGTTGCCTTCGCGGTCGATCTCCAGGTTGATCGGCTCGCCATAGGACTTGAGCGCGCCGACTTCCCAGCCGGTCTGGCCCCAGTAGGGGATGTTGGCGTTGCCGCCGCCCTGCAGCTCCTGGAGGGCCGCGAAGATCTCGGCCATCTGCCGCAGGGTGTCCTGCTCTTCGCCGGTGGCGCGCAGGCTGGCCAGCTCGATGGCCGGAATCGCGTTGGCGTCTCTCAGCTTGCGAAGGGCCGTCTGCGCGCGGGTGCTGGAGATGATCGCCTGGGCCCGGTACCCCTCGGGCACGCTGGCCTTGACCTTCTGACGCAGGTACGGCGGCCCGTCGATGACGGCCGACATCAGCATCGAGAAGGATGCGGCGTCTTCGCCGTTGTTGGCCTTGATCTTCTCGTAGGCGGCGCCCAGCTCTTCATCGAACTTCTCGATGGTCTTGGCGGCCTCCTTGCTGGTCAGCCACTTGTCCACCGTCGCCGCCGTGTCGCGCTTGGGGAAGTTGACCGCCACTTCGGTGATGAAGAGCTCCTGGAAGACGATGCCCTCGTAGGTCTCGTCGATCACAAAGCGCACCTTGCGGCCCGTCACCGAGACCGGCACATCCACCCGCTGCATGCGATCTTCGAGGCGGAGGGGCTTGCCCACCTCCTTGCCGTCGATCAGCACCCGCACGACCTTGGGGCGGCTGTACTCCCGGTAGGACTTGCTGCCCTCGGTGAGGTTGCCCGGCCAGAAGGAGACCGAGGTGAGGGCGGTGGGCTTGCCGAGGTCCAGCTCCATCCACTCGCCCACGGCGTCGCTGGCCTTGGCCTCGCCCCAGGCGGTGCTGAAGAGCCCGTCCGTGGCGTGATCGGCGGGGTGCTTGCCGTTGGCGTCGGTGAGCGTGCTGGAGGCCGTTGCGGCGGCCAGGGCGGTTGAGGCGGCGAGGGAGAGGACCAGCATCCGTTGCGCTCCGAGACAGGGGTCAGGGGTTAGCCGCTTTGCCGGAGCTTCTCCACATGGCATCCGCCCCAGCACACGGTCGTTGGCGTCTCCTTGACAGCCTCTGCGCGTTGGCGCTGCTTTGGGGCGCCCCCGCTTGGGGGGCCCCGCCCGCGCCACCGCAGGTCGACCTCCACCTCGACACGCCAACTCAGCTTCTCCTCCGCAAGCTGCCCCTCGACAGCCCCACCTTGGAGGCCGGCACGCCCAAGCTGCGGGCCGGCGGCACCAACATCGCGGTGATGGTGATCTGGCCGGGGCAGAAGGTCGATCCACTGGTGCGCAGCCGCGACTTAATGCGCACCACCCTCTCCGAGATCGCCCGCCTGCCCGACGTTGAGCTGGCCACCGATCCACAGGCCGCCCGGCGCATCGCCGCCGAAGACAAGCTGGCCGTGCTGCTCTCGATGGAGGGGGCTCAGGGCCTCGGCGAGGGCGACTGGCGCGCCACCCTCGATGAATTCTACGGTCAGGGGCTGCGCCTGCTCGGCCTCACCTGGTCGCACAGCAACCGCTTCGCCGGCAGCTCCGGCGATCAAGGCGGCGGGCTCACCGAAGAGGGCCGGGCCCTGGTCGCCACCGCCCGCCAGCGCCAGATCGTGCTGGACGTCTCCCACGCCAGCCGCGCCGCCACCCTGGAGGTCTGCCGCGGCGCCGGCGGCATCCCGGTGATCGCGTCTCACTCCGACGCCCACGCCATTCACGCCGCCGCCCGCAACCTTACCGACGAAGAGCTGCGCTGCATCTGCGCCACCGGCGGGGTGGTCGGCCTCAACCTGCACGCCACCTTCGTGGGCCCCCAGGCCAACGTGGAGCGTGTGGCCGATCACGCCGTCCACATCGCCAACATCGGCGGAAAGCGCTGTGTGGCGCTGGGCTCGGACTTTGACGGCTACATCCAAAAGCCCGCCGGCCTGCCCGACGCCAGCGCCCTGCCCGCCCTCTTCACCGCCCTGGAGCGGCGCGGGTGGACCGCGGCCGAGCTGGACGGCCTGCGTGGCGAGAACTTCCTGTCGGCCTGGTCGCTGGTTCAGTTCAAGTAACATGGCGTTACACCAATAAAAAAGGCGGATTCTTCATGCCCCTTGTTTGGCATCTTCACGAGGCGGTCTTGCCCGAGACCAGCCCCTATGTGGCCCCCCTCGGCCAGCGCGGCGTGCGCGCCCTGGCGGTCAGCGTGCGCGATCCCGACCAGCCGCGGGTCTGGAAGGCCAGCGAGTACGGCGAGCAGTCGCACAAGAACAACGGCTTTCACGCCGAGTACGAGGAGGGCGCGGTTGAGGATCGCCTGATCCTCTGGTTTGACAGCCGCCTGCGCCAGGAGCCGGTGCGCGTGGCCTTCGCCGTCTGGGAGCCCTGAGATGAAGCCGGGACCTCGCCTTTGGGTGCCCGTGGCGCTGATCGGCCTGTGGAGCCTCGCCTGCATGGCGCCCCACCGCGGTGGCGGCGTCCGGCGGGCCGAGCTTGGGGCGGTGGAGTCCAAGCTCGATCAGGTGCTGGCCAACCAGGCCCTCCAGCAGGCCGCCCTCGACGAGCTCGTCGTCGCCTCCCGCCGCCAGGGCTCGGGTGAGATCACCCTCTTCTTCGGGCCGATGCGCGACAGCCTCTACGGCTTCGAGCTGGAGCGGCTTATCGCCTTCCTCGACCGGGTGGCCTTTGAGGCCCGCGGCCGCGAGGTGATCTTCGTGGCGGTGGGCTCGGCCACCGAGTGGCGCGACCCCGGCCGCAGCCGGGCCCTCTCCCTCGATCGCGCGGAGGGCCTGCGCCCGATCGTCGACAGCCACCTCGTCCACATCCCCCACCGCTGGCTGAGCCGCTACGGCGTGGGCGACGCCGCGGCGCCGGTGGGGGCCGGGGGCCGCACCTGGCGCCATGTTCGCCTCGTGGCCGTCTACGACGAGGCAGTGCTGCCCGCTCTTCCGCAAATGCCGTAACACGGGGTTACAGGTGGCGTTACATCCGCCGTTACAGCCGGTTAGGCGCCGCGGGTGACCCAGCGCATCACCGGGCTCTCGCCCTCCCAGCGGTGGGCCACCAGGGCCCGGGCGGCCGGCGGGGCCAGGGTGCGGCTGGCCGGGCACCAGGGGTTGGCCCAGTAGACCGAGCGCAGCAGGGCCGGCTGATCGGGGTTTCGCTCGGTCATCAGCAGGCCGGCGACATTGCTGTAGAGCGGATCGCGGAAGAGGCTGGCCGAGTACTCGGCGTCGTAGGTGTACTCCACGCCGGGGTGCTCGGCGCCGGTGGTGCAGCGCACCGGCTTTCCGTAGAGCAGCTCGCGCAGGTAGCCGTTGGAGATGCGCCAGCGCTGGTCGCAGATCGCCGAGAGGATCACCGGCCGGGGGGCGCCGCGGGTGCGCATGCGGTGGGCGTCGAGCTCAAAGACGAGGCGGCTCTCCAGCACCTCCAGGGTGCGCTGGCCGTCGAAGGGGCCGATGGTGAAGGCCACCACGGGACGGCTGGGGCCCGAGCGCCCGCCGGTGAGGGCGAACTCCAGGCTGACGTGCTCATCGTCATAGGCGGCGTACCGGCCGTCCCAACCGCCCCGGTCGACCTCGCGCAGCCACAGCTCGATGGCGCGGCGCACGGGCTCCGGATCAAACTCGTGGGGCAGCCAGCGGCGCACCAGCACGGCGATGCGCGACCGCGAGCCCACCCGGTTGAGGGCCCGGGTGAGGCGATCGATCACCTCGGCGTCGGGCCCGGGGCGCACCTGCCGGATGAAGGAGAGCACCAGCACGTCGATCTTGCGGAAGTTCGGGGACTCGGCGACCAGGGTGGGGCCGGGCCAGGACAGCTCCGGGATGCGCCAGCCCGCCTCACCCAAGGCGATGGCGGTGGCAGCCTCTCCAAAACCTTGGAAGAACCTTCGGTTGTCGAGGGAGGTCAACACATCGGTCCAGCGCTCGGCCAGCGGCGCGCCGACATGCTTCATCGCCTGGTCGAGGAAGGCCCGGACCCCTGCGCCATCTTCGCTGGAGAGCTGCTTTACAAAGCTGTGGTTGGCGCCGGGCATCCGTCGCAGGTCCTCCAACAAAGAATCGGGGAAAAAGGTCGGCACGCCCGCGGCGCGGCCGGCAGGGGACCAGCTCGATTCGGCGAAATTCATGGCAAGGCCCTCCGACAACGCTGCCTACCGCAGGCGGGGTGCAAGGGTGCTCCCTGCCGCCGCCGCGCTCACGCTGGATGTCCTTTCGGACGCGGAGCCCGACGTCTGGAGAGCAGCGCCAGGATTCCCGTGAGCAGTGTACCCCCTGCGGCGCCTCCCGTCTGGGCGCAGCCACAACGCCGCGGCGCTTCGCCCATCTGAGGGGCGCCCCAGCCGAAGGTGGTGTCCTGGCCGGGCTCGCCGAAGTCCTGGGCGGCGGCCTGCAAGGCCTCGCGCACGGCCTCGGGATTATCGGTGAGGCCCTCGCCGTCGATGATCAGGGCGGCGAGGCCGGTCACCAGCGGGGCCGCCGCCGAGGTGCCGATGAAGGCGCCCGCACCGGCGGTGGCGGTGCTGGCGATGAAGGGGGCGCAGAGATCGGGCTTGACGCGGCCGTCCTCGGTGGGGCCCCGCGAGCTCCAGTCTGGCGCCGCCCCCGTCCCGACGTCGCAGGCCCCGACGGCGATGGCGCCTCGGGCGTCGGCGGGCACGGTCAGCGAGCCCTCGGGGCTGCGGTCGGCCTCGGCGAGGCCATAGTAGGCGTAGAGCGAGGCGCTGTCGCCCTCGGCCCGCCGCCCGAACGAGATGGTGGGCTCGCCTTCGACGATGCGCAGCCGGGTCGGCCCGACGCAGTCCGCTCCGCCCCAGACCTCCAACGCCGGGGCCTGCGCGGGTTGGGGCCAGTTGGCCTCGGCGCAGATCTCGCCGGCCTCGTTGATCAGCAGAAAGTCGAGGTTCCAGCTGCTGGACTGCCAGCGCAGCACGATGTACTGCTCGTCCTCGCTCAGCAGGCGGATGTCTTCCAGGCCGCCCAGCTCCAAGATCCCGTCGCTGTCGATGTCGGTGAGGGGGCCGTGGCGGTAGCTCATGCCTTCGTTGCCGGCGGCGTTGACCCAGACCGCGCCGGTCTTCCGAACGAGCCGGTCAACCGCCTTGCTGAGGTGGCTCTCGCCGTCGGCGGCCCAAATGTTGTCGAAGCCGATGCTGGCGTTCACCACATCGGGATCATCGTCGATCATTCGCTCGACGGCCTGTTCAAACTCGACATCGGTGAGGAACTGGTAAAGCGACAGCTCGGCGTCGGGGGCGACGTCGTGCACGATCTCGGCCACCGAGACCCCATGATCGTAGGTGTCCCAGAATCCGTTGGCGAAGTCGGTCTGCACGGACTCCGGCAGCTCGCGGCCGAGCTGGCGTCCGTAGCCCGCGAAGCCCACGTCGAGGATGGCGATGCGCTCGTGCTGACCGCGGATGCGCGCCTCGCCCCAGTCGCCCGCGCCAAAGAGCAGGGGCAGGCCCTCGGTGACCACCCTCCCCCGGTCCAGGCCCTGCTGCGGCCGGGCGATGCGCGGGATGCGCACCCGATCCACCCCCGGCGCCACGGCGAGCTCCCCGAGCGCGCTCCAGGGCACCCGAAGCTGGCTTCGGTAGTCCCCCGGCTCGCCGGCCAGGGCGAGGAGGTCGCCGTCGGGGATCTCCGAGCCCTCCACCACCACCACCACGGTGGCCTCGTCGGCGTGGTCGGGGGCGTGGTGGTCGATCCAGTCGAGCAGGGCGCCGGATTCGGCCTCCCGGAGGGCGAGGCCCTGCGCGAGCTCCCCATCGAGCTGACCGGCCCAGGCGGAGGAATGGAGGAGAACAGTCCACATGCGCTTGGGTTAGCGCGCCCGGCCCACCCCTGCCCAGGTGACACGGTGACGCTTGAAGCATTGTTCTGCCGCCCCACCTTGGAGGTCGCCCCGGCGCTGCTTGGGGCCACCCTGCACAAGGAAGATGTTGTCCTGCGGATCGTCGAGGTGGAGGCCTACCTGCCCGGTGACAGCGCCGCCCACGCCAGCAAGGGCCGCACGCCGCGCAACGCGCCGATGTGGGGGCCGCCTGGGCACCTCTATGTCTACCTTTGCTACGGTCTGCACCAGATGCTCAACCTCGTGACCGAGCCCGACGGTGTCCCCGCCGCGGTGCTGATCCGCGGCGCGGTGGTGCTGGCCGGCCACGAGACCGTCCAGGCGCGACGCGGCGGGCGGCTTGACTGTATCGGTCCGGGCAAGGTGGGCGCCGCCCTCGGCCTCGACACCACCTGGAGCGCCCGGCCCCTCGGGGAGGGCCTCTCCATCGAGCTCAACGGCGATCCCGGCCCGATCGCCACCAGCCCCCGCATTGGTATCGACTACGCCCTGCCCGCCGATCGGCTGGCGCCCTACCGCTTCTTCTTGCCTAAGGCCCTCCCTCCGCGCCGGGACAGGCGCCGCCGGGCCGGCTAGGCTGGGCCGATGTTCGACAGCCCCGATTCTGCCGCCCCCGCCGAGCCGCCGCTCATCGACCTCTTCGCCCTCGATCCCGCCGGGCTCACCGCCCTGCTGGCCTCCTGGGGCGAGCCGGCCTTCCGCGCCCGCCAGCTCCACGCCTGGATTCACGAGCGCCGGGCGCCCTCCTTTGATGCGATGACCGATCTGCCCGCCGGCCTGCGCCGCCGCCTCGTCGCCGAGTGCCGCTTGGGTGTGCTTCAGATCGCCGCCGAACAGCAGAGCGCCGACGGCACCCGTAAGCGCCTCTACCGCCTGCCCGACGGCCAGCTCATCGAGTCGGTGCTGATGCCCTACGCCGACGGCCGGCGCACGGCCTGCATCTCCAGCCAGGCGGGCTGTGCGATGGCCTGCGCCTTCTGCGCCACCGGCCAGATGGGCTTCGTGCGGCACCTCAGCCCCGCCGAGATCGTCGAGCAGGCCTGGCGCTTTGATCAGGAGCTCAAGGCCCAGGGGGAGCGCCTCAGCAATGTCGTGCTGATGGGCATGGGCGAGCCCTTCCACAACTTCGACGCCGTCGAAGTCGCCCTGCGGCGCCTGATGAGCGAGATCGGCATTGGCGCCCGCCACATCACCGTCTCCACCGTCGGCCTCGTGCCCCAGATCGACCGCTTCGCCGCCCTGGGCTTGCAAGTGAAGCTGGCGATCAGCCTGCACAGCACCCGCGACGACGAGCGCAGCCGCATCATGCCGGTCAACCGCCGCTGGCCCATCGCCGAGCTGATCGCCGCCTGCCACCGCTACGTCGAGGCCACCGGGCGGCGCATCTCCTTCGAGTGGGCGCTCATCGCCGGCCAGAACGACAGCGCCGAAGAGGCCCACCGTCTGGGGCGCCTGCTCCGCGGCCTGCCCTGCCATGTCAACCTCATCCCCCTCAACCCCACGGGCGGCTACGCCGGCGCCCCCTCCGACACCGTCGCCGCCGCCGCCTTCGTCGAGGCCCTGGCCAGCCACGGCATCCCCGGCACCGTCCGGGTTCGCCGCGGCATCGACATCGACGCCGGCTGTGGCCAGCTCAAGAGCACGGTGCTGCAGAAGGTGCGCCCCGCCTTGGTTTAGGCCCGCTCCCAGGGCGGCAGGGCCGGGCCGAAGGCGGTGGGCGACAACGAGACCGCGCCGTCGTGGGCCACCGTCAGCACCTGCATGGGACAGACCTCGACGCAGATGCCGCACTGGATGCAGGCGCTGTTCTGGTTGGTCAGATCGAGGCGCCGTTGGGCGAACTTCATCACGTCGATGCCCATCTGACAGTGGACCGTACACTGTTCGCAGCCGATGCAGCGGTCATTGGACCGGATGGCGATGCGGGAGAAGCGCTTGCTCAGCTCTTCCATCCAGGCCCGCAGGGGGCAGAAGAAGCGGCACCAGACCCGGTTGCCCAGGGCGGGGTACAGGGCCACGCCGACTACGCTGGCGAGCCCAAAGTCGACCATCAACCCGTACCAGCGTTGGGCGAATTCCTTGGTGCTGGACAGGGCGCCCGGCGCCACGAGGCCCCAGGCGTCGTTGAGCAGCAGGAGGGTGACGGGCAGGGCCAGCAGGAGGATCCACCGTCCGGCGGCCTCGGCCTTGCGGGCCATCTGTCCACGCGGAGACAGCGTGCGCCACAGATCGCCCACCGTCTCGGCGAGGCCGCCGCAGCCGCAGAGGTAGCTGCAAAAGCGCAGGCCCTGGTGCTTCACATAGAGGGGGATGGCCACAAAGCTCACCAGGGCGCCGGCCAGCAGCCAGCCCACCGCCGCGCCAAGGTCTCCCCCGGCCCAGGACGGCGCGTCGACCAGCGACCAAAGCGAGAGCGGCCAGGGCACGCTCAGCGCGTAGAGCTTCCAGGGCCGCTCGATCAGCAGGGGGGCGATGAGCTCGGGCAGGCCAAACAGAAAGACCGCCTGAAAGCCCATCAGGCTCAGGTAGCGCCGCCGCTGGTCGGGCCCCGGATGTCGACGCATCGCCAATACGCCGAAGATCACGATCAGCAGGGAGTAGAGCAGGGTGCCCCAAAAGCTGGCGTCGACCGTGCGAAAGCCAAGGTCGACCTTAAACAGATCTCCGACAAAGCCGAGCGGGTGGGCAGGGCCGAAGGGGTAGAGCGGCTGCTTCTGCTTGAGGCAGTAGAAGGCGTAGACAAAGAACAGAAAACCCACCAGCCCCGCCGCCCGCCCCGGGCTCAGCTCGCCTTGCAGACGCAGGCCCAGCCGACGCAGCAGGGCGGTTGGCGGCCGGCTGCCGAGCAGGGTGAACAGTCCGGCGGCCGGCAGGCTCCGACGCTGGCCGGCCTGCGCGATCTCCACCGTCGCGTCGGAGATGCCCACCACCACAGCATGGGTGAGGGTCTCCACCGTGGATGCGGCCAGCGCCGCCTGGTTGCGCGCGCTGGCCCGCTCGAAGCGGTCGCCGCGGTGCACGAGGCGCACGGTGGCGCCTGCCTTGTCGAGGGCCAGGGCCGCCTCGATGGCGCTGTCGCCGCCACCCACCACCACCACCGGCTGCCCCACCCAGGCCGCGGCCTCGACGAGCCGGTGCTGGGCCCGCCCTTCGCCCGGCAGTCCGAGGCGCACCGGCGCGCCGCGCTTGCCCAGCGCCAGGATCAGGCGATCGGCGGGCTCCAGGACGATCTCGGCCCCCACGCGCAGCTCGGCGCACAGGCGCCCTTGGGCCCGCCGCAGCCCCTCCAGGCTGGCCTGGCGCAGGGGGATGCCGTCGAGGGCCCCCTGCCAGGCGTCGATCAGGCCCTCCTTCGGGCCGTCCTGCATCGGAAAGGCCGATGGCGTGGGCCACCCCGCCGGTTCGGCGTAGATCATCTTGCCGGCCGGAAAGGCGCGCAGGGTGGCGTAGGGCTGGTCGCGCTCGATCAGCAGCACCGCGCGCCCGGCGGCCTGCACCGCCCGGGCCGCTGCCACCCCGGCCGGCCCGGCGCCGACCACCAGCACCCGCCCGGTGGCTGGCAGGCCGAGGGCCACCGCCCGCCCGACCGCCTCCCCCTGGGCGAGGGCGGCCTTGAGGATCGGCGCGTCGGCCAGATCGCCGATGACGTAGACCCCGGCGACGGTGCTCTGGTGGGTCTCATCGAGCTCGGGCCGCTCGGGGAGCTTGGAGAAGTCGCGCAAGGCATTGCGCCAGGACATGGGCCGCTCCAGGCTCGGTCGGGGTGGTGCCTGGATGTTAGGCCACGCGACGGAGCGTGGTTACCCGTGCTGCTCGCCTTTGCTGCTCTCCTCGCCTGTGAGCCGGCGCCGCGCCCGCCGGTGGTGGCCCTGATCACCGTCGACACCTGGCGCTTCGACCACCTCAGCGCGGCGCGCAGCCCCAACCTCTGGGCCCTGGCCGAGGCGGGGGAGCGCTACACCCAGGCCTGGAGCCCGATCGGCCTCACCAGCCCGGCCCACGCGGCGATGCTGACAGGCACCTCGCTGGCCGCCCACGGCATGGAGGCCAACAACCACCATGGCTACCAGCTCGATCCGGCGGTCCCCTCGCTGCCGTCGCGCTTCGTGGGCTACGCCAGCGGGGCCTTCGTCAGCGCCTACCCGGCCGGCCCCGAGGGCGGCCTGGGGGCAGGGTGGGAGGTCTTCGACGCCCCCGAGAGCGGCGAGCGCAGCGGGCAGATCGCCGTCGACCGGGCCCTCGCCTGGCTGCCCACAGACCGGCCCTCCTTGTTGTGGGTGCACCTCTACGAGCCGCATGGGCCCTATGTCGGAGCGGGGTCCGACGACGTAGCGCGCTACGCCGCCGAGGTGGCGCGGGCCGACGCGATGCTCGAACCCCTCCTCGACGCGCTGGTCGAGCGCCAGGCGACGATCGTGGTCGCCGCCGATCACGGCGAGGTGCTGCTCGAAGAGCGCTGCGGCCGGCAGCACGAGCGCTCCCTGCACGAGGCCGTCCTCCATGTGCCGCTGATCCGCTGGGCGCCCGGGCGGAGTCCGGCCGTGATCGATCGGCGGCTGGGCCTCGAAGACGTGCCGGCCCTGCTGCAAGGCCAGGACCCGCCGGCCCGCGTTGCCTATGTGGTGCAGAGCGGGCTCTGCGACCCCAACTGCGCGGTGGGCTGCACGCCGGCCGGGCCGCTCGGCCGCGATCGGGCGGTGATGAACGCCCAGGGGCGCTGGGTGCAGCGGCCGGGCAAGGGCACCTGGCCGGAGGGCGACCCGGGGGCCGCGGCGCTGGCCGAGCTTCAGGCCTTGCCGCCGGTGCGGCCACCCCAGGCGGTGGGCCAGGAGGCGGAGGCGGAGGCGCTTGGATATGTGGTTCCCTCTCCGCCACCCCAGGTGTCTCCATGAAGCTGCTGTTGCCCGCCGTCTTTGGTGTCTTCTTCGCCTCTGGCCTCTGCTGCTGCGGCGGCATCCTGGAGAAGCTGGGCGTGCCCTTGCCGGGCCTCTCCGGCGCCCCCGAAGAGCTGGCCGCCTTCGCGCCCTTCCCGGGCTCGACCTACACGGTCGGCGCCACCTCGGGCAATGTCAGCACCGCCTCGTACGAGTCGAAGGGCGCCTCGGCCAGCGAGGTGATCACCCACTACAAGAAGCAGGCCTCCAGCGCCGGCTTCACCCTGGGCGCCGAGTACGTGGCCGACGGCAACGGCACGATGCAGGCCACCAAGGGCAGCGAGCGCTTCACGGCGGTGGCCTCGGCCCAGAACGACGGCCTCGTCATCGTCATCAGCCTGGAGAAGTAGGCAAAAGCCGCTCCACCTCGGCTCCAGCGCCCGAGACCCGGCGGGCGCTGTGTCGGGCCCATTTCGGAGACCAGCCCCGGCGACTGGATTTGGCGACGAATCGTCTGTTCAAATAGCGCTCCTCGACCTTGCCGGAGCGGGCGGCGAGTTCAGCAGAGGCCTGGCTCCTTCAGAAGCCAGCCCGCCCCATTGCGCCCATACACCACGGCCACCCGCAACAGTTGCGGCACCGTCGGCACCCCCGTCTCGATGACCTGATCCGCGGTGTGTTGCACATGCGGCGCCGGCACCATCGAGATCGTGGTGGCCGCGCCGAAGGACTTGAAGTTGGTGACCGTGAACTGAACCAGCATCCGTCACCCCCAGCCCGTCAGCGGTCGAGGTTCTTCGGCCCGCGCTTCATCTTGGTGCCCTTGCGCGACAGCGGCTTGTTGGGCTTGGGCTTGGGCTTGGCGAAGCCCGGCTTGTAGCGCGTGAAGTGCCCGGCCTGGGCCGCCGGCACCCCCTCGGAGAGGTCGCGCAGGCGCTGCACCTCTTCGCCGGTGAGCGGCCGCACCTGGCCCCGCTCCATGCCGCGAATGCTGATGGTGGCGAAGCTCTCGCGGCGCAGCTTGGAGACCGGGTGGCCGACGGCCTCGAACATGCGGCGGATGAGCCGGTTGCGCCCTTCGGTGACCGTCACCTCCAGCCAGCAGTTGCCGCTGTCGGTGGTCTTGATCACCCGCACCTTGGCCGGAGCCGTGCGGCCGTCTTCGAGGTTCACGCCCTTCTCCAGGCGGGTCATCTGGTCGGGGGTGGGCTGCTTCCACACCTTGACGAGGTAGCGCTTGGAGACCCCCTGCTTGGGGTGGGTGAGCGCGTGGGCGAGGTCGCCGTCGTTGGTGAGCAGCAGCGCACCCTCGGTGTCCATGTCGAGCCGGCCCACCGGCTCCACCCGCAGGCCCAGGTCTTCGACGAATTGCAGCACGCTGGGCCGCTCTTCGGGGTCGGCCCGGCCGGTGATGTAGCCGCGCGGCTTGTAGAGCAGGTAGTAGCGCAGGGGCGGCGGCGCGGGGATGGGCCGGCCATTGAAGCGGATGTGGTCGTGGCGCGGATCGACCGGGTGGCCGGGGTGGTAGACCACCTGGCCGTTGACCTCCGCGCGGCCCTCTTCGATGGCCTTCTCGGCCTCGCGGCGGCTGGCGACCCCAACGCGGGCCAGGACCTTGGCGAGGCGTTCGGTCTGGGGGGCGGCTTCCGTGCTCATCTTCGCTCCAACATCGCCCGGATCGGGCAGCCGGCGCGCTTATGAGCAGGAGCGCCCGCTGTCAAAGTGCGCCGTCCTCGGGGCCCCCCTCGGGAGGCGGCTCTTCTTCGAGGGCCGGGTCGCGCTGCAGCTCGCGCAGGTCGCGGAGGGTGGGCAGATCGGAGAGGTCGCGCAGGCCGAAGAGGGCCAGGAATTCCGGGCTGGTGCCATAGAGCAGCGGGCGCCCCGGCTCATCCTTGCGGCCCACCGAGGTGACCAGGCCGCGCTCGCAGAGCAGGCGCAGCACGCCGCCCGAGTCGACCCCGCGCAGCTCGTCGACCTCGGCGCGGGTGACGGGCTGGCGGTAGGCCACCACCGCCAGCACCTCCAAGGCCGGGCGGCTCAGCTTGACCGGCTTGCCGCCGCGCATCGCGCTCACCCAGGGGGCGAAGCGCATGTCGGTGCGGAGCTGCCAGCCCTTGGCGACCTGCACAAGGCGGATGCCGCTGCCAACGCGGCGGTAGCGCTCGCGCAGGGCCTCGATGGCCGCGCGCACCCGGCTGATGCCCGGGTTGGCCAGCCAGCCGTCGAGCTGCCCTTCGCTCATCGGGCCGTCGGCAGCGAGGAGCAGGGCCTCCAAGGCCGCGTCGAGCAGGTGCGACGGCGGGGGCACCAGCGCGCCCTGATCGTCGGGCAGGGTGGCCAGCTCGCCTGCCGGCGCGGGCTCGTCGAGCACCGGGGCCTCGGGCGGCTGCTCGCGCCGGTCAAAGCTGACCAGCTGGATGACGTTGTCGGGCGGCTCGCTGTCCTCGTCGCCCGTGTCTTCGGGCTCCACCGGGGGGAGCGCGTCGTCGTCCTGGGGCTCGTCGTCGTCGCGTCCGTACATCAGCGGCCTACGCGCCCAGGGCGCCGGAGAGGCGGCCCATGTCGGCCTCCTCGGGGGTGGTGCGGCTGGTGAGAACGATCGGGGCAAGGTGCTCGGACTGGGTCACGTCGAGCATCTGCAGGCGGGCCAGCTCCAAGGCCGCCAGGAAGGCCAGCACCTTGTCGGTCTTCGCCGGAAGCTGGCTCATCAGGTCGTTGAGCTCGCGCGGGCCCATGCGCAGGCGGTCGAGCAGCCAGATGGCCACCTCTTGAAGCGTGCGCGGCTCCAGGGTGATCTGGTGGCGGGGCGGCGGCGCGGTGTGCTTTTGCAGCACGCCGTAGAAGACCTGCAGCAGGCCGATGGCGTCGGTGCCGGGCACCAGGGGGCGCTCATGGCCCTCCACCGGCTCGGGGCGCGGCGCGAAGGTGTCGCGGCCGAGCATCGGCAGGCGGCCCAGGGCGGCAGCGGCCTCCTGGTAGCGCTGGTACTCCAGCAGCCGACGGGTGAGTTGTTCGCGGACCACGGCCGGATCGTCATCCTCGGACTCGGTCGCGCTGGACCGGCCGGGGAGGAGCTCGCGGCTCTTCAACCAGCACAAGGTGGAAGCCATGACGATGAATTCGCCGGCCACCTCCAGATCCAGGGCCTCCATAAGCTCAATCCGGGCCAGGAAGGCGTCTGCGATGGGGGCGATGGGCACGGCTCTCAGGTCGACGCCGTCACGGCGTACGATGAAGAGCAGCAGCTCCAGGGGTCCATCAAAGACGTCCAGGTGGACGGCGTTGGAGTGTGGGTCTGTGGCGGTCAAGGTGGGAGTTGGGGGCGCGCCGATGGGAGCGGCGCGCCGCGGGGGAGAGAGGGGAGTTGACCCAGCGAGTCGGGGGGTGCTCGATGGGGGCCGCGTTTCGTGGCTCCACGGTAATCGAAGATCTCGTCCATCACAAGGGCATCGGCGGGTCGACCTCGATGGCTGCGCTGATCGGAAAGGCCGATCGCCACGCGCCAGGGATCCAAAGGGGCGGACTTGGAGAAAGAGAGTGGATAGTGTTCGCATCGGAATTCCCGATGAGTGACCCAAGTCCCGCCCCGCGCTTTCTCCTCTGGACGCAGGTGTTCGTGGCGGGCCTGTTGGGCCTGGGCCTGCTCCACCTGCGAGCGGAGCGGGCCCCCCTGCACGATCCCGCCGATGCGGCCGTCATCCTCGGCGAGGCCCTGGCCCGCGCGCAGCCGGGGGCCGTGCTGCAGCGGGGCGAGGAGCCCAACCTCGCCAGCTTCCTCTCCCTCGCCGCCCAGGCCGCGGGTCTCCAGGGAGGCCGGGTGCGCCTCGGCGAGGGCCCGGTCGGGCCGACCCACAGCCGGGTCTTTGTGCGGCTGAGCGGGCAGCTCGATCCCTTCGATCTCCCAGCCCTGCTGCAGCTCAGCAGCGGCTTCATGACGCCCATGGCCCCCGAGCGCATCCGCCTGGTCGCGCCGGCCGAGGGGGCCGGGGCCCTGGTGATCGCCTTCAGCGTGGTTCGGGCCGAAGATGCAGGTGTAACGCCTGTTACAGGTCTCCCGCCGATCTGGGCGCCGGCCTGGGAGGCCGCGGGGGCCCTGCGCCACCGCCGCACCCTGGCCGCCGTCAGCCGGGCGCACCTTTTGACCGCCCGCGACCGCCTCGCCCTGCTCCGCAATCAGCTCCCCGCCGCGCTGATCGACCTGCGCGCGGCGGGTGGGCGTCTGGAGTGGTCTCCCCGTGAGGGGCTGCGCCGGCTGCCGGGCTAGCCGCCGATCGTCGCCCGGGTGCGCATACGCTGCAGGCGGGCGACGGTCTGGATGCGGTCTTCGGCCATCTGGTTGCTGGCCTGGGTGGTGGTGATCTTCTGGGCCTGGGCCTTGTTGATCACCGCCTTGACCGTGTTGAAGATATTGGCGGAGTCCTCCATCGCCTTCTCGGCCGGATGGCCCTGCAGCTCGGCGTAGACGTTGATGAGGCCCCCCGCGTTGATGACGTAGTCGGGCGCGTAGATGATCGAGGCGGCGTCGAGGGCCGCGCCGTCGCGCGACTCGTCGTCGAGCTGGTTGTTGGCCGCCCCGGCGATGATGGGCGCCCGGATCTTGGGGATGGTGCTGCTGTTGACGATGCCGCCGATGGCGCAGGGGGCGAGGACATCACACTCGGCGCTCCAGTAGTCGTCTTCGTCCACCACCTTGCCGCCGAAGGCGTCGACGCAGGCGGCGAGCTTGCGGGCCGAGACATCGCTGTAGATCAGCTTGGCGCCGTGCTCGTGGAGGTGGCGGGCGAGGTGGTAGCCCACCGCGCCCACGCCCTGGATGGCGACGGTGCGGCCGGCGACGTCGGGGCTGCCGTAGGCGACCTCCAGGCAAGCCCGGATGCCGTGGAAGACGCCCCAGGCCGTCACCGGCGAGGGGTCGCCCGAGCCGCCGGCGTAGGTGGAGACGCCGGTGACCCAACGGGTCTCCGAGCGGATCCAGTTCATGTTCTCCACCGTGGTGTTCATGTCTTCGGCGGTGATGTAGCGGCCGCCCAGGCTCTCGACGTGCCGGCCAAAGGCCCGAAAGAGGCCCTCGGTCTTGATGCTGGCCGGGTCACCGATGATCACCGCCTTGCCGCCGCCGAGGTTGAGGCCGGCCACCGCGGCCTTGTAGGTCATGCCGCGGCTGAGGCGCAGCACGTCGCGGATGGCGTCGGCCTCTGAGGCGTAGTTGTAGAGCCGGGTGCCGCCCAGCGCCGGCCCGAGGGCGGTGCTGTGGATGCCGATGATGGCGCGCAGCCCAACGTCGTCGTTCTTGCAGAAGACGAGCTGCTCATGGCCGAGCTCGGACAGGTCAGAGAAGATGCTCATCTCGGGGCTCCATGGCGCGAGAGGGAGCCCGCTATATCCCCCTTCGGCCCGCACCGGCCGCCCAGGCCAGCACCGCCGCCGGGGGCGCGTCGGCGGGCAGGCAGGCGGCGCCGGCGGGGGCCCAGTCGCGGCTGTGGGGCGCCCGCCAGCGCAGGAGGGTGGGGGCACCGGCGGCGGCGGCGCCGC
>Ga0164294_10002475_pt1 | contig 16660 bp, 11 predicted proteins | sample GEODES005metaG_FD_111479 | JGI IMG/M metagenome (GOLD analysis project Ga0164294, IMG submission 111479) | Oligotrophic lake water microbial communities from Sparkling Lake, Wisconsin, USA - GEODES005 metaG | ecosystem: Environmental > Aquatic > Freshwater > Lake | place: USA: Sparkling Lake...
CTCGTGCTGGTCCTCGATGATGTGGGCATTGACAAGATCGGCGTATGGGGTGCCCATCCGCAGCCGGCGCCCACGCCGAACCTCGATCGCCTCGCGGCCACCGGGGTGCGGTTCACGACGGTCTACGGCGCCCCCGCCTGCTCCACCAGCCGGGCGGCCCTGCTCACCGGACGCTACGGCATCCGCACCGGCTTCGTCGAGAGCCTGAACGACAAAGACCCGCCCTTCGCCCTCCCGGACGGCGAGCTGACCCTCGCCGAGGCGCTGACGCCCTACGGCTACACCACCGGCGCCCTGGGCAAGTGGCACCTCACCAGCCACGCCCGGGTCACCCGCGATGTGGTGACCCGCCACGGATTCGCCCGCTTTCGGGGCACCTTGGCGAACCTCTCCGGACCCGGCTACCAACCCTGGACCCAGCGGGACGAGACCGGGAAGACCATCCGGCCCGACGGCTATCCCACCACCGTCACCGCCGACGACGCCCTCGCCTTCGCGCGCGAGACCCCCGAACCCTGGTTCTTGTGGACCGCCTTTCACGCGGCGCACAGCCCGGTGCACCAGCCGCCCCGCGATCTCGCCCCCACCGCCCGCGTCGCCGGCCCCGACGACACGGCGGGGATGGTCGACGCGATGATCGAGGCGCTCGACCACGAGATCGGGCGCCTGGTCGACGGCCTGCCACCCGATGTACGCGCGCGAACCACCGTCTTCATCGTCGGCGACAACGGCACCGCCGACCACGCGGTCCGCCCCCCGCTCGACCCCGAGCAGGCGAAGCTGACCGTGCACGAGCTCGGCGTCCGCGTGCCGCTGTTGGTCGTCGGGCGCGCCGTCGCGGCGCCCGGCGTGCGGGACAGCCTGACCCACGTCGTGGATCTGTTCCCCACCATCGCCGAGATCGCCGGCCTCCCCCTCGCCCCCGCCACCGCCGGCGGCCTCCCGGGCACGCGCCTGGTCGATCCCGCGGTCCCCCTCGACGGAATCAGCCTGCTCCCCCAGCTCCAGCGGAGCGACGCTCCGGCCCCCCGCGCGGTGCTCTACACCGAGAAAGCGCGTGGGAACGGCCCGCCTCCTTGGACCGTGCGCCAGGCGACCGTGCGCGACGCGACCTGGAAGCTGATCCGCACCCCCCGCGGCGAGTCACTCTACCAGCTCACGGGCGTCGGCCTCGACGAGGGCCCCGACCGCGCCGGGCCCCGGACCGACCCCGCGGCCCGCGCCGCCCAAGCCCGCCTGTCCGCCGCCCTCGACGCCGTGTGGGCCGAGACGCCCTACGCGGGGTGGTGACGGTGCGCCGCCCACCCCGGCACACCGAGAGGCGCGCCCAGGAAACGCGCCCGCGATGACCTTCTCCACCGATCGCCTCCGCCTGACACCGGTCGAAGCCCTCTTCTGCATCGTCGTCGTGGCTTGCATGTGGCTCTTTGTCGGCGGCGAACGCGTGGACTGCACCACGACGTCCAAGACCGAGTGGCGCTGCACGCGCAGCAGCACGGTCCCTGCGTGGAACCTGCTCGGCGTCGCCGACGACGACCCGCTCGAGGCGGCAGACGCCGTGCGCGTCGGGGAACAGCCCTCCACCTGGCGCAGACGGGGCCACGCCTACGAGGTGCAGAGGCGCGACGCCAGGACCTTTCGACTTCCCCGACAACCGTCCATCGAAGAAGCCGAGCGCGACCGCGAGGCGTTCTTGGCCTTTGTCCGCGCTCCGCGTGGCGAGCTCCACCTGGAGTCCCCTGGTCCTAAGCAAAGGTTCTTCGTGCCAGGCGTTTTTACAGCCCTCGTCCTTCTCGGCACCGCCTAGAATGTGCCGCGCTGGTGGCGGGGGGACGATCGCACCAGGCGCGACCGGCGCCAGACCCCACCGTCGCCGGGCCGTCTGCGATAGAGCGCAAACCCAGGGAGCGACATGTCCGTCCGTCATCGCCGCCCCGCCGCGGGGAGGCGCCGTTGAGCGAGACCACCATCCTCCTGATCGTCCTCCCCGTCTTTCTGCTGATCGCGGGGTCGATGTGGTGGTTCTCGCCGCTCCAGGTCGCCAAGCGTCGGCTCCAGGCGGTCCCGGCCACCGAGATCGGGCGGCTGCGGCCAGGCGAGCGCAGGAAGGTGTCCGGGGCGGTCGTGCTCGACACGGTCCTCCTCAGCCCGCTCGACGGTCGGCGCTGCGCCTACTGGTGCGCGACGGTCGAGGAGAAGCGGGACAAAGGGGGCTGGGTGGAGGTCGGGGCGCTGTGGGAGGGGGTCCCCTTCTGGGTGGAGGAGCCCACCGGGCGGGTGCGGGTGGACCCCGGCGTCGATCGCCTGGCCCTGGCGGGCGAGGGCTTCGGGTGCTCGGGCGTGCAGGACGACCCCAGCCCCGAGGAGGCCGACCTGCTGGCGCGGATGGGCCTCTCCGCGACCGGGCTGCTGGGCTTGAACCGGACCCTCTCGTACAAGGTCGCGGCGCTGGAGGAAGGCGAACAGGTCGCCGTGTTGGGGACGGTGGAGCTGGTCGCGATCGGCGGAGAGCCGGCGGTGGCGCTGGTGAGCGGTGAGGAGGGCCTGACCGTGAGCGACGCCGCCGACGTGCACCAATGAGCGCGCCGGCGGCAGCGGCCGCGGATCGCGACGGTGGCGACGCGCGGTTCGGCGGTTCCAGGCGCCTATCTGCGGATGCGATCCAGAGGCGTGACCCATGAGAGACACACTCATCCTGCTCCTCATCCCCGTGCTCCTGACCGGCTTCTTGGTCAGCCTGTGGTTCACGCCGCGCCTGGTCGCCCGGCGTCGCCTCCGCGCCGTCCCGGTGACCGCGATCGGCCAGCTGAAGCAGGGCGAGCGGGTGAAGGTGTCGGGGGCGGTCGTGCTCGACCGCGCCCTGGTGGCGCCGTTGGTCGGCAAGCGATGCGCCTACTGGTGCGCAGAGGTTCGCTCCCACAACAACAACCGCTCAGAGGAGGCGGGGGTCCACTGGGAAGCCGTCCCCTTCTGGCTCCAGGACGCCACCGGTCGGGTGTGGGTCGATCCCGACATCGAGCGCTTCACGCTGCGGAGCGAGGTGGTCGCCCGCTCCGGCACGCTGGACGAACCCAGCCCGGACGAGCGGGCGCTGCTGGACCGCATGAACGTGCTGGCGACCGATCTCTTGGGCCTCTATCGCAAGCTGTCGTACCGGATGGAGGTCCTGGAGGAGGGCGAGCGGGTGGCGGTGCTGGGCACCGTGGCGTGGGTGGCGGTGCAGGGTCAGCCCACCTTGGCGCTGGTGGCCGGCGAGGAGGGGCTCACCGTGAGCGACGCCAAGGAGGTGTACCACTGACCACGGTCGCCTCGCCCCGCTCCCCTCAGCCCCTACGGCACATACCGGCGACTCGGGACCCCGATGACCACCTCTCGCACCGTCGACCCGTCATAGGGCTGGGGCAGGTACAAGGCGTCCGCGCGCCAACCGCCGACGCCGCTGCCGAACTCAGCGCCGTGTCCGTACTTGTCGGTTTGCTGCCCCACCAGCTCGATCAGCGCCGTGGTGACCCCATCCGGGGTCATGCGGTACAGCCACCGCGTGTTGAAGTCCGCGAGGTACAAATTCCCGCAGATGTCCACCGACAGCGCGTCGTGCCACCCGCCGTTGGTCTCGCCCAGCACCACGGGGGCTGAGATGGGGGCGTAGGCGGCGTCCAGGTCGAGCACATAGACCTTGGCCGAGCCACTTCCGATCTCCCCCACGTACATCTTGGTGAAGTCGGGAGACCAGTCGAGCACCTTTGGGGTCCAGGTCGGGTCGAACACGGTGACCTTCTGGCCCGTGGCGGGGTCGACCTTGAGGACCTGGTCGAGGTTCGCCACATAGACCCAGCCGTCGGGACCGACGATGACGCCATAGACTGTGCCCACCTCGGTCGCGAGCACGCTGGTCGCGCCGGTGGTGGCGTCGACCCGGACGAGCACCTGGTTCAGGTCATCGCCCAACACGATGTCGCCATCCGGGAGCCAGTCCATCTGTTCGACCGAGGAGTGGCCGACCGAGAACACCGACCCGACGCCGGCATAATCCACCTTTCGAATCGCGTTGGCGCTGTCCCAGCCGTAGATGTAGCCGGCCTGGTCGAACAACACGTCGTGATAGCCCGCAGGTCCGACGAGCTCGGTGATGCTGGTGGGCAGCACCGGCAAGTTGGCGCAGTCCCAGAACAGCGGCGCAGCGGTGTCGCCACCCGACGCGACGCCAGTCTCGCCACCGTGCGGCCCCCCGGAGTCCTCCGTTGGCGTCTGCGGCCCCGTGCCCGTCGGCTCCGTCAGCGTCTCCGCCGCGGCGGGGGCGCGCTGGGGCTCAGGTCCGCCGCCCTGACCACACGCCACGAGCAACCACCACATCGGCACCCCCAAACAGGATATCCTACGAGAGAAGACAGCGTCTATCAGAGGTTGCCGGCCCTTCGATCGCGCAGCCACCCGGAGGTGGTCGTTGGACCTGACGAAGTTCGCCCGCTACCGCGCGCTCGCCCTCGCGTCGGTCTACTCGGAGCCCGAAGACGGCAACTTCCACTCGACCTTGATCCCCCAGATGGCGCGCCTGTTCCTGCCCCGCTTTCAGCTGGCACCCGACGCCACCCTGATCGACATCGGCTGCGGCCAAGGCCTGTTCCTCGAAGAGGCGGCCCGGATGGGCTTCACCCAGGTGACCGGCGTCACCCTCTCGCCCGAGGACGCGGCGGCCTGCCGCGCCAAGGGGCTACGGGTCGAGCGCTGCGACTTCTCGGACCTGCCCTGGTGCGCCGACGGGTCGGTCGACTTGGTGTGGTGTCGCCACGCCCTCGAGCACTCGCCCTATCCGCTCTTCAGCTTGTACGAGTTCAACCGCGTGTGCCGTGCCGGAGGGCTCGTCTATGTCGAGGTGCCGGCGCCCGACGGCGCACGCCAACACGAGCGCAACCCGAACCACCACAGCGTGCTCGGGGCGACGATGTGGACCGCGCTGCTCGAGCGGGCCGGGTTTCAGCTGGTCACCTCGGACCGCTTCACCCTCCAGCTGGAGTCGAATGGGCAGGCGATCCCGGAGACCTACCTGCTCTTCGTCGCGATGAAGGTGGCAGAGCTGCCCACGCCGGCGGCGTGATCCCCACCGATTGTTGCAACCATGGGTTGCACTGTGCCAGAAAACGGCCCTAGGCGAGGCGGCGTCGCGTGCGCACCCCTGTCGCACCTCTCTGGAGTGCTCGTGCTGCTGACCCCCCTTCGCCTCGGTCGTCTGACCCTCCGCAACCGCGTCGTCATGGCGCCCATGACGCGAAACCGGAGCCCGGGGAACCTGCCCGGACCGATCGTCGCCGAGTACTACGCCCAACGCGCTGGGGCGGGGTTGATTGTCACCGAGGGCATCGCGCCGTGCGCAGATGGACTCGGCTACGCGCGCATCCCCGGCCTGTTCAGCGCCGACCAGGTCACCGCCTGGCGCGCCGTGACCGACGCCGTGCACGCCGCGGGCGGGGCGATCTTCGCCCAGCTGATGCACACCGGCCGCGCGACCGCTGCCGCGAACCTGCCGCCAGGCGCGCGGTGCGTCGCGCCGTCGACGGTGGCCTTGTCGGCCCCGGTCTGGACCGACGCGGGTGGCAATGTGGCCGCGGCCACCCCGCACGCCATGACCGAAGCCGACATCGAGGCCGCCATCGAGGCCTATGTGCACAGCGCCGCCTGCGCCATCGAGGCGGGCTTTGACGGGGTGGAGCTGCACGGCGCCAACGGCTACCTGATCGACCAGTTCCTCAACACGGCCAGCAATGACCGCACGGACGCGTGGGGCGGATCGGTGGCCAACCGCGCCCGCTTTGCGGTGGCCGTGGCGCGCCGCGTGGCCGAGCGGATCGGCGCCGACCGCGTTGGGATGCGCGTCAGCCCCTACGGCGTCTTCAACGACATGCGCCCGGACGACGAGATGGACGCGCTCTATGCCCACCTCGCCGCCGAGCTGTCGGCGTTGGGTCTCGTCTACGTCCACGTGGTCGACCACAGCGCCATGGGCGCTCCGCGGCCCCCCGACACCGTGCGCGCGGCCATTCGCGGCGCCTTCCGCGGCGTCTACCTGCTGTCGGGCGGCTACGATCGTGCGCGCGCCGAGGCCGACCTCGCCGCCGGCCTGGGCGAGCTGGTCGCGTTCGGGCGCCCCTTCATCAGCAACCCGGACCTGGTCGCGCGCTTTGCCGCCGATCTGCCGCTCGCACAGCCCGACTTCGCGACCTTCTACACCCCGGGTCCGCAGGGCTACATCGACTATCCGCCGGCCGGATGAGCCGGGCCGGGGACCGGACGCGCGCCGGACCGCGACGCGTCGTAAGATACCCGCCCATGACGCCAAAGCCCGCCCTCCGCCAGCGCCTGCGCGAGCTCCTCGCCATCGGCAGCGCCCTCTCCACCGAGCGGGACCTGCCACGGCTGCTCGAGCGCATCCTCGAGACCGCGCGCACGCTCGCCCACGCCGACGCCGGTACCCTGTACCGGCTCGAGGGCGGCGCCCTACGCTTCGAGGTGATCCGCAACGAGACCCTCGGCTTTCGCATGGGCGGACACAGCGGCACCCCGATCGACTTCGCGCCGCTGCCGCTGTACCGCCCCGACGGGACCCCCAACCACGGGATGGTGGTCGCGCACGCCGCCCTCACCAAAGAGACGGTGAATATCGCCGACGCCTACGACACCCCCGGCTTCGACTTTGACGGCACCCGCGCCTTCGACGCCCGCACCGGCTACCGCTCGCGGTCGTTCCTGACCGTGCCGATGCTCGACGGGTCGGGCGCGGCGATCGGCGTCCTGCAGCTCATCAACGCCCGCGACCGGGACGGTCGGGTGCGGATCTTCGATGCCGACGACCAGCTGCTGGTCGAGAGCCTGGCCTCGCAGGCCGCGGTGGCGATCGACAACCGCCTGCTGTTCGCCCAGCAAGAGAAGCTGTTCGAAGCCTTGATCCAGGTCATCAACAGCGCCATCGACGAGAAGTCGCCGTATACCGCCGGTCATTGCCACCGCGTCCCCGAGCTGACCATGATGCTCGCGCAGGCCACGGTCGAGACCCGCGAGGGGCCTTTCGCCGACTTCGCCCTCTCCGACGCCGACCGGCATGAGCTGCGCATCGCCGGCTTGTTGCACGACTGCGGCAAGATCACCACGCCGGTGCACGTCGTCGACAAGGCGACCAAGCTGCAGACGCTCTACGACCGGATCGGGCTGATCGAGACCCGCTTCGAGATCCTGCTCCGCGACCTCGAGATCGCGTTTCGGAAGGGAGAGATCGACGCGGAGGCCTGGGCCGCCGAGCGCGACGCCCTCGCCCGCGCGCGCGCGTTGGTCCGCCGCAGCAATGTCGGGACCGAGACGATGTCGGACGCCGACGTCGCTGCCCTCTTCGCGCTTGCCGCGCGCAGCTGGACCCCCGACGGCGGCGAGCCCGTTCCCTTCCTCACCGACGACGAGCGGGACAACCTGGTCGTTCGACGGGGAACGCTGAACCCGACCGAGCGCGAGATCATCAACCGCCACATCGTCATCACCTTGCAGATGCTCGAATCCCTGCCGTGGCCGCGGCACCTCCAGCGCGTCCCGGAGTACGCGGGAGGCCACCACGAGCGGATGGACGGCCGCGGCTATCCGCGGGGCCTGACCCGCGACCAGATGAGCCCGCAGGCCCGCATGATGGGCATCGCAGATGTGTTCGAGGCGCTCACCGCGGGCGACCGCCCCTACAAGGTCGGTATGCGCATGAGCCAGGCCATGCGGATCCTGTGCCAGATGGCCGTCGACCAGCACATCGACCGCGACCTGTTCGAGATCTTCCTGCGCAAGCGGGTCTACCTCGACTATGCCGAGCGCTTCCTCACGCCCGAGCAGCGCGACCCGATCGACTGGAACGCGATGCCGGGCCTGTCCGACGCCCTGCGCGACGCGGTTCGCAGCCACACCGCCGCGCGCGGACCGACGACCGAAGGCTAACGCCGCTCGAAGGCGACCCGACGGTTCTTCGCTCGCCCGGAGGGGGTCAGGTTGGTGTCGACCGGGTTGGATTCCCCGTAGCCCCGGGCGGTCAGCCGGCCGGCCTCGACCCCCTGGCGGACGAGCGCGTCGCGCACCGCCTCGGCGCGCCGCTGCGACAGCGACTGGTTGGCCGCGTCGCTCCCCTGGCTGTCGGTGTGGCCGGCGACCTCGAGCCGCGTCACCTCGGGGTGGTCGCGCAGCGCCGCGGCCAGCTCCGCCAGGATGGGCAGCGAATCGGTCCGGATGGTCGCTTGACCGATCTCGAAGAAGATGGGCTCCCCGAGTACGATCTCGGTCGCGGTGATGATCACCCGCTGCGGGCCCGTCGGGACCGCCGGGACCGCCGCGGCCGGCGCGAGCGTGATGCGCGCGGGGACCGTCCCGCCGGCCACCGCGTCGACCGAGACCGAGCCCTCGCCGAAGCCCGGGGCCGTCGCGCGGAGGGTGTGGGGACCGGCGGGCACCGAGACGCTCCCGGGGGCGCGCGGACCGTCGTCGGGCGAGCAGCCGTCGGGGCGGGGCGCGAAGGACACGGTGGCACCGGAGATCGGCGCGCCAGCCGAATCCACCACCGCCACATCGAGCGCGGCGTTGCGGTCGACGGCGAGGCGCACCTGCAGCACCGTCGGCGCGCCGTCGGCGTCGGTGGTGACCTGCGCGGTCCCCGTGCGGCAGCCCCGCTCGGCGGTGGCGCGCCAGGTCGTGTCGGGGAAGGCCTGGGTCGACCAATCGAGATCGCCGACCTGGGTTTGGACGGGCATCCCATCCGCCGGGAGCACGAGCAGCTTGGCGCCCGGGGCCGGCTGGCCGTCCTCGGTGACCGACACCGTGAGGATCGCCGGCTGCTCGGGGCAGCCATCGCCGTCCCGGAAGCCGTTGACGACCTCGGCCGCCTCGGGGCAGGCGTCGACCTCATCGGTGATCCCGTCTTCGTCCGCGTCGCCGGGCCCGAGGCTGCCGTTCTGCCCCCACCCGCCGCCGACGAACAGCCGGTATTCGGCCGCCGACGCCCCGCGCGTGGTGGCGAACGCGAAGCCGGCCACCCCGAAGCCGCCCGGCGCGGTCACCTTGCGGCCCGACACGATCAGCTCGCCGGTCGCCCCCGTCCCGCCGACCGACGCCGCCTGAAACGGGGAGCCGAGCTCAGTCTCGACGGTGAGACCCAGATCGGGCCGCAGCGCATAGCCCACGGCGACGCCGGTGGTGAACCGGTCGGTCGACCGCAGGTTGTCGAGGTCCACCGCCGGAGCCCAGCTCGCGCCCAGCGCGCCGGAGACCGTCAGCGGCCCCGCCTCGCCGGAGCCCGCCAGGCGACCGCCGCCCGCCAGCCCGCCCTGCCCGAGGAACTCCGCCCGCGCGCCCAGCGGCAGGTCGACGAAGGGCACCAGCCCCAGATCGACGGGTCCTTCGTCCTGCATTGCGATCAGGGTGGCCGAGAGCCGGGCGTCGGCCAGCCCGACCCCCTGCGCACCGTCCCGCCCGCGCGACGCGAGCACGAGCGGCACTGCGAGGTCCACACGGACGCGATCGAGCGGCGCGTAGCCCACGCTCGCGTTCAACGCGAACAGGTCATCGAGCACCCGCTCTTGCGACAGCTCGGCGCCGAGGGGGTCGACCACCCGGTAGACCAGCGGGGCGTTGGCGAACTCGATCAGCCCCGACGCGAAGAGGTCGCCCTGCGCCACCCCGCTGACGCGGGGCACCGACAGGGGGTCGCGGACGTCGGGCTCCAGGGCCGCGAGGTGAAACCCGTGGGCGTCAAACCCGTCCTGCGCCGACGCCACGCCGACCCATGCCAACCACACGCCCAGCATCCGACCCCCGCAGGCAGCGCCGCAGCGCCTGCGGCAATCTATCGCGCCGCCGGACCATCCGCCGGGCTCCGGCTAGCGAGGAGCCGCCGCGTCCAGCAAATTGAACTCCACCCGCCGGTTCCGCGCGCGACCGGCCGGGGTGGCGTTGGTGTCGATCGGCTTGGTCTCGCCGTACCCCTTGGGGACCAGCTGCCCAGTGGGGACGCCCTTCTTCACCAGGTAGTCGCGCACCGCCTCCGCCCGCTTCTGCGAGAGGGTGAGGTTGTTCGCGTCGACGCCCTGGCTGTCGGTGTGTCCGCCAATCTCGATCCGGCCGATCTTCGGGGCTGAGAGGATGGTCGACGCCACCTCGTCGAGCAAGCCGAAGGACTCGGGCTTGATGATCGCCTTGGACGTCTCGAAGTACACCACATCCAGGATGACGATCTGCTTCTCAGTGATCTGCACCTTCGACGGCTTCAGCTCGAAGTCCAGCGTGCGGCTCTCCCCCGCCGAGACCTGCGCGGACTGCGCCACGGTCTGGTAGCCGGGCGCCGTGACGGTGACCTCGTGCCCGCCGACGCCGACCGGGATCGCCGCCCGCCCGCCCGTCACTGCCGCCGGCTCGGCCGGCGCACAGCCGCCGGGCTGCGGGGTGAAGGTCGCCGTGGCGGCGGCGATCGGCGCGCCCTGCGGGTCGTGCACCACCGCGACCAGCTCGGCGTTGCGCACCGGCTGCAGGGCGACCTCGATCCAGGTCTCCCCCTCGGTCGTCGTGATCTGCGCCTCACCGGCGAGGCAGGCGCCCGCGCTCGCGCTCGCCCGCCAGGTCTTGTCGGGGAAGCTGTCGATCATATGCGGCCCTTCGCCGACCACCACCTCGGTGGGCGCGCCGTCGGCCGGCTGCAGCACCAGCTTGGCGCCGGCCATCGGGCGACCGTCCAGGTTCACCAGCACCACCAGCTTGCCGGGGCCGTCGGGGCAGCCGTCCTCGTCGCGGTAGCTGTTCACGGTCTCGGGCTCGGCGGGGCAGGTGTCGACCTCGTCCACCAGCCCGTCCAGGTCGGTGTCGACGACGCGCTCGCCGTGCTGGCCGAAGCCGCCGCCGACGAACAGGCGGTACTGCGCCGCGCCCGCGCCGCGGGTGACCGCCATCGCGAAGCCGCCCGCCACATGCGCGCCCGCGTCCGTCGTCTTCCGCGTGCTGAGCAGCACCTCCGACGGCGCCGCGGTCCCGCTCTCGGCGCTCGAGCGGAAGGGCGACGCGAGGTGCCCTTCCAGGGTGAACCCGAGGTCCTCCTTGGGATGGAAGCCAACCGCCAAGCCGGTGGTCAGCGCGTCGGTGCCCAGCAGGTTCGACAGGCCGAGCGAGCGGCCGAAGAAGGCGCCGAGCTCGCCGCCCAGGGTGAAGCGCTCGAGCTCATAGGTCGCCGCGGCCTTGGCGCCGCCCGACACCCGCCCCATCCCGACGAACTGGGTGGAGCGGCCAAAGGGCAGGTCGATGTAAGGGACCAACCCCACCCCGAGGCCGCTGTCGTCGCCCGGGGTGACGAGGGTGGCGAGCGCCGCCAGCCGGGCGTCGCCGAGATCGACCCCCTGCGCGCCCTCGAGGCCGGTCGAAGTGAAGAAGAGCGGCAAGGTGGCATCCAGCCGGACCCGGTCATGGACGACGTAGCCGAAGCTGGTATTCAGCGCGAACACATCGTCCAACGCCGCTTGTTCCTCGACGGGCGTCCCGCTCGGATCGGTCACCACATACACCAGCGGCGCGTTGGCGAACTCGAGGAGACCGCCGGCAAACCACTCGCCCGCGTGCATCTCCCCCGGGCGCTGGATCGTCACCGGGTCGCGCACGTCGCCGTCGAAGGCGGCGAGGTGAAAGCCGTGGGCGTCGAACCCCTCCTGCGCCTGCGCGGCGAGCGGAAAAAACGCGAGGGCGAGGACCATCGAGCAGCGGAACGACATCGGAAACCCCTGGAGCGGTCAGCGCCGACGGCGGCGCAGGGCGATCGCGCCCAGCAGGGCGAGCACGCCCGCCCCTGCCGGAGCCTGACTCGTATCACAGGCGGTGCCGCCCCGATACCACCCCGCCAGCAACACGACATCCGGGTCGAGATACGCCGGTATTCCGTCCCCGTCCGCGTCGGTCCGGCCCTCGTCGGCGTCGGACAGGCCGTCCCCGTCGGCGTCCGTGTCGCGCCAGTTGGGATCGCCGTCCCCGTCGACATCGGTGGGATCGACGCCCTCCTCCAACAGACCGCCCGACGTGGTGCCCGACACGGTGCCGGTGGTCGCGGCGCCGGCGAGCACCTCGGCGTCGCGCACCTCCTGGCCGGTGGTGATGCCGTCGCCGTCGTCGTCGTCGTCCACCCGGTCGTCGAGGCCGTCGCCGTCGGTGTCGCCGCGGGCCTCGTCGACCGAGAGCAGGCGATCGCCGTCGTCGTCGAAGTCGAGCACGTCGGCGATGGTGTCGCCGTCGCTGTCGGTCTCGCCCTCCAGCGCGTCGGCGAACCCGTCGCCGTCCGAGTCGAGGTCGAGCCAGTTGCCGATGCCGTCCCCGTCGCGGTCGCCGGTCCCTTCGCCGGCGGTGTCGAGGCCGTCGCCGTCGTCATCGGCGTCCAGCCGATCGGGCAGCCCGTCCGCGTCGTTGTCCGCCGCTCCCTCGTCGATCGAGGCGATCCCGTCGTCGTCGTCGTCGTCGTCGACATAGTCCGGGCGCCCGTCCCCGTCGGCGTCGACCGCCGGCGTGTCGAGATCGGCGTCCCCCGCCTCCTCGGCGTCGGTCACCCCGTCGTCGTCGGCGTCGAGGTCGATCCAGTTCAGCACCCCGTCGCCGTCCGCGTCCCCGCCCTCGGCGGCTTCGTCGGCGGTGGAGATCGTGTCGCCGTCGTCGTCCGGGTCCTGGAAGTTCGGCAGCCCGTCGGCGTCCGTGTCGTCGCCGAGCCGATCGCCGTCCGCGCCGAGGTCCTCGGCGTAGGTGAGCACCGTGTCGCCGTCATCGTCGAGATCGAGGAAGTCCGGCACGAAGTCGCCGTCGGTGTCGGCGCTGCCCCCCTCGACCGCGGTGGGGACGCCGTCGCCGTCGTCGTCGGGATCGAGGTAGTTCGGCACGCCGTCCGCGCCGACGTCGTTCTGCGGCACCGCGTCGTCGAGGTAGGCGGCGTCGGTGTCGTCGTCCTCGGGGTGCTGGTTGTTGTCGGCGTCTTCGTCCGCGGTCGGCACGCCGTCGTCGTCGTCGTCCGGGTCGAGCCAGTTCGGCGCGCCATCGGCGTCCGAGTCTCCATACGGGAGCTCCAACGCGGTGGGGACGTCGTCGTTGTCGTCGTCCGGGTCGAGCCGGTCGGGGCGGGTGTCACCGTCGGAGTCGACGTCGCCCTCGACCAGCGACGGGAGGCCGTCGCCGTCGTCGTCCCGGTCGCGGTAGTCCTGGAGGCCGTCGCCGTCGAGATCGTCGTTCTCCGCGCCGTCGCCCAGGAGATCTTCCTCGATCGTCGGCGTCCCGTCTCCGTCGTCGTCGGCGTCGAGGTAGTCGTCGACCGCGTCGAAGTCGGAGTTGCCGAGCGGCGCCTCGGTGGCCGTCGGGACGCCGTCGCCGTCGTCGTCGGCGTCGAGCGCGTCAATGGCGCCGTCGCCGTCGGTGTCGGCCGGATCCGTGGGATCGAGGACCTCTTCGCCGTCGAGCAGGGTGTCGCCATCGGAGTCGGCGACCAGCGGATCGGTGCCGGCGTCGAGCACCTCTTCGGCGTCCGTCAGGCCGTCGGCGTCGGTGTCGGCGCGCAGCGGATCGGTGCCGCCGAGGCACGACTCGGTCGCGTCAGGCAGGCCGTCGCCGTCCGTATCGACCGCCACATCGAGCACCGTCACCGAAAACTGAGCGAGATCGTCGGCGATCCAGGTGTAGGTGTCGAGCAGGGCGTCGTTGCCCTTGCTCGCGCTGGTGAAGTTGCCCCAGGCGCGCGCGTTCACGTTGGCCAGCGGCGCGTCGGTGTAGGCACCGCTGAACAGCCCGTTGATCCCCGAGCTCTCGAGGCCCTCCTGCCCGTTGGGCATCAAGACGTCGTTGGCCTGCACCAGGCTGTCGTTCCAGTACAGGAACAGGCCCGTGCGCGAGAGGTCGGCGTTGACCTCGAACAGACGAAAGCCCTCGAACGACGTCTCGACATCGTTGGCGACGTAGTGGAACTCGCCGACGGTGAGCACGAGCTGGCACTCGTAGTCGCCCGGCGGGACCGGCTCGCCCGTGTCGAAGGTGCCGTCCCACGCCAGCGCGTTCGCGCCGATCGTGGCGTCGAGCAGGATGTGGACGTCGCCGTCGGAGGTGAAGTCGAAGTCGCCGTCCTGGTCGGCGTCGCACACGAAGTGCAGCGTCCCGTCGACATTGCTGTCGAAGGTGATCGTCCCGGTCGACACGCCGGGCGCCACACCGTCGCAGATCCCGCTGTCGAAGAACGCGTTGGTGAGCGTGGGATCGAGCGGGTTGTAACGGGCGATCTGCGGGGGCTGCAGGTACAGCGGGTGCTCGGCGATGAAGTCGCCGTCCGCCACCGACACGCTGCGGCCCGGGAAGGTGTCGACCCCCTCGTCGTTCGCCGCCACGGTGAACACACGCCCGACCAAGCCGTCGGCCACCAGCTCGACCACCGCGTCGCGGGTCGCCGAACCCCCCGCGACCAGCGCGTACAAGCTGCCGTTCAGCTCGCTGGCCGAGGTGAAGCTGAGCGCCGAGAACTCCCACCGCAGCGTCCACACCCGACCGCCGGTGGCGCCGGGGACAGCGAGATCCCAGCTGATCAGCGGGTCGGGGTCGGCGTCGGCGTCGGCGTTCGTGTCGATGCCCAGGATGACGACGCTGAAGTCGCCGGCCATCACCGTGGTGTAGCTGCTCCCGTTCGAGAGCGTGGCGACCCGCGTCCCGTTGGGATCGTAGATCTCCGCCGAAACCTGGCTGCGGACGCCGGAAGCGTCCTGCACGCTGCCCGTCCACGTGATCCGCTCGCCGGGGACGAGGATGTCCACGTGCAGGTCGGTGTCGGCCTGCAGCCGCTGCGCCTCGGTGGTCTGGGCCGTTCCCTCGGCGCGGGCTGCCGACGCCCACACCGCGGCGAAGATGGCGAAGGAGGCAGGGGCGAGCGCGCGCATGAACACCTCGAGGGAGCCCTCGAACCTACCGCGCCCAGCGCTGCGCGGCTACCGCGCCCCGCCGCCGCCCGCCGCCCGCACGTCGGTGACGAGCGCCTCGATCGACTTCCGGGCGTCTCCGAAGAGCATACGCGTATTATCGAGGAAGAAGAGCGGATTTTCGACGCCTGCGTAGCCCGCGGCCATCCCGCGCTTGCTGACCACCACGAGCTTCGACTTCCACACCTCGAGCACCGGCATCCCGTAGATCGGGCTGCTGCGGTCATCGAGCGCGCCAGGGTTCACGATGTCGTTCGCGCCGAGCACCATCACCACATCGGTGTGCTCGAGGTCGTGCTGGATCTCGTCCATCTCGAGCACGATGTCGTAGGGCACCCCCGCCTCGGCGAGCAGCACGTTCATATGGCCCGGCAACCGCCCCGCCACCGGGTGGATCGCGAAGCGCACCCGGATCCCGCGCTCCTGGAGCGTGCGCGTCAGCTCGTAGACCGCGCCCTGCGCGCGCGCGACCGCCATGCCGTAGCCCGGGACGATGACCACCGAGCGCGCCGCCAGCAGCGCCTCGGCCACCTCGCCGGCCTTCATCTCGCGGACCTCGCCCTGCACCTGACCCGACGCCGCCGGCGCGCCACCGTCGGTGCCGAAGCCGCCGAAGACGACGTTGAGGATCGAGCGGTTCATGGCCCGACACATGATGATCGACAGGATGGTCCCCGACGCCCCGACCAGGGCCCCGGTGACGATCAGCAGGTCGTTGCCGAGCACGAAGCCGGCCGCGGCGGCCGCCCACCCCGAGTAGGAGTTCAGCAGGCTGACCACGACCGGCATGTCCGCGCCGCCGATCGCCAGGACGAGGTGCACGCCGAGGATCGACGCGAGCGCGGTGATCCCGAGCAGCTGGCCGATGCCGTCGGGCTCGGGCACGCCGGCCATCCACCCGCCGAGGGCGAGCATCGCCACCACCATCGCCAGGTTCAGGAGGTGGCGCCCCGGCAGCAGCAGCGGCTTGCCGGAGAGGCTGCCGCGGAGCTTGCCCCACGCGACCACCGAGCCCGTAAAGGTGACGGCGCCGACCGCGACCCCGACGGCGATCTCGACCAGGTGGACGATGGCCGCCGCGCCCGAGTGGTGGGCGGGCGAGCGGAGGTAGCCGCTGATGCCCACGAAGACCGCCGCGAGGCCGACGAAGCTGTGGAGGATCGCCACCAGCTCGGGCATCCCCGTCACCTCGACCCGCCGCGCGAGCACCGCGCCGATCGCGCCGCCGACCCCCACGCCGACGAGCAGGATCGCCATCGGGACCGGCGCCCAGCCGACCTGGGTACCCCAGACCGCCAGGGTGGTCAGCACCGCGAGCACCATGCCCGCCACGCCGAACTGGTTGCCCTGCCGCGCCGTCTCTTGCCGAGACAGGCCGCCCAGGCTGCGGATGAACAAGACCCCCGCGAGGAGGTACGCCATCGACTCGGTGCCGTTCATCCGTGGTGCCCCTTCTTCGCGGGCGCGGGCCCGTCGCGGTGGAACATGCCGAGCATGCGGTGGGTGACCAGGAAGCCGCCCGCGATGTTGATGGCCGCGACGACCACCGCCGAGACGCCGAGCACCGTGGCGACGTCGAAGCCGCCGCCGATCTGGAGCATGCCGCCGACGATGATGATGCCGGAGATGGCGTTGGTCACCGACATCAGCGGGGTGTGAAGCGCCGGCGTGACCGACCACACCAC
>Ga0164294_10002476_pt1 | contig 16648 bp, 14 predicted proteins | sample GEODES005metaG_FD_111479 | JGI IMG/M metagenome (GOLD analysis project Ga0164294, IMG submission 111479) | Oligotrophic lake water microbial communities from Sparkling Lake, Wisconsin, USA - GEODES005 metaG | ecosystem: Environmental > Aquatic > Freshwater > Lake | place: USA: Sparkling Lake...
ACTTCGGTTGAGTATGGTGAACAATTCCATATTCCAGTTTTGCTGCTTTTGCGGCTATTGACCCCACTATTGATGCTCTATGTCCATGGAGAATAAGAAAACTTGCGTGACCACTCTTACGTAATTTAAGAATAAAACCAACCGCTTGTATCGAGCTCATAACGACTCTTCTGCTGGAAGGAGACCAAACCGCCATATTCCCAGCTAGAAGTGATTCGTTAATCTCACCCTTTGGTTCCAAAGTCACTAGTGCCTGGGTGAAGCCTTGACTCTCAAGGTGGGAAAACAATTTGTCAAACCACCCATATCTCTTTGAGGACTCGACAATATGAATTAGCTGAATCTGCTTCACTTTACGACAACTATTCCACTGTCTATCTTGGAACACACGATGAAGTACCTGGACCCATACGGTTTGTGTAGGCGGGCAATGTATTTGTCGACTTGTTTCGCGAGAAATAACATTAAGCCTCGAAGCGACGGGTTGGTTTTCACCTCTTCAAAATTTGGTGCGGGCCAATCAACTTCAAAGGTATCTAACTGTTCCACTTGAAATCCTGCCTTACCAAACAATCGTCTCATGGATCGTAAACTTGCCAAAGAAACATGATATGGGGGATAAGAGGTTGATCTACTCTGGGTCAGCCATGCGAAAGCCCTGACTAACAAATGAGTGAAGGTTCGGGAACCTTGCAAAGGACCTTGCGCTATAAGTAGGCTTTCTTTAGACATGATGCCATTCAGTGATTCCAATTCAATAATTGGATCAACTAAATGCTCAAGTACATCACCCAGAAAAACAAAGTCAAACTTGATATGACCACTCATTATTTCATCGCGTGAAAACATTTCAACACCAGTGTTTCTCATCGCGATCTCTCTCACATCTTCACTTAGTTCCATTCCCGAAGCAACTAACCCTCGTTCTTTCGCGTAAACAAAAGAAATTGGATTCGCACCGCAACCATAATCTAGAAAGCTTTTCCCTTTTACTTCTTCAAGATTTTGCAAATAGTTTTCCAGTTGCGCAAACTTTGTGTTATGGGCATTATCAATATTTGACGATTGAGAATCATCATCACCAACATAATCCGAAGAATAGAGTGATGAAAGTTGGACGTGAGTCAATTTTGGGAACAGCGAAAAGCCGTGGCAATCACGACATCTTGCAAATCGATAAGTCTCATTGTCGTACCAGATAGATCTTTGACTCGAAGACGTGCTTAACTTGCTTGATCCACAAAAATAGCACTTACACATTCAAGATACTTCCAATTCATCAAAATCTTTTCGTAAATAGTGGTGAAAACTCACAGAATTACAAGCTGAGTATCTGTTCTTTACTTCATTGTAAAAATTGATTGAACCATGAGCCCCCAAAAGGGCTTCTATTCCTGATCGGGAGGCTCTCAAGTTTCCCCACCGAGCAAACTCCACTTGACTCGGATACCGATTTAGCATCCAGGTAGCATATGAGTGGAACTCAGAAAATGGTAGCCACTCATCATTTAGGGTAGATGTCAACCACTTTAGGCTCGCTTGTTCAAAACCACCTAAACTATCAAACATTTCTCGAACAATTTTGGGTTTCATAAGCATGTGATGAGCTTTGAATGAAATACCCATTGATTGTCCCGAAGATTTCCATGTCTTATAGGTAGTTAGTGCATCGTGTTGTGAATACTCAACCACAGGGCATAGTACTTGCTTATCATTACTCAAGAATAGTCTTTGCTCTAACAGGATAGTGTCTGCATCTACAGTCAATACGCCCTCCTGTTGAGAGTTATATGCGCAATACATTACGATTATTTGTTTTGATGCCCAACCTTTCAAATTCTCTGGAATATTGCTATTGATAAAATCCTGAATTACTTGTGGTAGGTATGCATCCTCCCTAATGATTTCAATTCCCGGCTCAACGACAGATTGAACTAGATCGTGGCAATTTGTTACTATTGATATCTTATCTACGGGATTTAAGACATTTCTTCTTACTCCTTCGATGCAAGTCGTAAGAAACAGAAGATCTTTTTGGACACAAGGGATCATCACGTCTATTGAATTGAGTTTGCTCAATTTGTCCGGGGTAAATGGGGTTTGGCTAGCCGACTCGGCCACTAATACACGTACTCTGTAGGGAAAGTGTACTTTTTCACCAAATCGACCAATCTTTATCTTCACAATTATGAACTTCATTGACCTTGCAAGGGTTCGGGAGTTTAATCCCAGAATCCATTTTCTAAAGGTTTTCATCAACCTAACTATATCTTCGATTGCAATATTCTTAGGTAACTTTGTAACTTAATTTCCGAAACAAAAGAATCTTTATTGAACTCATTTCCTGAGGATGGTACGGAGTTCTGCGCCAAGGAATTGACTCAGCTTCCTTGCACCAACGGCATTCAGGTGCACCCCATCACTAAAATCCCCGAGGTCTGTCGTGGCGTCATTCCCCTGTATAAATTCCACGCCCAGCCGTTGCGCTATCGAGCCGATAAGTGCTCTGTACTTTGCATTGTATGTATTCGTAGGAACTGTGGATAGAACGAGTTCCGTACCAATCTTTTTGCACTCTGCTTCTAAAGTTTCTAGATGCCGCATCGTAGCAGCCGGGTAATCGGTGATCTGCATGAAAGGCTCACTCGTGGGTAAATCCCATTTTCCGGAAGTGTACGAGTTGAGAGTTCGTGGAAAACTCGAGTCTCCATTGAATTTCATTGTGTCGACATTTCTATAAACCACGCCTTCTCTCAAGCTTTGGTATCGAATGGATCGGTAGAACGTATTCAAAATAAATGGATCGCGAATACTATTTCGGTACCGATAAAGATAAAAATTACGATCTAGAAAACCCTTGATTCCAGAAGCGGCTTCTGCAGTAGCCGCTTGATCATAAGTTTGGACCGATGCATCTGAATCGGAATCCCGGAAAGTTCCAGGGCCGATCATTACCAATAACAATTTAGGTTTTGAGTTTTGCAAAATTTCCTTGGACTGTTTCATAATTGTATAAGTCGTCGAGCTATTTAGAGAGGCGTTGAAACTTTGGAATCCTTCTGCAATGCTGAAATCCAATATATCTGGGTCGACTCCCTCTTTGCCTGTTGAGTCTCCCATAACAATTAAATCGATCGTGCCAAGTCCAAGTGGTCTTTCACGTAGCTTGATGACCTTTGCTTGTTGTTGAATCTGCCACACAGTTTGTGGAGGCCCAATTACGGGACTTACTAAACGCGTTATGACTTCAAGTAGAAGGACTCCTGTGATTATCCCGGAGAGTAACTTTAGTTTTTTCATATCGCATCAGAATTGAAAGTACACGAATGGGACAATTTCGCTTGCTCGAAAACTTAAAGCAATAGCCAATAAAATTCCGATGACAAGTCCACTTGTGTAGGCACCTAAAACAAAACGTGCTGATCGGTATTGTCGAACAATTAGGTCTGTACTAAGGCATATTACAAGCAAAATCAAAAGTTGTAGAAAATCCATACGGTCGAAGGTCCCACCATCTTTTCTGGCTATTCTCATTAACATATCTATGGCTGTCGGTAATGACTCTGCACGAAAGAAAACCCAGACCAAGGAAGTTATGCAAAAGGTAAATCCGATTCTGAGCACATTCAATGCAGAAAAATTTTTGAAGATGTTAGGTAATGGGTTATGCCGAACTATCAACTTGTGCAAAATTAGCAACATACCTTGAATTGCCCCCCAGACTAGAAAAGTAAAGGAAGCACCATGCCACAATCCAGCGATTGTCATCACGATGAGCAAATTCAAGAGGCTTCTTTGAAAGCTTTTTCTGTTGCCACCGAGTGGGATATATAGATATCTTCTAAACCAAGTCGACAACGAAATGTGCCAGCGTCGCCAAAAATCCGTTACATTTCTTGAGAGATAAGGCTCTTCAAAATTCCTGACGAGCTCGATTCCCAATAGTCTGGAAATGCCACGCGCCATATCACTGTAACCAGAAAAATCTCCATAGATTTGGAGTGAGAAGGCAAAAATTCCGATCAAAAGAGTCTTCCAATCGAAGTACGTATTGTTCTCAAAAATTCTGTTTACAAGTGGTGCCGAGTAGTCACCGATTACAGTTTTTTTGAAAAATCCAAGTGCGATAAGCAACAAGGCTGAATGAATGCTGCCTGAAGTTAACTTGGGAGGCAATGCCCTAAGTTGGGGCAGCATAACTTTTGCGGACATTATTGGCCCGGCAATCATGTAAGGAAAATAAGACAAAAATATTCCAAATTCAATAATTGATTTAGTCGCCTGCAGCTCTCGATTATAGACATCCACAGCATAAGAAATTGCTTTGAATGTAACGAAGGAAATCCCTAAAGGAAGAATTATATTTATCAAAGTAAAACCAGGTTTGAGACCAAACACACCTAAGAGGGATACGAACGACTCAACAAAGAAATTCAGATACTTGAATGTAGCGAGCACAAATAAGTTTAGTAAGACAATTAAGGTCAAAAGTTTTTTTCGGCTCTTTCCTGATTTGCCCTCCATTGATCGACTGAGGTAAAAATTTACAACCGTGATGAGAATCATGAGAAAAAGGAAACGCCAATCCCAAAAAGCATAAAAAAGATATGAGGCTGCTAGCAGGCAATGTATTTTTTGTCTTCTGGGAATTAGCCAGTAAAGAGGAAGAACTATCGCAAAGAAGAGGACGAACGCGAAAGTATTAAATAGCACTTTCCTACCCCCTAATCTTTTACACAGTGTAACGGCAGGTCGTCTATGAAGTGGTGATAACTTAGATACATCAATCTGAAAACATAGGATGCCGGTAATCTCTCTTTAAGCACAAAATACAATTACTCCCTTTCGATCCTTGCATTCGGCCGGAGACTTCATAAATTATATATTTAGGGGTGTTTCCTATTCCTTTTCCTCAGAATTGAGAGGGGGCTCAAGTAAAATCTCAGAATGAAATCATTTAGCCCAAAAGTTGTTCTTGCAGGGGCTAGGCCACCAATTGACAAGATATTCTTGACAATTTCCCAACTTGTATTCGCATGGATCTTTTTGTCAGGACTTTTGTATCTAAAGATACCCACAGCTTATACAAAAATCTATGCCGAAGATGGAGCAATTTCCCTACAAGATGCCCTAGGGAAATCTTTTCCAAATGATTTTCTTTCTTCGTATGCGGGTTACTTCGACATAATTGCGAGAAGTGCTGGAAGGGTTGTCGCTTCGTTTCCATTAGAAAGTGCCGCGCATACTTTTTTCTTCTTCAACACCTTTATGCTTTCTTGGATTGCCATAACGGTTTATCACGCGTCTAATGATTTTCTTCCAAGCAAATTTACTAGATCTGTGTTCGCCCTTTCGCTGATTTTACTTCCAATCGCTAGTTTTGAGTCAATTGCAAATACTACTAACTTACATTTCTTTTTTATGAGCGCATGCCTTCCAGTTTTCCTCAGAAGAAAAGTAGGAAAGTATGAAACTTACTTTTTTTCTTTATTCATTTTAGTCGCCACTCTGTCTACGCCATTGATGATTTTTTATTTCCCACTGCTGGTTTTCATGCGATGGAGCCCCAAGAACTCAGGTTTTCCAACAAAACCTAACCTCATGGAATTTGCATGGTTATTTGGAATTTTTGTTCAGGTACTGTTTGTTGTTACAAAGGCACTTGGTGAAAGAACCAGTACTGGGGTGCAATCTATTACAAAGACTGGCTTCCTTTATTTGGACCGAGTTGTGGGATCCACTTTTGTACCTTGGTGGGGGAATGTTTCTGACAGCACATTATCTATAGCCCCGAATCTATTCTCCTCCCATATCTATTTGGCCCTTAGAGCATTACTCGCACTGATTCTCTTATCTGTATTGTTTAAATACATTATCAAGTCAAGCAAAAGCAATTCTGAGATTAGATATCTATCTGTGGGGGTGTTACTCACAGGAGTTATTTATTGGTTTGTCATTGGAGTTCTTTTCAGCCCCGAACCTCGATATGCCATTTTCCCATCTTTTGGTCTCCTGCTTGTAATCTTCTATATTCAAGGTGAAGTTTCAAAGAAAGAAAAGCGGAAACTCCAGCAAAGCTTAGGGCTAATTCTGATTTTGCTTACTTGGATTGGTTCCTGGTCGCCCTCTGACTTGCGTACAGATGGGCCTACCTGGCCCGTAGAATACAATAAGGCGCGGACATTATGCGTTGGAGGAATCCCTGATGTTCGAATTCCAATAATCCCCACTAACTTGAAATGGTTTGTAGTAATCGATTGTAAGAGATTACGTTAAATTTAAATCAAAACACCGTTTTTACGTAAACCCCAAATATCAACTATAGGTTTATTCGTTTCAAGTTGCCGATAAACACTGTGCGGAGCCCCAATTACTAGTAAGTCAGATTGTGCAAGCAAGACGTCTTGACTAACTAATCGCTCATCATTCACAAGTGGATCAGAAATCAGAACATCTTTACACTTAAAAAGAAGCAACTTCCGAAGTTTATATGCGAGTGAGCTACGTGTGTCATCAACATCAGCTTTGAATGCGACACCTAAAATTCCAACTGTCATCTGTGAAAGATCATATTTTCTCTCAAGCCGGCTAACCAAATATCCAGGAGTACCCTCATTAATCATCATCGCTGCATGACCTAGGGGGAAATTTTGTTGGACGAGTGCTGATAACTGCATCGTGTCCTTAAATAGGCATGGGCCGGCTGCAAAGCCAGCCATGGGGAGATCACTTGCACGAGGATATTCATAGGAAATTGCGTGTCTAACATTCTCGTAATCAACCCCGAAATCATTCGCCATCATATAGAACTGATTGGCAGCCGCGAACTTCAAATACCTCCAAACATTGGTGAAAAGCTTCGCAAGCTCTGCTTCCTCAGGAGTGGTTCTGAGTGTTTTTCCAGATAAAGCATTAAACAATTCAGCGGCACGATTGAATGCAGATTCGCTCCGGGCTCCAATTACTTGTGGTAGGGTTGATAACTCCTTTAGCGCGTGTCCTTCAGCGATTCTTTCAGGACAGTAAGCCAGATCCATGTCCGGGAATTCTTCAGCAATAAGACCTTCAACGCGCTTGGATACGCCAGGGAAAACTGTTGACCTTAAAATCAATAGCTGTGACTTGTTCATATATGGCAAGAGTTCTCTGACTGCATTGACAACAGAGTTTGGATCCGGGCTCAAATGCTCATCTACTGGTGTTCCAATTACGACAATTACAATCTCTGCGTCGATGAGGCATTCCGGATCGGCGGAAGCTCGGAAAACATCGGCCTTTAAATTAGACTTTAGGAGTGCCTCGGCACCAACTTCAATAAATGGAACAACTCCTGAGTTAATCTGCTCTACTTTACTAATAGAGGTGTCGTAAGCGACTACGGTGTAACCGGACTGCGCAAGTGCGAGTCCTAGAGGAAGCCCGACATGACCGCCTCCACCTACAATTACGGCTTTTCCTTTGGTTTCTGTTTGGTTCCTCATGAATTCACGCTCCGTAATCTTCTAAAGCCTGACTTTTGACTTCCGCTTAATTGAATTAATACCCAACTCTAACCCTAAACACACAATAAACCTCTCTCGAAATACTTCATTTTGAGAGGATTAGTCGAAGAAACCAATAGATATAGGTAGGGAGCCATTTTAGAGTCTTGAAACTCGAAGCGCCAACGGTTCTTTCATTCCATACAGTAGGGATTTCGACAATTGGATATGAGGCAACATTTGCTTTTCCTAAAAGTTCCAGGCCTAGTGTAAATCCATACTTACTTTCAATCTTAATTCCATCCAAGAATTCCCGCGTGACCGCTTTGTATAGATTCGTTGGGTCACAAGTGTTAAGTCGTTTAATGTATCGAACAATACGACCAGCAAGCCACGAAAGAAAGTGTTTCAGTTTTGGGCCCCCGATATGTTGTCCACCTTTGGCGTAGCGGGAAGCGCAAACCATGGAGGCCCCCTCTCTCAAAGCCGAAATGAGGAGAGGTATGTCTTTGGCATCATCGCTGTCATCAGCAGTCATGAAGATGACAAATTTTTCTCTTGAAGAATCAATTCCTAGCTTGATTGCAGCTGCTGGACCCTTTGCCCCATTTTGAATCACAAATCGAACAGGAGTGGGTAATCCATTCGCTGCTAACTTTGCTGCAGGAATAGTAGGGTCAGATGTAGTGTCTGCAACCAAATACACGATTGTTGGTTCGGTAACCGATAGATCAATATCTTTCAAAACTTTCGCAATTATGTCCTGCTCGTTGAATATTGGGATTATAATTGCAACCTCAGGAACATCACTCATATAAGTATCCTACTGGATGACATGTCAATTAAATTGAAGGAAGTAAATGTTGGGAAGAGAGAGTCTTCTTCTTTTAGGCTCTACTGGGTTTCTTGGCAGTGCCGTCGTTAGGGCATTGCGATTTGAAAAAATTAAAGATTGGGATTTGATAGTTTCACAGACCTCATCGCCTGAAAATCCACCTGAGTTTCGTTTTCTAGATGTAGATACTCAGCCTAAAAATTTTGAGCAAACTCAAAATTTGACCAATGCCCTAAGTAAGGATTTGGTCGTCATTAATTGTGCAAGCTCTCGATATTCAAGTAGTAAAGCAATGTCTCAGCAAAGTAATTTTGAGTTTCCAAAAAAAGTTCTAGAGTCTCTGATTACGACAGAGGGGCGGCAAATTAATTGGATCCAAATTGAAACTTTTTGGCAATATTCGAAATCGCCAATCCCTGATATAAACTATGTGTTTTGGAAGAATCAATTCAAAGCCTTTCTGGAAGAATATTCAGGTAACATAAATCTAAAGGTTTCTAACTTGACTCTTCCGCATTTGGTGGGGCCATTTGATAATCCAAATCGTTTTCTTCCAAGAACTTTTGCAACAATGCTAAAAAATGGAAGGGTAGCTATCGATTCGCCAGATGAAGTTTTTTCTTTAGCCGACGTACGTGACGTTGCAGAATACCTACTTCAAACATTGAACAATAAAAGTGCTGTTCAATATTCACAAACTCTTTTGTTTCCATTCACTGAGATAACTCTCCGAGAGATCATTAATCTATTTTTGGCGATATCGGGTAGTGATTCTCATGTCCAATTTGTAGAATCATCCAAGAGTTCAAATCCTTCCTTGATTCTCAGCGAGCAGCCCTCGAGATTACAATTGGATCTAAATTTGCTACGAAGTCTCGACACAACTTTCAATGACATATTCCAATGGTTGTCAGGGCATCACAAAATTGCTAGCCTATAAGAATGCAAAGGAATGAATCTCCGAATCGATTGATCTACCCCTTGGCCATGGATAATTGGGATGAGCGAGAGCGTGAGGCAATCAATCAAGTAGTTAAATCTAATAGGTTCACCATGGGCGAGCAGGTGAAACTTTTTGAATCCGAAGTGGCAGCGAAATTCGGCAGCAAGTTTGCAGTCATGGTCAATTCTGGGTCTTCGGCTAACCTTCTGATGCTAACGGCAACCAAAATCTTATTGGGCGATAAATTTGGGAACAATCCGAACATAATTGTGCCGGCTGTAAGCTGGAGTACAACATTTACTCCAGCATATTATTTGGGGTACAAACTTAAATTCGTCGACGTGGATGCACACCACTTTGGGCTCAACTTAAGTAATGTAGAAGGTGCAGTGGACGAAAACACAGTGGCCATTCTGACTGTAAATCTGCTGGGTTCAGCTTCTGACTTAACTCAACTCAAGCGTCTTGCCGAGCAAAAAAGTATTCTTCTTCTTGAAGATAACTGTGAGTCCCTTGGAGCAGAACTAGACGGCCAATTCACAGGTTCGTTCGGCTTAATGGGAACACATAGTTCATTTTTTTCACATCACATAAATACAATGGAAGGAGGTTGGGTAACAACGGATAATGAAGAGGCTTACCAGATTCTTGTTTCATTGAGAGCCCATGGTTGGTCCAGGGAACTTCCAGAAACTTCTAGGTTCAAGACATCCGGAGTTCGCGATTGGTTCACATCTCAGTTTGAATTCGTTTTACCGGGCATGAATTTTCGCCCTTTAGAAATGGAGGCGGCTATCGGACGTGTTCAGCTTGCCAAAGTAGACCAAATGATTGAAATACGTCGACAAAATGCAGGCACGTTCATTCAGCATGTTGGCTCTCTTCCTTTGATTTCAATTCAAAAACCCTTAGGTGACTCTTCATGGTTTGCATTTGCAATTGTATTTGGCAACAATGGACAAAGAGGTCAGGTCGCGGAAACCTTGAAAGCTGCGGGAGTTGAATGCAGGCCCATTGTTACTGGAAACTTTATCAGGCAACCGGTATTGAATTTTCTCAATTACGAAGTCTCGGGTGAGCTAGAGATGGCCGATAAATTGCATGACTGTGGAATGTACATAGGCAACCACCCATTACCGCTTGATGACGAAATCATCAAAACCGCGAACTTAATCCAGAATTCTCTGAAGTGACTCGCCTCAAACCTTTAGGGTGCACTTTAGTTGAACTTGAATTGGCAACACTCTGTGGCTAGCCAGATCAAAATACTGGTTACGGGCTGTGGCGGGTTTATCGGTAAGTATTTGATACAAAGCTTGCTCCAAAACGAATCCGCACTTGTTTTTGGTGTCGATACTCAAGAAAAATTAGAAGCGATTAAATCGAGTCGTTTTGTCCCAGACGTTTCCATAGACCGTTTCATTCCATTGAATATTGACCTTACAAAACAAAAAGAATGCCTAGTGCTTCCGGAGGTCGACTTTGTTTATCACCTGGCCGCTATAAACGGAACTTCACTTTTCTACAAAATTCCATGGGATGTCTTTTACAACAGTAGCGCTAGTACTTTGAATGTGATAGATCGATATAAGGATTCACGACAATTGAAGAGACTTGTGTACACAAGTACAAGTGAAGTTTATGCAAGTTTGGTCGATGGTAACCCTGAAATGTGCCCCACACCAGAAGTTGTCGGGGTAGGGTTTCAGGATTTGTTAAACCCAAGATGGTCATATGGGGGGGCAAAGTTAGCGGGCGAAATAGCCCTGCTCGCCGCAGGAAAACAATTTGGAATGCCTTTTTCAATTATTCGCTACCACAATGTGTATGGCCCAGATATGGGATTGGACCATGTCATTCCCGATTTTATAAGCCGAGGCAAACATGGGGTATTTGAGCTTTATGGCTCTGATAACCAACGTTCTTTCATTTACATCACTGATGCAGTGAGTGCAACATTAAAAATCGCCGGGAGTGATGCTGCGCTTAATGAGATTATTCATGTTGGGACTATGGACATGATATCCATGCGATTCCTTGCTCAAAAGATTATGAGTTTAGCCAAATGGTCAGGGAAGGTTATCGAATTCCCAGCTCCAATCGGTTCTACTCTTGCTCGTTGTCCAGACACAACTTTTCTCAATCGAAAAGTGGGCTTTGTCCCTTCGATTTCCCTAGAAAATGGCCTGCTTGAAGTGCTTAAATCAACTTGAATAGTGTTTGTGGATACGAGAGATTTTCATGAAACTAGTGAGCACTGTATTCCAACGTCTCCCTAAAAAGATTCGTGACCTCCTGAAAGATTCTCTGCTGTACTTCCTCTTTCAACTATTTCAAAATGCGAAACTTGGATATGGGAAAAGACTTTTTTTTAGCCAAACTGGTGAAGATGAGTTAGTTTTGAAGTATCTACCTGAATCCTATGGTCACTATTTAGATATTGGTGCCGGGCAACCTGTTTGTGGATCAAACACCTACCATTTTTATAAAAAGGGTTGGCAAGGAATTTGTATAGATCCGATTACCGATAACCACAGAATGCTAAAGTATCTTAGAAAACGTGACAGAATAATGAATTGTCTTGTAGCTACCGCTGAAGGCAAAATGAGTTTTTACGAATTTGTGCCTTATGAATATTCCACAATCATTCCTGCTATCGCAGATAAGTTACAGAAAACCGAAGGAGTGAGATTAAAACGTGTTCTGCAACTTGATGTCCTTCCATTATCGGGGTTTGCCCCAGCCATGGATCCTCGATCGCCAACATTTCTCACCATTGATGTAGAAGGGGCAGATTTGGAAGTCTTGAAATCCAACGATTGGGTCAAGACACTTCCTCGGGTTATCTGTATTGAAGAATTAGAGGGCGCTGAAATCGGCAAAAAATCCCTCATCCGTAGCTTTCTGGAGAATTACGATTATATTTTCATTAAGAAAACCTTGCTCTCCAGTATTTTTGTTCACTCGGAATATTTGAATTCGGCTGATTATCGAGCTTAAGTAATTTCAGCCCATTAGACAGGTTGCATGAGGGCAATACTCCCTCACTTCCCGTTATTTCTAAACTTAATGGTCAAACCAAATTTTCACTTTGGTATAGGAGGCTCCCTCAAACTCCATAGTTAGCTCAATTATTCAGGTGCAAATCCCAAAGAATTACTCGAAATGAGTATCTATTGGATAAGGTAAGCCTCGTTGTGAGTGAATTTCTGTCGGGTAGGTGATACATGAAGAATTTTCGAGGCCGCTTGCAATCGAGCATGATTGGTCGATCATTCAGTGTGCTATCTCCAAGCGATCAACGTAAAATTGTGGCCGTTTCAGTTTTACAGGTCTGCATGAGCGTTTTGGATCTTCTCGGAGTCCTAGTAATTGGTCTTTTGGGTGCTCTCTCCGTCACTGGAGTCCAATCCGCAAATCCAGACTCTCGCTTGAATTCTGTGTTGAGGTTTCTAAACATTTCTAATCTAACGTTCCAAAATCAAGCATTTATTTTGGGAATGATCGCCGTTGTTATCTTAGTCGGAAGAACTCTTCTTTCGATTTTCTTTACTCGAAGGATTTTATTTTTCTTGAGCCGGCGTGGGGCAAGAATCTCAGCTGACCTAATCTCACGATTACTATCACAATCAATTCTGACCATTCAAGCGAAAACGACCCAGGAAATCCTTTACTCGGTCACCCGTGGAGTTGAACTAATAATGTTGCAGGTTCTAGCAACATCGGTAGTACTTGTTTCGGATGTTTCGCTACTGCTTATCTTAGGTATTGGGTTATTCGCAGTTGATCCAACCACTGCTATTGGTACGTCAGTAGTTTTTGTAATTATTGGGTTCTGTCTTTATCGACTAATGCATATTCGAGCTGGCGCGTTAGGCAAAATGAGCTCTCAATTAAACGTCAAAAGCAATGAGAAGATTGTTGAAGTTTTCAGTTCTTATCGAGAATCTGTGGTTCGAAATCGTAGGGATTATTACTCGCGCGAAATTGGGAAGCTGCGTTTTGATTTGGCCGACGCATTGGCTGAGATTAGTTTTATGCCTTATATAGGTAAATATGTGATTGAGACCTCCGTTGTATTAGGTGCTCTTCTAATTGGATCAGCGCAGTTTGTTTTGCAAGATGCCACACAAGCTGTAGCCACATTGGCCATATTCTTGGCCGCTGGAACCCGTATTGCTCCCGCAGTACTTCGCCTACAACAAGGATCCATACAAATCCGCGGCTGCTTGGGAATGGCTAGTCCGACTTTGGACTTAATAGACGCTCTTGGAAATTCTCCATTAGTAGAGAACGTAACAGATTCGGTGGACGTTATTCATGAGGGTTTTGATGCTAGAATTGAAATTAGTTCTGCATCATTTCGTTATTCAGAAAAGAATTTTCCAGCCTTATCTGAAGTGACACTCAGCATACCGGCGGGTTCGTCAGTTGCGATTGTTGGACCTTCAGGCGCTGGCAAGACCACACTGATTGACATTTTATTGGGGGTTCTAAATCCTGATGAAGGAAGTGTTCTAATTTCAGGACTTCCTCCCCAATTGGCTGTCGTAAAGTGGCCAGGGGCCGTTTCATATGTTCCGCAAGATGTCCTAATTGCGGCTGGCTCTATACGTGAGAATGTTTCTCTTGGATATCCTCAAGAGTCGGCCACAGATGAATTGATCATGAGCGCCCTAAGGGTTGCTAACTTGGACCAATTCGTAAGTGAGTTGCCACAAGGTATTGACACGCAAGTTGGTGAACGTGGCGCAAAAGTTAGTGGAGGCCAGCGCCAAAGACTTGGTATTGCTCGCGCCATGTTTACGCGCCCTCATTTGTTGGTGCTAGATGAAGCTACCAGCTCAATGGATGGAGAGACGGAAGCGAATATCTCCGAGGCCATTCATGCTTTGCGAGGATCAACGACAGTTGTAATGATTGCTCACCGTTTATCGACAGTCAGGAATGCAGACCTAGTCGTTTATCTGTCCAAAGGAAAGGTAATTGCCAAGGGGACGTTTAATGAGGTCCGCAATGCAGTTCCAGATTTTGACCGCCAAGCAAAACTCATGGGGCTCTAATTTCGACCTGCAGATAGCAGAAAAGTTGTTACATTCTAGAACTCGTTCTAGCCAAATAGTGATGGCAAGTTTCATTTGTATGACTTAGACTTACCCAATGAGAATTTTAGTAACTGGTGGTGCTGGCTTTATTGGCTCTCATTTGTGTGAAAGACTAATTAGAGACGGTCACCATGTCACTGTAATTGACGATTTTTCAACAGGATGTAATTTGAACCTTGTGAATTTGGTAAATCTAGACAGTTTCAAGTTAGTAGAGGGTTCGATTCTAGATACGGCTATTCTTAATCCATTGGTTGAAGAAGCTGAATATGTTTTTCACCTTGCTGCCGCTGTTGGTGTATTCAATATCGTTAATAATCCTTTAGCGAGCTTACTGACGAATATTCGGGGTACGGAGAATGTGCTCGAATCTGCACACTCGAGTAATACTCCAGTTTTTCTCACGAGCAGCAGCGAAGTGTATGGAAAGAATGTTTCGGATTCCCTCAAAGAAAGTGATGACCGAATTCTTGGAAGTCCAGTCACTCTTCGTTGGTCCTATAGTGAAGCTAAAGCAATTGATGAGTCACTTGCATACGCATACTTTGTCGAAAAACATTTAGAGACCAGAATTGTTAGGTTCTTTAACACCGTTGGACCTCGCCAACTAGGCGCATATGGAATGGTTGTGCCTCGCTTTGTTCAAGCAGCTTTGAACAATGAGCCAATCACGATTTATGGTGATGGCAACCAAACTCGATGCTTTGCCCATGTACATGATGTTGTTGATGCGGTTATTGCAATTTCTTTTGCAAAAAACACAATTGGCAGAGTCATCAACATTGGAAATGACTTTGAAATTTCCATTAACAACTTAGCAAAAAAGATAATCAATGAGACTGAATCAAAGAGTGAAATTGTTTACGTGCCGTATGCAGAGGCATACGGCCAAGGATTTGAAGATATGGAACGTCGAGTACCAAATATTGATTTGATTAATGAGCTTGTTGGTTGGGAACCAAAACGTGACTTATCAACCATGATTGCTGATATTTCTACGGAAATGAAGAAGACGTTTTAAAGCGAGATGACGGCTGGTTGACCTGTTACTGAATTTGTGCAATCAAGAATCTGAACTCCTCTAACAGTAAGTTGTGAAAGATCCATCCCGGGTTGATTTGTGGCCAAAATTGCGGCATCACACTCCCAATTCAAATCCACGGGAAATGTTCCCTCCCAGATTGCAACCAAGGGGTCGTACCAAGCTACTTCAGCGCCCATCTCCTTTAAATGATCACGGAGTTCCAAAACAGGGGTCTCACGGACATCTCCCACACCTGGCTTGTAGGCAACGCCTAGAATTAAGACTTTCGGGTTTTTTATGTTTGAGTCCAACATGCTGAGGGCGCGTTCTGCTACATACTTAGGCATTGCATGATTAATCAAATCTGCAGATTCAACGAATGTTGCTTCGCCGCCATTTTGCCTCGCCCACCAGGTTAAATACAGTGGGTCAACAGGGATGCAATGGCCGCCAACTCCAACACCAGGCCTAAAAGGCATGAAGCCGTATGGTTTCGTGGCCGCGGCATCAATCACTTCATGAACATTGATACCATTTGAGGAGCAAAGTTTAGTAAATTCATTAATCAGCGCAATATTTACTAAACGAAAAGTGTTCTCCAACAATTTAGCTGCTTCTGCAACTTCAGGAGTTGCCACTGGAACCACTGCATTGCAAATTGATTCATAGAATGCAAGAGCTTGAATTTGAGAGTCTCTGTCGATGGCACCCACAAGCCGTGGAGTGTTCTCTTGGCTCCAAACAACATCTCCTGGATTAACACGTTCAGGTGCACAGGCAAAATAAACATTTTTACTTCCCTCAGGTTTATGTTGGTTCACAATCGGGATGATTATGTCGCGCAGCGTGCCCGGATAAGAAGTTGATTCACTCACAACGAGAGTTTCATTAGAAACATAGGGTGCAATTCCATCTGCTGCATTTCGCAATAATGTAAGGTCCGGTTCGCGCTTTTCATTTAATGGGGTAGGCACACAAATCGTTATCACTGATGCTTGAGCAACCATAGAAAAATCAGTGGAAGCTTTGTAGACTCCTTTTGAAATAGCAGCCTGTATTTGTTTGTCGGAGATGTCCTCTACGGGGCTTGAACCCTCGTTAATCTGAGCAACCTTGGCAGCATCGTTATCGATTCCAATTACGGTCCATCCAGCCTTGACGGCTGCCATAGCCAGAGGCAAACCGACATAACCTTGGCCGATAATGGCAAGTACTTGGGATCGGTGGACGTTCATGGGTCAAATCCTAACCTCTCGGCGC
>Ga0164294_10002477_pt1 | contig 16645 bp, 13 predicted proteins | sample GEODES005metaG_FD_111479 | JGI IMG/M metagenome (GOLD analysis project Ga0164294, IMG submission 111479) | Oligotrophic lake water microbial communities from Sparkling Lake, Wisconsin, USA - GEODES005 metaG | ecosystem: Environmental > Aquatic > Freshwater > Lake | place: USA: Sparkling Lake...
GACGGGGACCAGGCCGCGGGCAGCCGACATCGTTGACCTCACCCCGCCAGCCTAACCGGCCGGCGTCGGCTTCCTCACCCACCGAGGGCGGGCGGGACGCCGGGTGTACATTTTCCACCGGCCAGCCCATGACCGGAAGCTCGAGGATCCGCTATTTTGGCGCCACGCGGCGCAAGACCCACCGCCGGAGGCCCCATGCGCGACGCGCACGCCAGCCAGACCAGCGCCGCGGTGGCCGCCGCCCGGGCCCTCGCCCACCACCACAAGCTGGTGGACGGCTTTGACGATCCCTTCGGGGTCCGGCTCCTGCCGCCGCCTTGGAATCAGCTCGTGGCCGCCCTCCTGGCCAACGGGCGGGGGATCCGCCTGCTGCGCGCCCCCCTGGCGCCCCTGCTGCGCGTGGCGGCCGGCTACATGGCGCTGCGCGCCCGGGCGCTCGATGAGGCGATTTTTCGCGCCCCGCCCACCGCCCAGGTGGTGATCCTGGGGGCCGGCCTCGACACCCGCGCCTGGCGCCTGCCCTCGCTCGCCGGGCGGGACCTCTACGAGGTGGACCACCCCGCCACTCAGTCCGCCAAGGAGGCCCGGCTGGGGAGCCTGCCGCCGCCCCGGGCCCGTCGCGTGCCGGTGGCGGTGGACTTCACCCGCGATGCCCTGGCGGAGCGCCTCTCGGCCGCCGGCCATGACGCCGCCCACCCGACTGTATGGATCTGGGAAGGGGTGGTGATGTACCTGCCCGAGGGGGCGATTCGCGCCACCCTGTCGGTGGTGCAGGCCCGGTCGGCGGCCGGCAGCGTGTTGGGGTTGTCCTACCTGGGCGGCGGGCCCGTGCGGGCCCTCCTCCAGCCCACCGTCGCGCTGCTGGGCGAGCCGCTGCGCAGCGAGCTGTCTGCCGGGGCGGTGTCTGCCCTCCTCCAGGAATACGGCGCCACCGTGCTGGTCGACTGGTCGGAGGCTGAGCAGGCCCAGCGGTGGCTGCGCTCGGGAAAGCTGCCCTTCGGTGTTCCGGAGCGGGTGGCTCTGGCGCAGTGGGGGTGATTGCGCCGATCCCTTGGGTTGAGTGTTGAACGCGCCTCGACGGATGCACCCATGTCGCAATGTCTGTGGTGAACAGGTTCTGTGCCAATTGCAGCGCCGCATGGATCGCATCTTCGGATCGAGTGCGACAGGCCTTCAACCACCACCTGGTTCAGGCCCAGGCAAGTTCGATCGGATTCAGGTCCGGCAAAGACGGTGGGAGAAAGCACAAACTCGCACCCTTCTCCTCCACGATCTTGCGAGGCTCTGGGTCTTTGTGCGCCGCCAAGTTGTCCCAGACGACCACGTTGCCCTGTCGCAGTTGGGGCACATTCTTCGTGTAGGCGCGAGACACCTCCTTGGTGGTGGACCCGCGAATCGTCATCCATGCGGTGGGGCTCTCGGCCGTGAGTGCGCCAATCCCTGTGATGACATCGTCGTAATTGTGGGGCACATGATCCCTCACCCTTTGGCCGCGAGGCGCCCTTGCTTGGTCCCGCGCCATAGCAGTGGCGGACACCGTCTCATCGAAGAAAAAGGTACGACAGCCGTTAACTTTTCTCGGACGCTCCAGGAAACTGGTTCAAAGCATCTCCACTCGCTTCGATCGGCGCTCGCTCGCTACAATGGTCTTTTTTTCGGGGAATCTTGAAGCGCCGGAGGGTCCGATTAATGATAGATCGACTGACATGGATGCCATGCTGGTCCGCCAACTCGCGGGCCCGTTCATCCTCGGAGGCGTCCGGCGTTGCCTGCACCAGCGCCAGGAGCTTCACCTCCCCTGCGCATCCAGGGCGCGGCGTTCCGGCCGGTCAACTGCGAGAGCCTTCGGCGCCACCGAGCCCGTCTTCCGCTTCAAGGCCCACCACCGCCGGACGGTCGCCTCGCCGACCCCGAAGCGCTGCGCCACCTAAACCTGGTCTCCTACGCCAGATTCATAGGCTGCAACCACCCTTTCACGGAGGTCATTAGAGCACGCGCGAGGCATCGGTGCTCCGAGAAATTTCGGCAGATCACACGTTGTACGGCAAAGATCGACCCGGAGGCGCGGCGCAATCAGACCGGCAGGCCAGCGTAATCCTCTTGGAGGTGCTCCAGCACCGCCAGTTCGTAGTCCTGCCAACGCAGGCTCATCGTTCGTAGGGCGGGACCCACATGAGCTGCCTACCGAGAGAGAGCAGCCGTGCGCGCGTCCCCGTCGGTTGACGTCGTGCGGTAGCGCGGCGAGAGTGCGCCGGACTCATCGAGGATGCCGGCCGCCTTGAGGCGCTCGGTGCGATCCGCATCCGTCATGGTGTTCCACCGAGCGACGAAACGGCGCGTGGCCTCCGCCAACTCCTGCTGTTCGAGCCTGGTCATGGGCACCTCCTTCCTCCAGCGAGCATAGCCACCAAAAGGCGCTCGTGCTCGTCAACTCGCGCCGTCGCCCTCCGCCGGCCGGAAGTAGCCGACGATGCACTCGGGGTTGCGCACAGCGATCTGAACGTGGGTCTTCGAGAAGATCCGCGCGCCTGGGAACGCCTCCGGCCCTTCCGTGAACACCCCGCGCACCGTGTCGTGCCGCACGCCGTCCAGGTCGAGCTCCGAGAGCGCGAAGTTCAGCACGGCGCAGTCGCGGCGGCGCAGCACCAGGTCGAGGTCATGGCTGCCAGCGGCACGGTTCTCGGGAAGCGACTGCCCGTGCATCGCCAACTGCTGCACGAGGCGTTCGAAGTAGGTTCCGAGCAACCCCGTGGCCGCGGTGTCTGTCAGGTCGAAGCACCGCCCTAGGTGGATGTACGCGCCCAGGACGAAGGGCTTTTCGATCTCGCCGCGAGAGTGCTTCCACTCTGCGAACTCCCGAGCGCGCTTCGGGCCGTGCTCCCAGAAGTAGATGCCCTTGCCGAGCCAGTCGTAGTCGTTGTCGGAGGGCTTCAGCGCGCCGCCGTCCAGCAAAACGCGCTCACCCACGGCCCGGTCACAGCCGTGGTAGCCGACGATCGTTCGCTGGTAGGTGAAGCTTCCTGCCATACCCGGCCGCGTACCACGCGATCGAGGTCGCCGCCCTCCACCGTCGACCGGTCGAACTGGTCCCGCGGCCCCTCCACCCCGCCCTCTGCGCCCGCGAAGGCCACTCACCCGCCGCCCGCGAACTCCCCACGCTGCCCGCCGCCCTCCGGCCCCGCCGCGCCGGCCCGCCGCCCGCGCCCCAGTCCCTCGGCCGGCTGTCCGCGCTGCTGCACCGCATCCAGTTTCGGCCCCAGGCCCACGCCAACCTCGTCGGCGGCTACCGCCTGGGCCTGCCCATCCACACCACCGCCCACTGGCATGAGCTCGAGGGCGTCGCTCAGGCCAACCCCGCCTCCCGCGCCCACCTCCGCATCTCCACCCTCGCCCACCTCCACGAAGAAGAGCGCAAGGCCAGCCTCCGCCGCGCCGCCGAGCGCGAGGCCGCCCTCCTCACCCGCATCCAGGCCGGCGCCCCCATCCTGCGCCTCCTCGGCACCCACGAACACCAGGGCCAGCCCGTCCTCGCCTTTGAGCGCTTCGACGGCGGCCTCGACCTTCACGCCTTCCTCAAGGCCAACCCCGCCCTCGCCGACCGCCTCGTCCTCATGCTCGCCTAGGCCGTCGAGCTGCGCCTCCACCACGTCGAGAGTGCCATCACCCGCTCGGTGCTGCGAACGGCCTCAGCGCCCCGCACGCCGAGCTTCGCCAACCTCACGGCGGGGCGCCTGAGCTCTGCGCCACGGGGCGCTTCACCTGCGCGAAGGAAGCGCGCGGGGCTCAGTCACCGCAGGACGTGCCCAGAAAGAACAACACAAGACCCACCGCCGAGAGGGCCAGGGAGGCGAGGGCGATGCGGGAGGCGCGTCGCGCCGCGCGCGAGGCGTTGGGGTGGTCAAAGCCGAGGAGGAGGTGAAAGGCCGCCGCGCTCCCGCCCATCCACAGGGCCAGCAGCACCCGCACAAGCGCCGATCCCACGGGCAAGACGCCCGGCCCCAGGAGCTGGCCGGCGACCGGCGAGAGGCCCGCCTCCTGCGCCAGGGCCCAGGTCCGGTCGTCGAACTCCACCCGCCGCGCCTCCAAGGTCTTCGCCGCACAGCCCTTCGCCGTGGTGACGAGCCCGCTCACCAGCCAGCCGGTCGGCACCCCGTCGGAGGCCCGCCGCAGGAGCGCCGCCGTCTGGTAATGATTCGACCGTTTTCCTTGCTTGTTTTGGGTCGTCCAGCGGGAGACCACCTGGCTGTCCCCGTCGATGCAGGCGCCGGTGATACGGATGCGGGGGTGGGTGATCGGCACACCGGCGATCAGGTCATCGGCGGTGACCTCACTGAAGGCCGGGTCGAGGACGATCTGCAAGGGGTCGCGCACGAGGTACACCGCGCCGCCGAAGAACAGGGTGGCCACCCCCACGCCAAAGGCGATGCGATAGGGGCGCGGCAGGGGCGGGCGCGGCGGCATTGGGAGCAGACCTTACGACAGAGACGCCGCCGCTCTAACGCTGACTCCCGCCGACCAACAAGGCCCCCAAGCCAGGCCCACGGAGACAGGCGCCCAATCCCCCATTGTTCAGGTAAAGCTACGCACCCGCGTCCGCACCGTGTCGCCCTCCCGGCGCACCTCATAGAGGGCGTCCAAGCCCGCGACCCCGGCCCGGGAGAGCTGGGCCCGCAGCTTGGCGCGCTCCCAGGCCACCCGATCCGGGCGGGAATCGGCGGGGGCGCCCAACTCCACCCAGGCGGCGAGGGCCTCGTCGGGGGTCAACCAGCCGCCAGCCGGGGAGTCGGTGGCCCGGGCGGCGACATAGACCTGCAACAGACACACGCAGGCGCCCCGGGCCACGGCCTCGGCGTCGCCCAGGCGAAAGCGGGCGGTGCGGGCGGCGGCGTCGATGTCCAGCTCTACCTCGGGGTGGCCCAGGTCGAGGCAGCGGTCCCAGGTGTCGGCCTCGGCGGCGGGGACATGGGCCCGAAGCGCCCGTCCGCCCGCCACCCACACCGCGCCGTCGGCGAGGCCGCGCGAGAGGTCGCCCTCGGCCTCCACGGGTAGGACGGCGTCGCGCCGCAGTTCGACGTATTCCTCGGCCTCCTCGGCGGAGAGCGGCGCACCGGAGACAGCGTCGGTGACAAAGGCCTCCGGCGGCGCCGGATCGACCAGCTCCACCCAGACCTCGGAGGACAGGGTCACCCGAGCCGGTCGCCCACCGGCGGCGGTGAACGCGCGCCACTCCGAGCCCAGGGAGGGGCCGCTGCCCCGTGTGCGGGCCCCAGCCGAAAGCGGACGCCAGGCCCAGGAGCCCGCATACCAGCGCAGATCCAGCCAGTAGAGCGGCACGCCGGCCTGCCGGATGCGGGCGAGGCAGGCCCAGGCCCGGCCCACCAGGGTGCTGGCGGCGAGCGGGACGGTGTGGCGATTGTCGCCGTCAACGATTCGGAGGGTGCCCATCTTGGCGGGGGCGTAACCCACTCCCCGGCGGGTGCGCCGCCGCGGAGGTCGGAGCGGGCTGGGTCAGGGTCCGCCGATGCCGCGAATGAACACCTGGTTGCTCGTACACAGTCTACAGGTCGCGTGGGCGATGGCGTCCAGCACGCCATCGCCGTCCAAATCGCCAATGGCCGCGTATTGCCAGTGCCTAACCTCTCTCCCCAAGACGCAAGGCGGGGCCTCGGGGCTGATCTGAACAATCTCGCGGTCTGCCGTCACGCCAAACAAGCGATAGTCGTCCTGCTGGCTGGAGGGGCTGGCGATCCAGCGCTGGAGGGGCGGCGTCTCCAGAGGGCCGCGCTGGTGGCTGCGCGCCCGGGCGCCCTGTTCACCCGTCAACATCACATAGAAGGAGCCGCCGCTCGGCACGAGGCCGGCGACCGTGACGCCATCGACCTCATTCATCAGCATCCGGTGGGGCCCCCAGGCCGCCGCGCGGGTCCGGGTGTTGAGGTTGCCCCGCAGTTCGGAGAAGACCAGGGTGGCTGCGGATCCAGGCGGGGTCAGCACCGCAAGGGAGGTGGGCGGTGGGTTCTGAAAGACCCGGGTTGGGGGATGAAAGGACCGTTCACCCGCCCCCCGCATCTCGGCGATGGCGCTGTCGTCTTGCAGGGCGCCGATGAGGTCGGGGAAGCCGTCCTGGTCGACGTCGGCCACCGCGACGGGCGCGCCAGTGCGGCCGAGGGGCACCTCCTGGTGCTGGGTGGGCATCTGCCCACGTTCACCCCACCAGATCGTCGCCGTCTCGGCGCCCTGGTTGGAGAAGATGGCGTCGAGGAGGCCGTCCTTGTCGATGTCGGCGAGGGCCCCCGCCACCGTCTCCTCAGGGCCGGCGCGCACGTCCTCGCTCCAGTCGGTGATGGTGGTCGCGCAGGGCGGCAGGGGCGGCGCAGCCGGAGTGGCCTCTGCTGCGGGACCGAACAGACGGCCCAGGCCGAGCCCCGCGGCGAGGGCCACCCCGAGGCCAAGGGCCCAGCCGCCGAGGGACCGCTGCACCACCGGCGGCGGCGCGCCGGGCGCCACCACCATCGTGTCGGCGCCCAGGGGCTTCGCCGCGGCCAGCCGCAGCCCGCCGAGGTCAGCGACCACCCCGCTCGCTTGGAGGAGGTCGACCAGGGCGGCGCCATGGGCCGGGCGATCTTCGGGGCGCCGCGCCCCGGCCTGGGCGATCCGCGCGATCAGGCCGTCGGGGACCCCGGCCGATCGGAGTTGGGCCGCCGCCTCCTCGGTCCACGGCTCCTCGGTGGTGTCGCCCAGCAGCAGCCAGGCGAGGGTGACGGCCAGGGCGTAGACATCGGTGGCCGGCTGCACGGCCCGCGGGTCGCGGCGCTGCTCGGGGGCCATGAAGGTGATGGTGCCCAACAGGGCGCCGGTGCGGGTGCGGGCGGTGGCATCCACCATGGCCCGCGCGATGCCGAAGTCGGCGAGGCGCACGGTGCCATCGGGAAAGAGGAGCAGGTTGTGGGGCTTGACGTCGCGGTGCACGACGCCAACCCGGTGGGCCGCGGCGAGGGCCTGGGCCGCCTGGAGCACGCAGCCCACGGCGAGGGGCGGCGCGAGGGGCCCTTGGCGACTGACGAGGTCGAAGAGGCTGCCCCAGCCGAGGTCCATGACGAGGAAGGCGAGCCCATCCTCCACGAAGGCGTGGCGCACCGTCACCACATTGGGGTGGCGCACCCGGGTGGCCACCTCGGCCTCCCGGGCGGCGGCCTCGGCGCCTCCACCGGACGCGTCGATGACCTTGATGGCCACCGCGGCGGCGTCGCCGCGCCGGGGGCGTTGGTCTTCTCCCTCCCAAACCACGCCGGCGCCGCCGGCCCGCAGGTGTCGAACGAGGCGGTATCGACCATCGAAGAGGCGCTGTCCCGGCTGCAACATGCCCTTGGCACCTACCACAGCCGCGCCGGCGCCTGCAATACGGCGCGGAGTTGTAGCGACCCCGGCGGCCTTATGGGCGGGGCCCGTGCGCCAGTCACCCCGGGGGCCGCCGCGCTTCGGGCGATCCAACGTTGGCGCCGCTGGCATCGCACACTTCGATGGCACTTGGGCGACCGGCGGGGAGATTGTCTGGGCGGGACTGTCCGCATCGTCCGCCTGCCCGCGTCTGGAGTGCAAGCCACCCACCGGCGCACCGTCGGACATTTTTTGTCCTACCGTTCCATCCACCCTGGCTACGCGGTCTCCTGGAGGCGTCATGATTGCAGCCGCCCGGCCGAACCACAAGGACACCGGACACTTCGTGCCCGGGGTGATCTACCTCCCCGCGCGCAACAAGCTCTACCGCTTCTCCTCCCACGGGGTCTCGGTCATCCGCATCTGGCCGAATCCGCGGGCCTGGGCCCGGGAGGGCCGCGACCCCTGGCGCAGCGTCAACCCCCTCATCGACCTGCGGGTGACCGAGGACGCGCACCCGATCGGCGAAGACCCAGGCCGCGCCCTCCCCGTGCGCGCCGCCTGCGCGGCCCTGCCGCCCACCGTGCGCGACGATGTGCTGGCCGCCTCCTTCCACCAGCGCCAGTGGAAGGGCCTGCAGCTCGCCGCCCTCGGCAAGGACGGGGCCTCGGGCCTGCAGCGCGATGTGCCCCTCCTCGCCGCCGCCCTGGCCGACGCCAACACCGTGCGGCAGGCCTTCGGGCGCCCCGCGGTCTGCCAGCCCTGGCGCAGCGCTCGGGCCCTCCTCCGGCCGGGGCCCGGCTGGTCCACCTGGCGACGCATCGCCGGCTGGCTGGGCCTGCCCGACGACAAAGCCTTCATCGGGCTCCTCCGGCGCGTCGGCGCCCTGCGCCCCATCGACGATGCGCCCCCCTGGGAGCTGGCCGACTTCCTCGACCTCGCCCAGGCCTGGTCGGCCGAGATCGCCAGCAAGCGGCTCCTCCACAGCGCGCCACCCACTCCCCAGCAAGCCCGCCTGCTCGGCCTCCTCACCGAGGGGCAGGTGCCCCAGCTCCTTTCGGCCACCCTGTACGAACAAGCCCGGCAGGAGGTCTTCGCCACCACCCTGCACACCATGTGCACCGACATCATCGCCATCCGCCGCTGTCTGTCCATCACCGACCCGGCCCCCACGCTGGGCGCCCTCGATGGGATCGAGCGCCTGCGCGGGCGGCTGATCCGCGCGCTGGACAAGACCATGGGGGGCATGGGCAGCTTCCCTGCTCCTCCCCTCCCCTCCACCCCCTACATCGTGGCCATCCCCGACGAGCGCAGCCTCATCGAGACTGGCCACCGGATGCAGCACTGCCTGGGCCGGGGCGACTGGGCCCTGCTCTGTCGGGCGCGCCGCGGCTTCGCCTACCAGGTTCGTGGCCACGGGTACCACGGCGAAGAAGAGGCCACCGCCTGGATCGTACCCATCACCGGCGCGCCCGGGCGGTTTGAGCTGGAGCAGCTCCAGGGGCACGGCAACCGCCCGCCCAACGAAGACTGCGTCGCGCTCGTCCGCGGGTGGCTGAACCGACACAATGAGGTCGTGGTCGCGCGCCAACGGGGCCTGCGGCTGCCCTCCGGGCTCGAAGACTGGCCCCCCACCCACCCCGACTGGACCGGCGGCGCCTGCACCGACGCGATCCACCACCTGCTGAAGGTGCGCGAAGGGCTCGGCCAGGGCCGCTGGAACCGACCGGCGGCGCCCGCTGCGGAGCTCCTCCGATGACCCTCTCTCTGTTTTCCTTCTCCACCACGGAGCGCTCACCATGACCGTTCAACAACAGATCCTTTCCGCGCTCACGTGTGCCGCGCTCAAGTCCGTCGCCCGGTCCAACCGGGTGTCCCTCCCGCTGGGCGCCCACAAGGAAGACCTGGTTGCCTGCCTCTGCGCCCTGCCCATCGAGCGCCTGGCCAGCTCCTTGGACGATCACAGCCTGCGGGTGTCTCTGGGCGCGCTTTCCCGCGCGGTGGTGGGCGACACCGCCATGCTGCGAAAGCGCCTGCTTCAGGCGGCGCGCACCCGGCAGGCCCTACACGCCGAGCGGGATCCGGCCACCGAGCCTCCGCTGCGCCTCTACCAGACCGAGGCAGTCGAGGCCCTCCTTCAGGCCCTGGCGACCCGGGGGCAGCCGGTCTGCATGCAACTCCCAACGGGCGCCGGCAAGACCCGCACCGCCGTCGTGCTGCTCGATCGGTGGGCGCGGTCGGTGGGCGGCCGGGTGCTGTGGGTCACCAAGGACTGGGAGTTGCTGCGCCAGGCCGCCACGGTCCACAAAGCTCTTTATCCCAATGCCAACCAGGGGCGCGTCGGCGGCGACGCTCAGAAGCTTCCGCTGCCCCAAGCCGGCCTCGACGTCGACGTGGCCTACTGTACCGTCCAGACATTTCGGAACCGGGTCGACTGGTCGGCGGTCTTTTTCGGTGTGTCGCTGGTAGTCTGGGATGAGTGCCACTGGGGACATGATGCCAAGGTCGGCGACTCACTGTTCGACTTTTGTCAGAAAGAGGGCATCCCCATGCTGGGGCTCACCGCCACCCCAAAGGCCAGCAAGCACTTCCATGTCGCCTATCGCCAGACCTTCCCCGAGCTGGTGAACCAAGGCTATTTGGCCCGCCCTATCGTCGAGGAGGCCGTGCCAACCGGCGTGCACTGGGCGCCCGAGCTTCGCGCGACTGGCGACTTTAGCCCGGCCTCCCTGGCGCGGCTGGGCGAGGACGCCGCCCGCAACGCCCTGGTGGTCTCTCACTACTTGAAACAGGCGGCGACCTACGGCCCCACCATCGTATTCGCCTGCAACATCGCCCACGCCAACTGCCTCGTGCAACTCTTCCGCCGCAAGGGGGTCACGGTGGCGCCGCTCCACTCCCAGGTCGATGAGGCCGATCGCCAGAGCTTCCTCAACCAGTACCGTCGCGGCGCCGTCAAGGTGCTCGTCAACGTCGAGATGCTCACCCACGGGGTCGACCTGCCCGAGACCCAGACGGTCTTTCTCTGTCGCCCGACCCGCAGCGAGATCCTGTTCGCCCAGATGGTGGGTCGGGGCGCCCGGGTCTCCGCCACCAAGACGGAGTTCCACGTCGTAGAGTTCGCCGACAATTTGCTCCGCCACGGCGAGCTCCTCGTTCGACCGCACCACATCTTCAGCGGCGGCGACAGCCGCAAAGACGGATGTACGCGGCGCAGCTACACCGCCCTGCACGTCCACAACTTCGATCCCGCAGGGCTGCCTGTCTGGATACCCAGCGAACCCACCATCCCGGCGCCAGTCCAGGGCCTGTGGTACCGACGTGGACAGACATTCGGCATCGAGTTCGAGATGACCCGCCTCAGCGGCTTCCCCGACGATCCCCGCCACCGGGACTGGATGGAGCCGGCCAAGGCCATCCTCGACGCCCTGCGCACGGCCTCGCCCCGGGTCGCGGCCGCTCCCCTACCCTTCTACGCCGGCACCGACGCCACCCGGAGCAAGGACATGACGGTGTGGAATGTGGAGTACGACCGCTCGGCCGGCTGGGAGGTCACGAGCCCCATCCTCGCCGATGAGGCCGGCTTTCTGGAGGTCTTCGCGGTCTGCAACGCGCTTGACGCCGTCGCCACTCAGTTGGGCCTGCGGGTCAACCGAAACACCGGCACCCACGTCCACCTCGGCTGGAAGGGCCGCCCCCTCCCTGAACTCTGCCAGCTCATCCGCCTCACCCACCTCGCCGAGCCGGCCCTGGGCACCCTGGTAGCGCCGTCGCGCATCGCCGCCTTCGATGGCGAACAGTACTCCCTCCACGCCCCCAATCGCTACTGTCAGCCCATCAGCCGGGTCGTCTCGGGGTCTGTCCTGGGCCGCTGGCAGTCCCCCGACGACGTGGCGCGCACCTTCGAGCACCACGAAACTCGCTACATCACCCTAAACCTTCGATCGATCCGCAGCATCGGCACGGTGGAGGTGCGGATGCACAGCGGCACCCTCGACGGCGGCAAGATCCTCCTCTGGGTGAGCCTGTGGCAGCAGATCCTCTGGGCGGCCAGCGCCCACGACGTGGTGCCCGACGAAGGCCCACGCCACACCATCACCCCCCACGGGGACATCATCGAGTTCGCCCATCGCTGGCTGCCCAACGCCGCAGACCCCGCCCAGCAGCGCTTCATCGGCCGCCTGCGCCAGCGGCGCGCCGAAGTGCTCATCCAGTGGAAGCGCCACGCCAACCTCGCCCCCTGGCTGCCCCTCGCCGCGGGCTGGGAGGCCTCCACCCGGTCAGACGCCCCGGCGATGGCCGTGTGTGAGTAGGGCCCAGAATCCGCAGCCGGGTGGTGATCTGGGAGGGAAGGCCCCACCTTCGCCGCAACAGCTATGGTGGCCTGACGCGAAGGAAATGAGCGGAAACACCCGACCCGCGTGGGCGCCGCGTATCCCCGCTACGCCCGGCTTACCGAGAGCCATTCCTGCCCAGGGGTCCGGCGCTGCACGGTCAGATGTGCGATATTGCTCCCAGCAACCTGACTACGGCGTATCCAGCGACGCACCATGCGAGCCGGTCCACCGGGTAGATCGGAGGTGATCACTGGGCTGGACGTCATATGTCCACTGCGGTGCACAGGGAGGAGCCAGACAGAGGCCTGAGGCAGGCTCCCCATGGGGGCTCGACTCTGGTTGCTAACGTGGGCTCAACATCCCGCCTCGGATGCCGCATGCCGCTGCCTCGCTCCTGCTGCGCGCGGCCGAGCAGACCCCCGCGACCTCCGCGGACGCGCAGCGACGACGACAGCCGGGGTCGGCCACCGCCGGACCTCCGGCGGCCGCCTTCGACCGGCGAGAGGCCAGAGGGGCGGCCCCCGGCTGGTGGTGTTCGCGCCGGAGGCCATTGGATCGAGAGGAGACCTGCGGCAGCGGGTCGGTTGGGGTGGCAGGAAGTCCTGCGTGCCGGGCCGGTGCAGTCGGGCGCCGGAGCGCGACGGTCAAACCCTCTGGCGGCTGGTCGCGCTCGGGAAGGGCAGGGATGGGGTGGCGTAAAAATGAGGAGGCTGGAACGGGCTGGGTCAAAGGCCACAGGCGCGCGTCGGCGCATTACACGTGCCGAGTGCGGCGCATCTGCGCTTTCCCGCTCCCGCATTTCCTTCTTTCCGTCTACGTCACCCGCCGGACCCCCGATGAGGACCGCCCCCATGGACCCGAAAATCCTCACCATTTTGAGAATGTCAGGCCTCGAACGCGTCGCTGACTTGATCGAAAGTGATGGTTTGACCGCCGAAGGGGTGTCCGTCCATTACCTTTTGGGCAAAGGGATCACCGCCGAAGATGCCGTCAAGGCGGTGACCATCATCGAAATGACGCGTCAGCCAGGCGCACCCGCTGGGGAAGCACCTGCTGGCCGCTCTCCCGAAGCTTCGACCACGCCCGCTTCGCCGCCGACAGGCTCCAAACCTCCACAGAGTGTTGGCGTTACCCTGATGGGTGTATTTTGCTGGCTGTTGACCTTGCCCGCGATCGCCATGTTGTGTGGCGGTGAAAGCCAATTCACATGTTCAATTCCAACCGTGTTTGCCGTGATCTTGTTATCAATTCTAAACCTTCGAAAAGCGGAAACACAAGGACTGAAGATTTTCGTCGGACTGCCCATCCCCGTTTCCGGATTGATTTACATTTCTTCAGCCATTGCATCCATCGGGAGCGCCTCCAGTTACAAGGAAAATGAAACGGCGTTGGGATTTCTCTCTGGAACAATTTTCTGGGGTGGTATCTCGCTCCTGGTCCTGAAGCACTCCGCAGTCAAGGAGAAGCTCTCCAGGGTGACGGCGCCAATCCGGACTGCCATGGCCAAGGCCCGCGACCGGTTCGCCGCCATCGATCGCAATCGACGGTGGGCCATCTACGCACTCAGCTCGGCTGGCATGTTGGCAGGCTTGGTCCAAATATTCGTGCCCCACGCTGCCACGGCCCAATGCGGGAGAACGCCTGCATCAATTGAGGCCGGTGAAACCTACGAGTTCCAATGCGTCGCCATTGACCAGTTCGGGGACCAAATGGGTTCAGAACCCATGCACTGCAGCAGCGGCGACGAGTCGATTTTGACCGCCAGCGCCAAACGGAAGAATGACTCCGACGGTTCCTGGTGCTCGATAAACAGTGTCTACGTCGGAACCACATCACTGTCAATCTGGTCAAGCCGTTGGTTCGGCCGTTCTGAAATCCAGTCCTTCCTGATCGAAGTGACGCCCCGCGCGAACTTCACGGTGCTCTACAGTTCGTCCTCGGCCGAATGCTCGACATTTGGCGACGCTTGCATCACAGCGACATGCACAGTTACCAATGCTGAAGTCATTGGGCCTCCCGTTACTGGCCATGTTCGAATTGTGGTCGGGAACACCCTTGCCCGGGGCGAAGACCTGACCCTCTCGCCCGGCGCACGTCAGACCATCACGATCAATTTCCCAGAGTACGAACTTGGAATGAACAACGACGAAACCTGCTCAATTGAGCACAGCCCACTTGCAAAGTACATCGAGGACAAAGTCACCACGGACCAGATCGCGGCCAATGAAAAGCGGGATGCGGAAGGTCGTGAGTTGGCGAAGTCCATCCTGGGTGGACTCATGGGCGGCAGTTCATCCAAGCCTTCGGCGACCTGCACCTGGGAATGCAACAAAAATAGCTGTGACCGCTATTTCCTTTCCAACAACTACGGAACCAAGGTAAATGACGACTGCGACTGGTGGGCCCCCAATGGATGGGTTTGTATTAACGGCCCTTGCCAATAACGACCACGCGACAAGGCTGCTCGCGCGAGGTGTGGCAAATCGCCCACTGGACTCGCTTCCGTAGACCATTTCATTGCGCGCCTTGACCGGATTGCCCATTCCAGACGAGGCGCGTAAGGGGTCAACAGGTGGACGAGGCTGGGGAAGGCTGGGTCGGCCTTGCGCATGAAGTTTCACCCGTTACGAGCGAAACACGGCTGCCGAAGGCCGCGGAGATGAAACATGAACAAGAACAGACAGTTCCTATTGGCGCTTGGCATCGTGGGCATGCTGGCCACCGTGCTGCCTTGGATTGAAAGCACGGACGACAACCTGGTTTCCTTGCTCAAAACCATGGCCGACCTGGCTAGCATGGTTGCCCAGCAAAGTGGTGTCTCGTCTGGACCACCACCCAGCTTTGAAGGACAAATTACGGAGATGGGTTCCCCAATCTCCGGCCTGAGCTTGCACCTCCTGGTGAACCTGCTGGCTGACATCGGCCAAACTATCGAAAGAACACCCGGCACCCCCTCCGCGTTGCCGCCCTTCGGATTGCTGGGCGGCGCCTCGTTTGGTGTGGTAGCCCTCGCATCCATTCTTGGTGACCGGAAAACTCCCCTCAGCATCATGCATCGCCTCCTCATTGGAGGGTCACTTCTCTTTGCTGCGTGTTTTGGTCTCGGCCTCATTTTCACCATCTTCTGGTTTTTCAACCTGATGATGGAGAGCGCATCCCAGGGCGGGGCCTTGGCGCAGATGGGCATTGGCATGATGATCTGGACCATCAACATTGGGGTTGGGCTCCAACTGATTGTTGGTTGCGGCGCCTTGGGACTTGTGACGACGACCTTGGCCAGGCGGAACCTCAACCACCCACTGCTGCTTCTCTCGGCTGCGTTTGTTGCGCTTGGAACGGCGGTCAGGCTCTCCGGCCCTGAAGGGCTCAAGATGTCGTACTTCGCCATGAGCGCAATGTGCAAAGCCAGTAACCTCCACTTCGACGAATGCGCGACCGCGTACAACATCAGCATCGGCCTCACCCTTGCAGCGCTCATCAGCGCATTGCTGGCGGTGCGCCAGGCCTTCAAAGCACCTGTGGACCCAGCCGAGCCCCCCAGGCTGGCCGCGTAGACCCTCCCGTCCAGCAGACACCCCAACCGGAAGCGAGAATGAAAGGATCTGCCAGACCATTCATTTTTAGCATGGGCGTCTTATCCCCCTCAACGCAACCGTGATTCATCCAGCTCTTCCCCAACCCAAGGAGGTCAAATCCCATGGCAATTGGTCCCTGTCCCCGCTGCGGCATCAACGACACCCTCTACCGCTGCAACACCTGTGGCGACGTCCGCTGTCACTCAGCCACCACCCGCGGCAGCCAGAAAGGCTGCGCCGTCCAGGGCGTCGGCGCCAACCCAGGCGGACAATGCAAGGTGTGCAAGAAAGGGCAATACAAGCTCCTCTGACCCCACCAGCCCCAACCCGCCGCAGCCACCACCTTTCGCGCCCATGGACCGCGCAAGCCAGAAACCCAGGCGCCCCATGAAACTGCGCGAACGATTCGAACTGTACGGCCTCGGCCCCCAGGTCACCCCCTTTGAGGCCGAGGGCGTCGAGGTCGCCGATCTTCCCCGCCTCGGAGAGCCCGCCCTTCGCGAGGACTACGGCCTCCGCAGCCCCGAGCTGCTGCACCGCTTCCACCTCCTCGTCGCCGAGCTCCCCCTCGGTGACGACGCCGACGCCATCCTCGCCCGGCGCACCGCCGAAGGCGCACCCTCGCTGAGCGCCAGCGACGCGCCCGACGGCCCCTCCCTCGACGGGTGGCTGAGCCCACCCCCCACACCACCCCCCACACCCATCCTCGGCCCCTGGGAGTCCCGCCGGGTGTTCAAGCTCGCGCTGCTCCTCGCCTGCACCATCCACTTCGCCGCCAGCCGTCCCGCGCCCACGCCTCCTCCCCCCGCGCCACCCCCATCCTCTCATCACCACGCCTTCGTCCTGCCCAATGGCCAGTCCGCGCCCGTCATGAAGGAGGTGCCCACCGGCGTGGGCCGCCAGGGCTGCGACGAGAACACGATGCGCTGCCTCCCCGAGGACCAGGGCCATGAGGTCAGACTCTCTCGACGCTTCGAAATCGGCGAGACCGAGGTCACCCGCGGCTTCTGGCGCGCCGTCATGGGCGACGACCCACGCCTCCGCCCCGACGTCGACTGTATTCTCACCCGCGCGCAGGTGCCCGGTGACGACCAGCCGATGACCTGCGTGGCCTGGTATGAGGCCGCCACCTTTGCCAACAAGCTGTCCATCCGGCTCGGCCTGTCCCCCTGCTACATCGTCCAGGGCCAGATTGTCCAATGGGTCGATCCCGAGTGTCCAGGCTACCGCCTCCCCTCTGAGGCCGAATGGGAGGCCGCCGCTCGCGCCGGCACCCAGTTCCGCTTTTCGGGCGGCGATGTGCTCAGTGAAGTCGGCTGCTACAAAGACAACAGCAGCGGAGGCTACACCCACCCC
>Ga0164294_10002478_pt1 | contig 16640 bp, 13 predicted proteins | sample GEODES005metaG_FD_111479 | JGI IMG/M metagenome (GOLD analysis project Ga0164294, IMG submission 111479) | Oligotrophic lake water microbial communities from Sparkling Lake, Wisconsin, USA - GEODES005 metaG | ecosystem: Environmental > Aquatic > Freshwater > Lake | place: USA: Sparkling Lake...
GAGATCGTCGACCGCGCCCAGGCCGAGATCTACGACATCACCGAACGGCGGACGTCTGATGATTTCGTGGCGTTGGAAGCCTTGCTCCAGCCCACGATGGACGAGATCGACGCGATCGCTTCGCAAGGCGGTATCTCCCGTGGCGTGCCGACCGGCTTCACCGAACTCGATGAGGTGACCAACGGTCTGCACCCGGGACAGATGATCGTCATCGCGGCGAGGCCGGGTATGGGGAAGGCCCTCAAGCTGGACACCCCACTGCCGACACCGACCGGGTGGACCACGATGGGCGAGGTCGCCGTCGGCGACTATTTGATCGGTGCAGACGGTAAGCCGACCCGCGTCGTCGCGGCCACCGACGTAATGCTGGGCCGGCCGTGCTTTGAGGTCGAGTTCTCCGATGGCACCGTGATCGTGGCCGACGCCGAGCATCAGTGGCCTACATTGCGAGGCATCGTGACGACCGCACAGCTGAAGATCGACGCCGACGTCGTCTCGGCGGTTGGTGCACTTCAGCTAGTTGGAACGAATGGCATCGCGTCGCGGGAATTCGGGATCGTTGACGTACGGCCGGTTCCCAGCGTGCCCGTGCGTTGCGTCGAGGTCGATAACAAGGACCATCTCTACCTAGCCAGCCGTGCGATGATTCCCACGCACAACTCCACGCTGGGACTCGATTTCCTACGCTCCTGCTCGATCAAGAACCGGATGGCGAGCGTGGTGTTCTCACTCGAGATGAGCAAGTCCGAGATCGTGATGCGCCTGCTGTCGGCGGAGGCGAAGATCAAACTCGCCGATATGCGATCCGGCCGGATGAGCGATGACGACTGGACGCGGTTGGCGCGGCGGATGAGTGAGATCAGTGAGGCGCCGCTTTATATCGACGACTCACCGAACCTGACGATGATGGAAATCCGTGCCAAGGCGCGGCGGCTGCGGCAGAAGGCCGACCTTCGGCTCATCGTGATCGACTACCTGCAGTTGATGACCTCGGGCAAGAAGGTGGAGTCCCGCCAGCAGGAAGTGTCCGAATTCTCAAGGCAGCTCAAGCTTTTGGCCAAGGAGCTTGAGGTACCGGTGGTTGCGATGAGTCAGCTGAACCGCGGACCTGAGCAGCGCACCGACAAGAAGCCGATGCTCGCCGATCTCCGCGAGTCGGGTGCTATCGAACAGGACGCCGACATGGTCATCCTGCTGCACCGACCCGATGCGTTCGAGCGCGACGACCCACGCGGCGGCGAGGCCGATCTGATCCTCGCCAAGCACCGTAACGGGCCGACGAAGACGGTGACGGTGGCGCATCAACTGCATCTGTCGCGGTTCACGAATATGGCGCGGCAGTAGCCGACTACTTGTAGGTTCCCGCGGGCCGTGGTGGCATCTCACGGTCGCGAAAGGAGTCACCGCCACTGGAGACGTGTTGAGCCGTCCTCAGGCCGCGGCGTCGATCGCGCTGATAGTGAGCGCGAAGGGGCCCTGCTGTTCGTCGAGAATGTAGATCGCAACCTGGCTGATGCTCGAGGGGTCCAGAGTCTGCGGCGCGTAGGGTGCGGGATCGAGGCGCATGCCAACCGCCTGGAAGCCCTCAATGGGCAGGTCGTAGGTCCGCTGGACGGCCGCCTCGGTGGAGAAACGCTGGATGTAGGACCATGGCGGGCCTGCAGCGCCCACCTTCACCACGTAGGTCTTGCCGTCGCCCAGAGCGCGGACGCGCAGCGACTTCGCGCCCGTTGCTTTTAGCCCGATATCGGGGTTCTGCGGACTGCGGGCCGAGGCGAACCCGCCATTGTTCTCCAGCGAGATATTGCCTGAGAACACCAGGCCACCATCGCCGAAGGTGATCCTCGAGGTGGACAGACCGCCCATGACAGGGTCATTGATCGTTGTCCAGGCGGCCACCGCGCTCGCATCGTTGAGGTCGACGAGAACGACATCGGCCGCGGCGCTTCCGCACGGCACAATCAGAAAAGCCACGCAGGCGAACCAGATACCGAATAGCCCACGCCGCAACCGGTGGCTCCTGAACGTCTGGGGCCGGGGCGACTTATCGGCGCCTCGCCATGGGTTCTCCGACATCAACACCGGCCTGGATTGGCGCGCATCTCGCGGGTGCGCATGGGCATGCCATCGATCACGGCATAGATTGCTTGAAGGTCCGGTACCTCGTTGACGCGTAGTTTCTCGCCGCCATCCTTTCCGATCAACAGCGCGCTGAAGGTGTTGGCATCAATCGCATACTGGTCCGCCAACCGTCGTGATTCATCGGCGTTGATAACTTGGCCAGCGAGAGTGCTGGTGCCCTCGGTTACCACGACGCCAATCACCATGTCCCGATCGAGAAAGTCACATCGACTGGCCTCGATTCGGCTCAGCGTTTCAACGAGCCGTGGATCGGTGTCCGTAGGTGCAAACAGCAGCAGTGGACGATGTTCCCAACGATAGTCACTGAGTTCGGCAGCCACGGCATTAGCTTGCCCGAATGCAATGCTCGTTACCAGAACAATCAGCATGAGCACGCCCCAATGGAAGCGCCGGGCATTGCGATTCTCTGCCATGGTGGTTAAAGACTCTACCGACTCATCGATGTCCGCTGAGAAATGCCGTAGCCGCCGAACGACGTCAGGCGCTGAAGACTGTCGTTCCGAGACCGCTGGGGCCTGCGCCGTTGTAGATCGGCGCCAGCGTGTAGGGCGTCCAGCCGGTATTGAACACTGACCCCGTCCGGACCGCCGGCCCATTCGTCGCGGTCGTCGTATACGAGTAGAGCAGTGTGCCGTCGCTGGTATAGACCGCGATCTTCGTTCCGGGGATAACGGTTCCGCCCGGAGCCTGGCCACCGGTATAGATCGATGATCCGATGTAGCCATTGTTGTATCCGGTGTCGATGTACGAATCGGCAACGGAGACTTTGGCTCCGTCATTGATCTGCACCAGCAGCGTGGCCAGCGGCGCTCCGTCAACTGCGATGCCGGGTTGCGAGTTGGGGCCGAACACCAGCGAGTCGTTGGCACCGTCGATCAATGCGCCCTGACTCAGCGTCCCCGGTAGCGCGCTCATCACAATGCTGGTGCCGGGGTAGCTGTTGTTGGACCCGATGCCCAGCACGCCATCAATAGGGATGCCGTTCCAATAGGTATCGAAAGCCGTGACAGAACTCGGTGTGAGAACGGCGACCGCGGTCGGCGTCGTCACGATTCCGCTTCCGAAACTCACGGTCGCGTCGTAGGTGTTGTAGGACAGACTGCCTGACGTGCCGTACGTGAACGATCCGGAATACACCGACGACCCGAGATCTGTTGGGGTGTAAGCGAGAACGAGACCGGTTGATCCGGTATCCAGCAGCACGGGGTGTGCCGGCCCGCCGTTGATGGAGACCTCCACGATCGGGTACGGGTAGCGGCCGCTCTGGATGAATTCCGTGATCGTGATGGTTGCACGCTGCACGACAGGCGTTCCGTTAGTCCCGTCGGTAACTCCGCTACCGCCGAGACCGCCGGTGCCGTTGGTGCCGGGTGAGCCGACAGGGCCGCCGCTGCCGCCGCTACCACCGGTGCCGCCGTCACCGCCCTGGGCGCCGCTGCCGTTGGCGCCCGCATTGGCGGCGAAGCCAGCAATGCCGCCGCTGCCGAGGACACCTGCGTTACCGCCGGTGCCGCCGGTGCCACCGTCGCCGCCGAAAGCGCCAGGACCGACGTATTGCGCGGCGCCGCCGCCGCCGGCGTTACCGCCGGTGCCTCCGATGCCCGCGTTGCCTCCGGTCCCGCCATTGGCACCACCTCCGCCGGTGCCGCCAGCCCCGCCGTCGCCTCCGGTGCCGCCAGCCCCGCCGTCGCCGCCGCTATTGGCTTGGGCGTAGCCGTTGCCACCGGTAGCGCCCGCGCCGCCTGCGCCGCCGTTGCCGCCGATGCCGCCCGCACCGCCGATGAAGCCGGCGTCACCCTGTCCGCCGTCGCCGCCGGACCCGGCAGCCCCGCCGATGCCACCTGCGCCGCCTGTCCCGACGGGCAATCCTGTTCGTGCGGGCGCAGTCTTTAAGCCGTCACCGGGCGCGCCTCCCGCCCCCGCTGACCCGCCGTTGCCGCCGTCGCCGCCCGCGCCGCCGGCGCTTCCACTGCCCGCGCTTCCGTTACCGCCGCTGCCGGCGACGCCGCCGTTACCGCCGGTCCCGCCATTGCCGTTGGACCCGAACAGGCCGTGATAATCCCCGGTGATCTGGCTTGCCGCGCCCCCGAGACCGCCGCGGCCGCCGGCGCCGCCATCGCCGGCCGCGAAGCCGGAGTTGCCGCCCGGCGCGGCGTTTTGACCGCTGCCGCCGTTGCCGCCACTGCCGGCCGCACCGCCGTTGCCGCCACTGCCGAAGAAAATGCCGTTGTTCAGATTGTCCGCGGCGGTGGGGGCTAAGCCGGAATAACCGCCGAGTCCACCGTTGCCAGCATCGCCGCCGGCACCGCCGTCATCGCCGAGACCGGTGCTGAGGCTGGTCGCGCCGTTACTACCCCGGCCGCCGGCGCCGCCGTTGCCGCCGTTGCCTCCGGTGCCGCCTGCAACGATTCCGCTGCCCCCGTTACCGCCGGCGCCCGCGTCTCCGCCTCTGCCGCCGGCGCGGCTGATTCCGCTGCCGTTGGATGCGCCGGCGTTTCCACCGGTGCCGCCGTTGCCGCCGTTACCCGCGGTGCCTCCGTTGCCTGACGCGGCGTTGTAGCCGTCGCCGCCGGCGCCGCCGTTGCCACCCGTCGCACCTTTGGTGGCCAGGCCCGCGGCGCCATTGGAGCCGCTGTTGGCACCGCTGCCGCCACTCCCGGCCGCGCCGGCCGCCCCGCCGCTTCCGCCGGCGCCGCCGTTTCCGCCGGTACCGCCGTTGGGGCTGCCGACGGTGCCGTTGGTGCCCGCGATGCCGGCGGCGCCGGCGCCGGCCGTGCCTGCGCTACCGCCGTTTCCGCCGTTACCGCCGTCGCCGTCGCTGCCCGCGGTAGCACCCGACCCACCGGCCGCACCGCCGACGCCACCTTCACCGCCGACGCCGCCGGAACCGCCAGATCCGCCGCTACCACCATTGCTGCCATCGATCAGGGCTGAGGCGTCATAGCCGTTGCCGCCATTCGTGCCATTACCGCCGGCACCAGCCGAACCGCCGTCGCCGCCGTTACCGGAGGCTCCCGCCGTACCACCAGTGCCGCCACCACCGACGGTGCCTCCCGTACCGCCGACACCACCGATGCCGCCGTTGCCGCCAGCGCCACCCGCACCGCCGTTCTGGCCATCGCGGACAATCGCGCCACTGCTCAGTCCGCCTACTCCGTCACCGCCGTTACCCGCGCTGCCGGCAGCACCACCGGCGCCGCCGTTTCCGCCAGAACCGTTGGCGCCGTTAGCGTTGATCAAAAACAGCATCCGGCCGACGCCGGCGTTACCACCGGCTCCGCCGGACCCGCCGGCCCCGCCGTTGCCGCCGTTACCCCCGCCTTGGCCGTTCCCGCCGGGGTTGCCTGCGTCGGCTCCGGAGATTCCGTTGCCGCCCTGGCCGCCGCCGCCGGCCGCTCCGCCGTCACCGCCCGATCCGCCGTTACCGAAGACCCAGCTGCCCGCCCCGCCGTTGCCACCCACTCCGCCGTGACCGCCTGCGGTGCCTGCGGTGCCTGATCCGCCCGCAGTTGAGGCGTTGATACCGGCGGTGCCGGCCAGCCCGGCCGTGCCCGCACCGCCCGATCCGCCGTTGCCCTGTACCGACAGCAATCCGGTGCTGCCGCCGTTGCCGCCGGCTCCACCGTTTCCGCCGGCGCCGGTGGCCGCCCCACCCGCCCCGCCATTGCCGCCGTTGCCGCTGATCAATCCGCCGGTGCCGCCGTCACCGCCGCTGCCGCCGTTGGTAGCGGCCACCCCGGCCCCGCCGTTGCCGCCATTGCCGAACCAGCCCGCCGAGCCGCCATTGCCGCCGTTATAGCCGTTGCCGCCGTCACCGATCAGCCCGCCGTTACCACCGGTGCACGCGGTGGTTCCCGTGCACGAGGTGTCTGTCCACGAGTAGCCGCTGCCGATCAAGATCCCGCCATTGGGATGGTCGGCCGTGCCATCGCCGAACAACCACACATCACCAACCGCGTTCGCCGATACTGCTGGGCGCGCCACGATGCTGCGCCCGCTTCCCGACCTCACCCGTGCCGCCGCGGCTGCGTTGTCCTGGCCCGACTCGCGAGACCCGGAAGAAACCCGTCGGGCCGGCCCGGACGCCGACGAGCCCAACGCGCGGCGCGCAAGCCCCAACTCCGCCGGCGTCGACGCTGCCGACGGCGACGGCGACACCGCACTACGCGTACCTGCCGACCGCGTACCTGCCGACCGCGACACCGACCTACCCGATTTGGGCGGCCCGGCCTGTACCCTCGCCGCCGACCCCGACCCCGCTACGGGCTCGGAGGAAGAGTTCGACCCCGACTCCGCGCCGGGACCCGTCGTATCGGCAGAGGCAACCGACTGCATCGACGCGAGTGTCGTACCCACGCCCACCGCCACCGCCACCGCGCCGACCTGAACCCACCCAGCCGCAGCCCGATGCTTCCGACCCGACCCGGCTATGCCCGGAGACCCTTTGACGCGGTCCGAATCGGGTGACGCACTCATCGGACCCGCCTCTTCTGGAACTTTGCCCCGTGCAGACCCGATTGGTGCATCGAGAGGCTTGTTTGCCAGGTGTGCACCAGAACGATCACGTGTGCCCCCCACTCCGCTAGTTAACCACTGCACCAGGTCGGTGTCGAAGCAGTGGGGGACATCGACCGACGCTACCGGGGTCAGGTTTCCTCAGTCCGAAGTCGGGCGGGCGGGATAGGCTGCCGAGGAGACTGACATTCCGAATGGCTGAAAGTGAACGCAATGAGCCTATCGACAGACGTGCCGGCCACGTTTCCCGCCCATGACCCGGCCGGCTGGCGACAAGTGCCCGTTTCCTTCACCCCACTGGACCCGGCCCGAGTCTCGGCACTGATGGCCAAGGAGTGGGAACGGTACGCCAAAACCACCCCGGGCTCGGCCGACCATGCGGCACGGTCAACCAAGACCTTGCCGCTCGGTGTCACCAGTAGCTTCCAGTACTGGGATCCGTATCCGATGGGCGTGAAGTCCGCGCGGGGCGCCTATGTCACCGACTGTGATGACCGCCAGGTGCTGGATCTGTCGATGGGCTTCGGCGCAATGCTCGTCGGCCACCTCAACCCGGCGGTGGTGGCGAAGGTCAAAGAGTCCCTGGACGACATCGGCACGCTTTTTGTGACGCCATCGCCGATCTCGACCGAGGTCGCTGAGAGGTTCAAGGAACGCTTCGGCTTGGACATGTTGCGGTTCACCAACTCCGGTACCGAGTCGACGGGGTACGCGGTGCGCACCGCGCGGGCCTACACCGGCAGGAAAGCCATCGTGAAGATCGAAGGTGGCTATCACGGCGGCTATGACGGTCTTTCAGTGTCGGTCAAGCCGGGCATTGACGAGATCGGTCCCGCGGACAACCCGATCCCGCAGGTGCCCTTCGATGTCGAGCCCGGCGTCGTGCACTGCGTGGCCTACAACGACATTGGCCAGATGCAACGCGTGCTGTCGACCCACGGCAAAACCATTGCGTGCGTAGTCATGGAGCCGGTCATCGAGAACCTCGGCATCGTGTTGCCCGATGCCGGCTACCTGGCCGATGTTCGCGCACTGTGCGACGCCCACAACGTGCTGCTGATCTTCGACGAGGTCAAGACTGGTCTGACCGCGGGCGCCCATGGCGCAGCTGCGCGATTGGGCGTCAAGCCTGATCTGATCACGTTGGCCAAGTCCATCGGTGGTGGCCTGCCGCTGGCCGCGTTCGGCGGTACCGAGGAAGTCATGCAGGTCGTCGTCGACAACCGCATGGCCCACTTCGGCACCTATAACGGCAACCCGCTGTGCATGGCTGCGGCCCTCGCAGTCGATGAGATCGCCACTCCGCAGGCACTGGCCGCGGCCGAACAGGTCAACGACAACGCCATGGAAGCCATGGACACGATTATCCGCGAGTATGAATTGCCGGCCCACACCGTCGGCTTCGGCGTCAAGGGTGCGGTGACGTGGTCAGCGACCCCGATCCGCAACTACCGCGATTACAAACTGAGCACCGACTTCGAGGCCGCTGAGTTGGGTTGGCTGTGGGGCATTAACCGTGGCATCTTGACCCCGCCCGGCATGGACGATCAGTGGCTGGTGTCGCTGGCGCACACCGATGCGGATATGGGTAAGTGGGTCGATGCGTTCGGCGAACTGGCCAAGGAGCTACGCGCCTGACCTCACGGATGTAGGTTCCACTGCCCGCAGTCCCCGGCCAAGACGTCGTTGACATCGACTTCGATGCCGCCGACCAGCGGACCTGGATTAGATGCCGTGGCCACGATCCGTTGGTAGAGAACTGCGGTGGGTTCGACCTGAGAGCCGGACCAGGCTTTGGTCTGCCAGGCCCACCGGTGGCCGGGTGTGCTCGAATTCCCGATGACGCCATCGGCGCCGGCCCACTGGCATGTCCGGATGCCGCCATAAATGCCGGTGCGTTGCACCCCCAGGACCGCGTTGATTCCGCGAAACCACGGCAGGGCGAGAGTGTTCCAGGTGTCGCGGCTGATGTCGTCGTCGACGGAAAAGAAGATCGGCGCACTCTGACCGCCGCCCGCCGCGGTGTGTAATTGCCACGCGGTCTGGGCATCGGCCACGCCGCCCGCGTAGCCGCGCGTGTAGTCAGATGGTGCCGTCCCGCCCGGCTTGCCGTACTGATAGTTGCTGACGATGACCAATCCCGCTGCGGTCAGCGACTCAGCGTAGGGCCGGGTGATGGGCTTGGCGCCGAAGTTGGAGCCGGGACGCGACAGCGAGACGTAGTTGATCACACCGGAGTAGCCGGCGGCGCGAATATCCTCCGCAGGAATCTGGCGCATGGCGAAGTCGATGAGCATGGGGGCGGCGGCCGCCGCCTCAGGAGTGCCCACACTCGCTGATGCCGCACCCAACCCGGCCATCACCGACACCGCAGTGGCGTAGCGCAGTGCGTCGCGCCGGGAGACCGGGCGCGATCGCCGGATGCTCAAGGTTCCCGATGAGTCTTCCACCGCATGATGTTAACAATGTGGCTGCTGTAATCGGCGCACCCCGCGCTGGTGAATTGGCGTTACGCGGCTAGGACCCCGTCGCCTTGAGCGTCCGCGCGTTCGAGCACCCGGATGGAGATCAGATACAGCAGCAGGCCGAGAACCGTGATGATCGCCAGGATCAGTAACACCGAACCGTAGGAAGCCTCTTCGGGCGACTCGCCGGCAAATGAGGTCAGAGGCAGCCCGAGATTCAGCAGTTTGGCGGAGAAGGCGATACCGATGGGAACGGCCATGTTGATGGTCAGGTTGTAAAAGCCGATCGCGATGCCGCCCTTGGCTTTCGGGACATCCCGGATCGCGGTGGATAGCAGCGGTGCGTACATCAAGGCGAAGCCCGATCCGAACAACACCATTGAGATTGCGAACGTTCCGACCCAACCACCGACAAGGAACGCGGGCATGATCAGAGCAACTGCGATCATGACCATGGCGCCCACGATTGCCCGCTTGGAACTGAGGTACTGAGCGATCTTGCCGGTGAGCACGCCGACGATTACGGCCGCGGTGTAACCGGGCACCAGCAGCAGTGCCACATCGGATAGGCGCCAGCCATAGACCCCCTTGATGATGAACGGGAAGATGAACTGGTAACCAAGCTGAACTGAGTAGACGACGAATACAACAACGAGCATCATCGTGTACCGCTTGTTCGTGAAGAAACTCTTGGTGATCAGCGCGTTCGGGTTGGTCGAGATGTGCCGCATAAAGACGACGATCCCCGCCAAAGCCGGCAGCAGGAACCACCAGTTGAAATCCTGCATGAACAAGACGATCCCGGTGGCGATCATGGCGACCAGGAAGAGCCCGAATACATCCAGATGACTGTGGCCGGTGTCCTCGACAGGAACGTTCTTCACGATGAACGGAATCGCCAGTACAGCAACGAGATTCAACAAAAAGAATGCGGTCCATCCGATGTAGGTGGCAATGAATCCGCTGCCGACCGCGCCCAGTAACAATGACAACTGGAACGCCGCCGTGCTGTAGCCCAGATACTTCTTCTGCTCGTCGCCCTCGAAATGCTTGGTGATCCAGATGACGTACAGCGTTTCGGCCGCTGCGAGACCGCAGGTCTGGATGATGCGACCGGCCAGGACCCCGCCGAATGATCCCTGCAGCGCGAAACCGATCAGCGAACCAATCGCCATAACGATGACGGCGAAGATCATGAGTTTACGGATGGCAATGGAGTCCGACAGGGCGGCGTACACGACGGCGCCGATGCCGATCAGGATGCCGGGGAGGGTGGCCTGCAGGCTCACTGTGTTTTCCGACAGACCCAGTGATGACGCGATCGACGGCGACATGAGCTTGAAGCCGTTGTCCATGATCAGGGAGAACACGAACAGCGCCAGGAGAACCGGGATGGCCTGCTTGGGATTGGAGGCCAAACCGGTTCTCGGATTGATGTGCGCGGGCTCGGTCACGCCAACTCCAGGGCGATCTCGATCATCTTGGTGAACGCGGTTTCGCGTTCCTGCGGGGTGGTGTGCAAACCGGCAGGGATGTTGTCGCTGACGGTGAATATTCCCAGGGCGTCTACCCCGGCGGCCGCGGCATTGGCGAACAGGCCGGCGGATTCCATTTCGACGGCCAAGATGCCCATCTTCGCCCACTTGCCGAGCGCCTCGGGGTCGTCGTTGTAGAAGATGTCCGAGGAAAGGATATTGCCGACGTGGGTGCGCTGTCCGTGTTCGTCGGCGATGCGCTTGGCCTTCTCCAGCAGCCGGTACGACGACAGTGGCGCGTAAGTTCCGGGCAGGTCGAACTGACTCAGGTAGTTGGAATCCGTCGAGGCGCCCTGCGCGATGACGACGTCGTAGAGATCGATGCCGTCTTGAATGGTGCCGCAGCTGCCAACCCGAATCAGGTTCTTGACGTCGAAGACGTGGATCAACTCGTAGCTGTACAGCGAGATCGACGGGACACCCATGCCGGTGCCCATCACGGAGACTTTCCGGCCGCGGTAGGTACCGGTGTACCCGTACATTCCACGAACCTCGTTGAAGCAACGGTGATTATCGAGGTAGGTCTCGGCGATGAATTTGGCCCGCAACGGGTCACCGGGGAGCAGGATGGTCTCGGCAATCTCCTCCCCGTGCGGATCGATATGCGGGGTGCGCTTGCTGGACATGTGGCGGGTGCCCCCTTCGTCATCGGTCGCACGATCCAGTAAATGCCGTTCTGGCTGCTGGGGTTGTGATTCTGAGCTAATTCTCAGCCCCGTGGTTGGACAACGCCAACGCTGTTTCCGTAACCTTCGTGAGACCTAGGCAATCGGACCGGCAGTTCGACAACGACGTCGACGGCAGTCAAAGGATGCGCAGTCTTGAAGTTTGACCTCTCTTTCCTGGCGAAGTTCGTTGTTCGCAAGCAGGCGGCTACGGCGATCGCCGGACTGACGGCCCTCAGCACGATGTGGGGAGGCGTCGCATACGCAGATCCCGTCCAAGACAATGTGGCGAACTTCACCGAGTTGTCCCGACAGGCTGAACAGCTGCTCGAGACCGTGCAGGCGGCCCAGTTTGACCTCGACCAGAAGCTGCAGCTGCAAAGCGCGGCAGACACCAAGCATGCCAACGATCTGGTGGCGCTCGACGCCGCCAGGGTCCAGCTCGCGCCTCGCCAGGCCACCTTCGACAAACTCGCCGCCGCGATCTACGCGGGCGGGCGTGCTGATGGCACCTACGCAATTCTGACCGCCGCGTCGCCGCAGAGCTTCATCGACAAGTTGGCCGTCCAACGCGTGATGACCACCGCGATATCCGATGCGCTGCAGAGCGTTCGCCAGGCTGAGCAGGAAGCGCGGGCCATCGAAGCGGCCTCTGCCGAGTCTGCGGTCAGCGCCCAGGCGGCGGCCGCCGCCGCCGCAGCCGTGCGGGCGGACTTACAGAAGAAACAGTCGGAAGTGCGCACTCAGATCGCTCTGCTCAAGACGCGCTACGGCATGCTCACTCCCGCGGAGCAGGCGCTGTTAGGTCCGGGGGCGGCCATTCCCACGGTCGGGATGAGCGGTCTAGTCCCCAGCGCGAGGCTCCTCGCGGCGTACATCATCGCCACCTACCCCGGTGTCCAGTCCATCGGGGGTGTGCGGGCTGACTACCTGCCCGATCACCCGAGCGGCCACGCTATCGACATCATGATCGGCTCGGACATGGGCCTGGGCGATGCCATCAACGCCGACGTTCAAAGGCAGGCGGGACGGTTCGGCGTTGCGTACACGATGTGGCGGGTGGCCAATCACTTCAACCATGTGCACGTCACGGTCTCCTGAGGAGGCCGGAGGTGGACCAATCGTTCCCCGGTCGCTACACCGCGCGGGCCGATCCCGGCACCGTGGTATTTGGTATTGGCATGCGCATCAACCGGTTGTGGGCGGTGCATCGATGGCTGCGACCGACGATCAACACCGTGCGGATGTGGTGGTACATGCAGCACGACCGGCCCGAGGGTTATCGCAACGGGTATCTGTACGTGTACTGGAGAGGCGTCGGGATGACGCAATACTGGCGCGATTTCGAGTCGCTGGAAGCGTTTTCACGCGACAACTCCCAGCCGCACCTTGCGGCCTGGCGACAGTTGGCCGCCCAGACGAAGACTGACCAGACCTTCGGCTACTGGCATGAGACGTACCAGGTCACGCCGGGCACCTACGAGGCCATTTATGGCAGCATGCCCCGCTTCGGTCTGGCTGCGGCGGGCGATCACATTCCGATCGAGGCCGCTACCAACATCGCGCGAACCCGACTGGACGGCAAGCCCAGCCTGACCTAGCACCTGCCGCATGCTGCGTGCCATGAGGTGGCGATGCCGGGGCTCGGGCAGGTTGCGCTATACAGGGACCGTGACTTCACTTGACGGCCTCGACCTGGGCGCGCTGGACCGCCACCTGCGTGCCGCCGGGATTCCCCGTACCGGAGAGCTGGACGCCCAGCTGATCGCCGGCGGGCGATCCAATCTGACATTCCTGATCCATGACGACGTGTCGAAGTGGGTGCTGCGCCGTCCGCCGCTCCACGGTCTGACCCCATCCGCGCACGACGTGGTTCGGGAGTACCGGGTAGTCGCCGCGTTGGCCGACACCGCTGTCCCAGTGGCGCGGGCGGTCACGGTAAGCGAGGATGACTCAGTGCTCGGCGCACCGTTTGGAATGGTCGCCTACGTTCCGGGCCGGGTGGTGCGTAGCCAGGCTGAGTTGGAGGCGCTGGGCGGTCCGGCCGAGATAAATGAGTGCGTCGATACCCTCGTCCGGGCGCTGGCCGACCTGCACGCAGTCGATCCGACAGCGGTAGGCCTCGGCGAATTCGGAAGGCCCGCAGGCTATCTGGACCGTCAGGTACGGCGGTGGGGCGCGCAGTGGCAGTACGTCCGGCTTCCGGATGACCCGCGAGACGGCGACGTTGCCCGTCTGCATGAGCGGTTGGCGCAGTCGGTGCCGGTGCAGAGCCGAACCTCGATCGTGCACGGCGACTACCGCATCGACAACACCATCCTCGATGCACACGACCCCACCGTCCTGCGAGCAGTGGTCGATTGGGAGATGTCCACTCTCGGTGATCCCCTGTCCGACGCTGCGTTGATGTGCGTCTATCGCGACCCCGCGATGGATCTGATCATCGACGCCCATGCGGCCTGGACGTCGCCGCTGCTGCCGCCCGCCGACGAACTTGCACAGCGCTATTCGGTGATGTCCGGGCAACCGCTGGCGCACTGGGGCTTCTATATGGCACTGGGGTACTTCAAGTTGGCGGTGATCGCCGCCGGTATCGACTTCCGGATGCGCATGGCCGCCGAGGCCGAACCGGAAGGGCACCCGGGCGGCGGATCCGATCGGATTGGAGCAGCGGTGGCGCCGCTGATCATGAGTGGCCTGGCGGCGCTGCGTTAGCCGGTCGCACAGCGCAGTTATCGGGCGAATCCAGCTATCGGCAGGCAACGGTGCGGAAAGCATCGATAATCACCGGATGGAATTGGAAGTCATCGGTTTTGATCTGGTGTCATGTCTGACAGCTGAGTCCCAAGGAGCCGACCGAATTGAATTGTGTGCGAATCCTGGGGAAGGAGGTACGACCCCGTCCTACGGGATGATCGCGGTGGCCAAAGAGAACACTTCCATTCAACTATTCCCGATCATCCGTCCCAGGGGTGGCGACTTCCTTTTTTCGCAGCTGGAGTTTCAGTCCATGATCGCTGATATCGAGCAGTGTGAGCAATTGGGTTGTGACGGTGTGGTGATCGGAATGCTCTTGGAAGACGGCAGAGTCGATGTCGATCGGTGCGCTGAGTTGATTCGGTACGCGGGCGCTATGGCGGTCACATTTCACCGAGCGTTCGACCGGGTGAAGGATCCGTTGCGATCACTGGAAGAAATCATTGACCTGGGTTGCACCAGAGTCCTCACCAGTGGCCTGCACCCCAATGTTGAACTGGGACAGGAAATGTTGAGGGCACTGGTTGACGCTGCTGGGACCAGAATCACGATCATGCCGGGATCCGGTGTCAGGTCTAACAACATACTCGAGCTGGCAAAGTTCACCGGCGCCAGGGCATTTCACAGTTCAGCCCGATCGGCACGCGCGTCATCAATGGAGTACACCAACCCGGCTATGGCCGAAGATCTCGATTCCGTCAGCATTGACGCCAATGAGGTGTCGGCACTCAGACGGATACTTGATACCTACGAACAAGGTCAATCCGTCAGCCACGGGTAAGCCGGATCGGAACCACCCTTGTTCCCAGCTGAATCAGCGTTGGCGGCTGGCGCGCCAACCGCGATACCCGCGGTGCGCGGCGAACGCACCGATGATCGCGGTGATGCACCAGATCGCGATCGCCACATAGGTCAACGGTGAGTTGAGGTTCGAGATCGACGCCCCCAGCGCGGTGTAGACGAACGCCCGCGGTATCGAGCCGATGGCGGCCCCAATCGCCATCTGCCACAACGGTAATCCGAAGGCGCCGAAGGTATAGGAGGCCAGCGCATCGGAGATGCCGGGGATGAAACGCTGCCCGACGACCGCCCACAGCCCGCGTCGCTGGATCTGTGTGTCGATGCGCTCTGCCCACTGCGCCCCGATGAGCGCCCGGGCACTGTCCCGGCCGGCGTGCCTACCGATCAGGGCGGCGATCGTCGCTGTCAGCACCGTCGAGCCCAAGGTGACGAACGTTCCGAGCACCGGCCCGAACAGAAATCCGCTGCCGGCCGCAAGGAGGGGGCCGGGGACGAAGATCGCGGCCAGGATGGCCGAAATCGGCATGTAGACCAACGGGGCTACTGGCCCGCATCTGGCGATCGCGGCGCGTACCTGCTCGATGTCGATGACCCGCCGGACGGCGACGAAGTAGAACAGTGTGAGCAGGAATACGGCGAATAGCGCCAGTCGCAGGAAGTGTTTCCGCCGACTGCCGCTGGGCGTACCCTCGTCTTCGGTCACATCAGCCTCGTTAGCGGAAGCGGACGTCTAACGTCGCGAGGCCGAAAATCTTCCGACCGTCGGATTTCGCGGACACCAGGATGACGCCGGTGCGGGTTTCCGGGTCCAGCGACTTGATCCGGCCGCTGAACTCGATGTCGATGCCGTCGGCGGCGGACACGATCGCAGGCGCAGACAGTCGCACCGCGTAGCGGGTCACCGCACCGGGGTCACCGGTCCATGATGAGGCGAATCCGGCGCCCAAACCCATCGTGAGCATTCCGTGAGCGATGACATCCGGTAGCCCCGCCAGTTTGGCGATGTCCTCATCCCAGTGGATTGGGTTGGCGTCGCCAGCCACACCCGCGTAGTTGACCAGGTCGCCGCGAGACAGCCTGGTGTGCTGCACGCCCAATTCCTCGCCGACCTTCACGTCGTCGAAGCTCGCGGTGCCGGGCGTGCGGGCCGCATCGTCGGCGATCCTGAACTCGTCCGCGGGGCGAACGGTTTTCTGGTAGCCCGCTGCCCCCACGCTCATGATGTCCATGTCGTGCATCATCATTCGTTGTACGGCTGCCTTGACCGCCGGATTGATGTCATCGGAGGTGACACCAACGACGGTGGTGTGCAGGGTGTGCACCCGCTCGCCTGCTGTATCGGTGAACGTGTTGGTCACGGTGATCAGATCGCGGCCGGCGATCCGGCGCACCGAGGTCAGTTCGACATCGATATGAAGTTCATCGCCCTCCACGATCGGACGGTGTTGCTCGAAGACTTCCTCGGTTTGGACGTAGGTGTCGTAACCGACGACCACCTCCTCGAACATCCGGCGATTGCACGACATGCCCGGAGTAGAGGTGAATGTCAGTGGCGCCACCAGACCCGGGTAACCGAGTTCCGCGGCCGCGGTGACATCCCAGTGCGCAGGGTGATAGTCCTGTACCGCGCGGGCATACTCCCGCACCTTTTCCCGGCCGACCAGATAGGTGCCATCCATCTGGTAGTAGTGGCCGACCCGCGATTCGAGATCGGGTGCCTCTGATGCTGCGGTCATGAATTCGCCCAACTGTTTATCGGC
>Ga0164294_10002479_pt1 | contig 16637 bp, 18 predicted proteins | sample GEODES005metaG_FD_111479 | JGI IMG/M metagenome (GOLD analysis project Ga0164294, IMG submission 111479) | Oligotrophic lake water microbial communities from Sparkling Lake, Wisconsin, USA - GEODES005 metaG | ecosystem: Environmental > Aquatic > Freshwater > Lake | place: USA: Sparkling Lake...
CGCGACCGTCTCCGCGACGATCCACTTGTTCACCGCCGCCAGCGCCGAGGGCGGCTCCAGTGTGTCGCTCCCACCGATGCCGTTGCCTTGCGCGAAGCGGGTTGCGTTCCACAGCTTCGTCGCGAAGTTGCGATAGCCCTCGACGCGGCGCTCATCGAGCTTGATGTCGCGCCCCTGGCTTTCCATCGCCGCCAGCGTGAAGCGCAAGGCATCGGCGCCGTACTTGTCGATCAGGCCGAGCGGATCGACCGTATTGCCCTTCGACTTGGACATCTTCTGCCCTTGAGCATCGCGGACGAGGCCGTGCAGATAGAGCGTCTTCCAGGGCTTCTCGCCCATGAAGTGCAGCCCCTGCATCGCCATCCGCGCATCCCAGAAGAACAGGATGTCGAAGCCTGAGATGAGGACGTCGTTCGGATAATGTTTGGCGAGCTTCGGCGTCGCATCGGGCCAGCCGAGCGTGCCGAACGGCCACAGCGCGGAGGAGAACCACGTGTCGAGGACGTCGGTGTCGCGGGTCAGCGCCTTGTTGCCGGCCTGCGCCTGCGCTTCCGCTTCGCTGTCGGCGACATAGACCTCGCCGTCCTCGTCGAACCACGCCGGGATCTGATGCCCCCACCAAAGCTGGCGGCTGACGCACCACGGCTGGATATTCTCCAGCCAATTGTACCAGGTCTTCTTCCACGTTTCCGGCACGACGCGGATGTCGCCCGAGCGGACCGCTTCCAGCGCCGGGCCCGCCAGCGTCTTGGCGTCGACATACCATTGGTCGGTCAGCCACGGCTCGATCACCACGCCGGAGCGGTCGCCATACGGCGTCTGGATCACGCGATCCTCGACCTTCTCCAGCACGCCGTCGGCCTCGAGCATCTTCACGATGAGGTCGCGCGCCTCGAAGCGGTCGACGCCGATCAGATCCTGCGGGATCAGCCGGTCGGCGGTCTGGCAGATGGCGCCGCCGGCATCGAGCATGTTGAGCATCTCGGCTGCCTTGAAGCCGGCGCGCTTGCCGACCTCGAAATCGTTGAAATCATGCCCCGGCGTGATCTTCACCGCGCCCGAGCCGAGTTCCGGATCGGCATGCTCGTCGGCGACGATCGGGATCAGGCGGCCGGTGATCGGCAGGCGGACCTGCTTGCCGATCAGCGCCTTGTAGCGATCATCCTCGGGGTTCACCGCCACCGCCATATCGGCGAGCATCGTCTCGGGCCGCGTCGTCGCGACCGAGATTTTGCCGCTGCCGTCGGCGAGCGGGTAGGAGAGGTGCCAGAACTGGCCGTTGCGCTCCTTCGTCTCGACTTCGAGGTCCGAGATGGCGGTGCGGAAATGCGGGTCCCAGTTCACCAGCCGCTTGTCGCGATAGAGCAGCCCCTGCCTGTAGAGCTCGACGAACACCTTCACGACGGCCTTCGAAAAGCCCTCGTCCATGGTGAAGCGCTCGTTCGCCCAGTCGCACGAGGCGCCCAGACGCCGCAGCTGGCGGGTGATCGTGCTGCCGCTTGTCGCCTTCCATTCCCAGACATGATCGAGGAATGCGTCGCGCCCCATTTCCTGCCGGGTGAGGCCCTGGCTCGCGATGCTGCGCTCGACGACCATCTGCGTCGCAATGCCGGCATGATCGGTGCCGACCACCCACAAGGCATCCTTGCCCTGCAGCCGCGCGTGCCGGACGAGAATGTCCTGCAGCGTGTTGTCGAGCGCATGGCCGATGTGGAGCGATCCGGTGACGTTCGGCGGCGGGATCACGATGGTGAAGGGCTCGGCCTCCTCCCGCTCGGGACGGAAGCCGCCCGTCGTTTCCCAATGGGCATACCAGCGCTTTTCGATCGCGGTGGGGTCGAAGGTCTTGTCGATCGTCATGATGCCGGCGCTCTTAGGCGGAGTCGACGCCGAAGCGCCACCCCTGCGATGGGGGAGGCGAAGGTCGCAAAGGTCGCGGGTTTTATAGGGGCTCGATTGCGCGGGATTGAAAGATTGTTACGTGGGGCGCCCGTATCGGATCGGGAGCCGAGTGCTGCCATGTCAGGGAGTAGTGCAATCCATGCCTGTTATGTGGTGATCGGAGCTATCGCCTTCAAGCGTCCCCCTCCCTGAAAGGGAGGGGAGTGTCATCGCAGCAGCGGCAAGCTCTCCGAAACTGGCGTCAGCGGTCCTTCATGCGCGAACCAGCCCACCAGATTGTCGACCACCAGCTGCCCCATCGCGGCGCGCGTCGCTTCCGAGGCCGATCCGACATGGGGGAGCAGGACGGTGTTGGGCAGATCGATCAGCGCCTGCGGCACGTTCGGCTCGTCGGCATAGACATCGAGCCCGGCGGCGAGGATCGTGCCATCGACGAGGGCCGCGATCAGCGCCTCCTGATCGACGACGCTGCCGCGCGCGACGTTGAGGAAGACGCCGTTGCCGCCCAGCGCCGCGAGGACATCGGCATCGACGATCGCCTTCGTATCCTTGCCGCCGGGCAGGATCGCGATCAGCACGTCGCACGCTTCGGCGAGCGCGACCGGCGTCGGGTGATAGGCGTAGGCGACGCCCTCCTGACGGTGCCGGCCGTGGTAGGCGATGGCGACGCCGAAGCCCTCCAGCCGCCGCGCGATCGCCTTGCCGATCGCGCCGAGGCCGAGGATGCCCACGGTGCGCCCGCGTAGCGTCGGCGAGAGCGGGAAGGGGCCGTCCGGCCATTTGCCGGCGCGCAGATAGCGATCGGCCTGCGGGATCCGGCGCAGCGTCGCAAGCAGGAGGCCGAGGGTGAGATCGGCGACTTCGTCATCGAGCACGCCCGGCGTGTTGGTGACGACCACGCGGCGCTCGGCCGCGGCGGCGGCGTCGATATTTTCATAGCCGACGCCGAAGCTGGAGAGAATCTCCAGCGCGGGCAGCGCATCGAGCAACGCCGCATCGACCCGGCCATAGAGCGTGCTCGCCGCGACGCCGCGGATGCGCGCGGACACGTCGGCGAGGAAGGCATCGGCGTCGGGCTGCTCCCACAGGCGATGGACGGTGAAGCGCGCCTCGAGCGCGGCGACCACCGCGGGGGGCATCGGCGCGAGCATCAGGATTTCGGGAGTCGTCATGGGAGCGTCCTATAAGGCGGGAAGCTGCCGATGACATTCTCCGATCCTCCCCCGCCAGGGGGAGGTGGCGCCGAAGGCGTCGGAGGGGGAGGAAGCCCTACGATAGCGAAAGCACAGGCTGCCGCCCCCTCCGTCAGCTACGCTGCCACCTCCCCCTGGCGGGGGAGGATTGGGATGCCACGCCGCTTGCCTGCCCTTGCTCTTCGCTTATCGTGGGCCCTCCTCTTCCGAAGGATAGTCCCATGCGCCTGCTCGCCTCCGCCGCCCTCGCCCTGCTCGCCACCGCGCCCGCGCTGGCCCAGGTCACGCACATCCAGACCGGCACGATGCCGCCGGGGATGACGGGATCGCCGCCGTTCAGCAGCGCGGTGATGGCGGGCAACACGCTCTATCTGTCGGGCACGACCGACAATGTCCCCGCCACCGGCAAGCCGCCCGCGACCGCGAAGGAAGGCGCCGTGATCGTGCTCGACAACATCAAGCGCGCGGTCGAGAAGGCGGGGCTGACGATGGACGATCTCGTCTGGGTCCAGGTCTTCGCCAGCGACCTCAAGGATTATGCCGAGTTCAACGCGGTCTATCGCACCTATTTCAAGGGGCCGATGCCGGCGCGGGCGTTCCTCGGCGCGGGCAGCCTGCTGGGCGGCGCGCATTTCGAGGTGATGGGGATCGCGGTGAAGTCGAAATGAGGCGTCGTCATTGCGAGAAGCGAAGCGACGAAGCAATCCAGCCGCGACGCAGGACTGGATTGCTTCCCCCGGGCTTTCGCCGGGGTCGCAATGACGGTTAGCTGAGCGGATGCACGTCCTGCTGCCTCCGCTCGAACCCTGGCTGCGCTGGCTCGACATCGCAGGGCTGGCGGTGTTCGCCGCGTCGGGGGCGCTGGCGGCGGCGCGGGCGCGGCTCGACATCATCGGCGCCTGCTTCTTCGCGACCGTCACCGCGACCGGCGGCGGCACGATGCGCGATCTGCTGATCGGGGCGCCGGTGTTCTGGATGCACGATGCGACGCCGCTGATCGTGGCGCAGGTCGTCGCGATTCTCGTGTGGCTGATGCCGCGCCGCTGGTGGCCGGAGCGCGCGCTCGACTGGTGCGACGCCGCCGGCCTCGCCGCCTACGCCACCTACGGCGCGGGCAAGGCGCTGCAGTTCGGCATCCCGCCGATCCCCGCCGCCGTGATGGGGATCGTCACCGCGAGCCTGGGCGGCATCATCCGCGATACGCTGGCCGGGGTGCCCTCGATCCTGCTGCGCCACGAGCTTTACGTGACGGCGGCGATGCTGGCGGCGGGTCTGTTCGTGGGGCTGACCGAGATGGGGCTGACGCGGCCGTGGCCTGCGATCATCGGTGCGGTGGCGGGGTTTGCGTTGCGCGGAGCCTCGATCCGCTGGGGGCTGGCGCTCAAGGAATATCGGGGGTGAGGCCGAAATAGTCCGTCATCCCAGCGAAAGCTGGGATCTCGTGCGGCAGGCGGACCGCCCTTTCCGAGGCAGATCCCAGCTTTCGCTGGGATGTCATTTTGCGACAATCCCCCGCCGCTCCAGGAACCCCAGGATCGTCTCCCACACATGCGTCTGGGCGCCCTCGCCCGACACGCCGTGGGTCTTGCCCGGATAGGCCATCATCTCGAACGGCACCTTCGCCGCCTGCAGCCTCGCCCAGAGCGCGGTCGAATTCTCGAACACGACATTGTCGTCGGCCATGCCGTGGATCGTCAGCAGCGGATCGCGGATCTTCGTCGCCTCCGCCAGCGCGTTGGAAGCGTCGTAGGGCGGCTTGCCGAGGTAGCGTTCGGTGTAGGCGGTGTCGTAGAGTTCCCACTTCGTCACGGGCGCCCCGGCGATGCCGGCGGCGAACAGGCCGGGCGCCTTCTCCAGCAGCTTCAGCGTCATATAGCCGCCATAGGACCAGCCGTAGGTGACGACCCTGGCCGGATCGACGAACGCCTGCGTCTTGATCCACTCCGCCCCGGCGATCTGATCCTCGACCTCGACCGAGCCCATCGCATGATAGATCTGGTCCTCGAACGCGCGCCCGCGATTGGCCGAGCCGCGATTGTCGATCTCGAAATAGACGAAGCCGCGGCTGACCAGATATTGCGCCAGCGGATTGGCCCAGGCGCGCTGCACGGTCTGGACGTGCGGGCCGCCATAATGCTCCATGAAGACCGGGTAGCGCTTGCCCGGCTCCAGCACGGGCGTGATCATCTTCCAGTGGAGGACCGATCCGTCCTTCGCCTTCAGCGTGCCGAACTGCACCGGGCGATGCGCGGCGACATAGGGCGCATAAGGATGATCGGCGGCGGTCACCGCATTCTCGCTGACCCAGGCGAGGCGGTGCCCTGAGGTATCGGCGAGATAGACCTGCGTCGGCTGATCGGGACTGGAGCGCGAGAGGATCAGGCGGGTCGCGCGGCCGTCCATCGTCGCGGCATAGGTCCAGCCCGCCTCGGTGACGCGCGTCGGCTCGCCCTTGTGCTTCCAGTCGACGACATAGAGCTGGCTCTCCAGCACATCGTCGCGGTTGGCGAGGAAATACACATGCCCCGCGCCATCGACGCCGACGACCGACATCACGTCCCACGCGCCCTTGGTCAGCGGCTTCAACTTGCCCTCGGCGAAGCGATAGACCTGCGCGAAGCCGCTGCGCTCCGATTTCCAGAGCAGGCTGCCGTCGGCCAGCACGCGGAAATCGTTGTGGAGGTTGATCCACGTCTGCGAGGTTTCGCGCAGCACGCGTACCGTAGCCCCCGTCGTGGGATCGGCCTTCAGCAGATCGAGCGTCTTCTGGTCGCGGCTGAGCCGCTGGACGTAGAGCGTCTTCCCGTCCGGCGCCCAGTCGACCCGCGCGAGATAGATGTCGGCATCCTTCCCGAGATCGACCTGCACCCGGTTGCCGCCGTCCGGGTTCATCACCCACAGCTGAACCTCCGCATTGGCGGTGCCGGCGGCGGGGTAGCGCTGCTCGATCACCGTCGTGCCCTCGGCGCCGATCGCGGCGCGGCGGACGATCTGGACCTTGCTCTCGTCGGTGCGCTGCACGGCGACGCGGGCATCGCCGCGCGACCACCAGGTGCCCGAGAAGCGATCGAGCTCCTCTTGCGCCACGAATTCGGCGGTGCCCCAGTGGAGCGTGCCGCCGCCGTCGCGGGTGAGTTGCTGCTCCTTGCCGGTAGCCAGATCGATCGCGAAGAGATTGTCGTTCCGCACGAACGACACGAAGCGGCCGCCGGGCGAGACCTTCGCCTCGATCTCGGTCTCGGGCGTGTTCGTCAGCCGCCGCACCGATCCGTCGAGCGCGGCGAGGTAGAGATCGCCGTCGAGCGGGACGAGCAGATGCTGCCCATCGGGCGCCCAATCATAAGCGGTGATGCCCTTCAGCGCGCCGATCCGCTGCCGCTCGCGCCGCATCTTCTCCTCTTCGGAAAGCGCAGCGCCCGAGCCGACCTTCTTCGAATCGACGAGCATGCGTTCCGCGCCGGTCGTCGTGTCGATCGCCCAGAGATCGTAGCGGTCGCGATCGTCGGCGCGGTTGCGCAACAGCGTCGCGAGCTTGCCGTCGGGCGAGAGCTTCAGCAGCCGCGGCGCGGGGCCGGCGAGCGCGGGGCTCTGGAACAGGCGCTCGAGCGTCAGCGGCTTGGGGGCGGCGGCAGTGGCGGACATCGTCATGCAGAGCCCGATAGCAACAGCGACAAGCGACTTCATCCTCACTCCCAACACTGAACCGCTCATGCTGCGCGTGTCGCAGCATTGCCCTTTTCTCGACCGCTGGAAAGGCAGAACGATAACCCAACTATAGAACTGCGCCATCTGTTTGTTTTTGTTAGATTTGTGCGCACTTAAGTTGAGGAAGTTGAGGGTTGTGGAGGCAAGGCCTCAAGGGCCGGTCACCGTCGCCGGCACGCGCTCGCCGTGGCGCCGGAAGGGTTGCGGCTTGCAATAGGCGAGACTCCGCCACGCCCATTCCATCGGGCCATTGAGGAAGAAGCGCTGCCAGATGTTGGCGACGATCAGCAGGCCGACGAAGGTGGCGCTCGCGATCATCGCCAGGCCGAAATAGCTGTAGCGGCCGTAGAGGTTGAAGCCGAACGGTGAGAACAGGATGTAGAGGCCGATCACCTGCTCGCAGAAATAGAGCGAGAAGGCCGTGCGCCCCGCCGCCTTGAACGGCGCCATGATCGCATTGCCGACCTTGTTCCGCACCAGCAGGTTGACCAAAGCGATATGGCCGAGGCCGACGCACAGCCGCGCATATTCCGACGTGATCCAGATCGTCTTGGGGATCGGCTGGAAGCTGGTGATCTCGTGCACGCCCATCGCCCGCGCGCCCATGCCGAGCCCATAGCCCAGCACCAGCATGCCACCGTAGAAACCGGTCGAGCGCTTGCCTTGGATCACGCCCCACTTCCACAGCGCGATGCCGATCAGCATCGTCGAGAAGGCCTCGAACACGCCGAACAGCACGCTGCCTTCGCCGGCGATCGTCATCCATGCGCCCCACAGGAAGGAGGCGTAGGCGAAGAAGCCCCCCTTGTGGCCGGCCTTCTCGGCCTCGGCGCGCTTCTTGATGTCGTCACTGGGCTTGGCGATCCTGTCGAGCTTCTTCTGCCACTCGGCGAGGCCGTCCTTCTGCTCCTTGGTCAGCGGCTTGTGCTGGGCCTGCGCAACATGCGCGGCATCGACGGTGCGGATCAGCGCGGTGCGGCTGGCATATTCGATCGCGCCGCCGCCCCCGGCCAGGCCGATCGCGCTGGCCGTCGACCAGATCAGCCCGAGCGCGATCAGCGTCTTCGGCCCCAGCTTGCGGAAGGGGAAGAGGAACAATGCGGCGAGCGCATAGACGTGGAGGATGTCGCCCGGCCACAGGAAGACGAAGATATCGAGCAGGCCGAAGCCGAGCAGCCACAGGTTGCGCCGATAATAGAGATCGGCGACCGCGACCGGCCCGTCGGGCTCCATCGCCTTGGCGGTCAGCACCATCATGCCCGCGCCGAACAGGAATTCGAGCAGGCAGCGTTGCGTGCCTTCCCACGTGATCTGGATGACCGACCAGGCCACCTGATCGGCATGCGTCCAGCCGATCGCGCGGATGTTCCACTGCGACAGCCAGACCTGATTGCCCATGAAGGGGATGTTCATGAAGAAGATGCCGAGGATGGCGATGCCACGCAGGATATCGAGCACGTCGATCCGCGCCCTGCCGGTGACCGGCGCCAGCGTGAGGGCGTGCGCAGCCTGATCCGAATCCGCCATCATGACTCCCCCATAATGTTCCTGAACACTAGCAGAACGCAGCCGAAAAGTCAAGATTTCGGGGGTACCGAGCGGGTTGCGGGCCGTCCGATCCCACCCCGGAGCCGAAACCATTGTTTGCGGTTACCCGGCTTGGCGGATCGGCGGGCGACGCTATGCGGAAAGCATGTACCGTATGCTTCCCTTGCTGGCCCTGCTGGGCCTCGCCGCCTGTGGCCACAAGACCGTGGCCGGGTGTCCCGCGCTCGAACCCCTGCTCAAGAACGATCCCGGCAAAGATGCGAGAGCCGCCTTCGCGTCGGGCGACAAGAGCCTGCTGATGATCGGTGGCTATACCGGCACCATTCCGGGTGCCGAGGGATCCAAGGCGATGTCCCGTCCGCTGCAGGGCGCCAGCGAGACCGAGACGCCCGGCTGCGTCGCGCTGCACGATCAGGCGGTGCGCTATGCGACGATCTACAACATCCAGATGCTCGAGATTCTGGCGCGCTCGAAGAGCTAGACGCTTGACGCTGCGCGCCCGGCGATGAACGGGCTCCCGTCATGAGCTACGCATCCGTCCGTGCCAATCTTGCCGACCGCGCGCCCGATCTGCCGATCATCGAGGTGGAGCAGAGCACCGCGACGGTGATCGAGGCGGCGGCGGCGCTGGGCGTCGCGCCGGGGCAGATCGCCAAGACGCTGGCGCTCCGGATCAACGAACGCGTCGTGCTGCTGGTGACGCGCGGCGACACGCGGCTCGACAATCAGAAGACCCGCGCGGCGCTCGGCGGCAAACCGCGGATGCTCGATCCTGTCGAGACGCTGGCGGTGACCGGCCACCCGGTCGGCGGGGTCTGCCCGTTCGGCCTGGCGAGCCCGCTGCCGATCTATTGCGACGTCAGCCTGCAGGCGTTCGCGATCGTTTATCCGGCGGCGGGATCGCTCAACAGCTCGGTGGAAGTCTCGCCCGAGCGGCTGGCAACTTTGGTCGGAGCTGAGTGGGTCGACATCTGCCGATTGCCGGAGAGCGCGCCGGGCGCGTGATCCTGGCGCGCCGGCAACGGCTCCCCACCGAACGGCAGCGCGCGCAGGTAGAGCGTATAGTAGGTCGCCGCGAACGCCGCGGTCAGCAGCCCGACCACGCCGGCATCGACGATCATCAGCGGCCAGGCGGGCAGACCGCCGAGCGCGGCATAACCGAGCCCATAGTGGACGGTCATCAGCGGCAGGACGCCAGCAAGGACCAGACCCCAGGTGCCGGGCAGGCGCCCGAGCGACGCTGCGATCGATCCGCGCAAACTCAGGCTCCGATCCTCGACGCCCAGCGCGACATACCAGGGATAGAGCGCGGCCGAGGCCAGCAGCCAGACGAGCAGCGGTGCCGCGGCGGGCGCAATGCGAACGCCCGCGCCCGCATCGCCCGCCAGCCAGGCGAGCCCGCGCCCCACGCCGAGCGCGACGCCGTCGCCGGCCAGCTGGACGAGCAGGAACAGGCCGATCCCGCCGCACAGCCGCAGCGTCGGCCGCAGCGCGCGCGCCACCTCACCCTCGAACCGCCACAGCCGCCACGCCGCGATCGCGGTGAGGAAGAGAACGAGGATCTTCACCAGCCCGAAGGCGAGGCGGATGCGGGCGCCGTGCGCATCCATCATGTGCGCGTACATGCCGACGTGGATCTCCGCCGCATGCTGGGCGAATTCCGCCGCCACCGCGACCGCCGGCAGCCACGGCCAGCGCCGCACCAGCGCGCCGGCACGACGATAGAGTGCGTTCACCCAGTGCATGTCTTCCTCCCCTTCAGGCGGTCCTGCCGCGCACCCTTGCCAGCCCGCCGAGCAGCACGCCGTGCGCCGTCGCGAGGGTCAGTTCGAACAGCAGCAGCCCGGTGACCAATGGCCGCAGCAGCGGCGACGACGGCATCGCCGCGACCGCGATCAGGATCGCCGCGCCGATCGCCAGCAGCCGCAACGCCGAGGCGCGGTGGACGCGGCGCCACACGGCGGGATCGGCCGCGAAGATCGGCAGCGTCGTGCCGTTGAACCAGGCCGGCCGCGACTTCGGCAGGAAATTGGCCTTGAGCAACAGGAGGAGGGCGACCGCCGCGGCGAATGCGGCCTCGCGCGCCACCGGATGGCCGAGCGCCTGTGCCCAGCCCATCAACTGGGTCAGCAGGATCAGCGCGAGCGCGCCAACCCAGGCGGTGGCGAAGGCGCCCCCGGCGCGAACGATGTTGCGTCGCCAGCGCCGCACGCGCGCCGCGCGATCGAAGACGAGGCTCAGGACCAGCGCATAGCCGACCGCGACGAGCGCCGCCTGCCGCGTATCGAGCAGCCTGGGCGTCTTGCCATGCCCCAACGTCACGAACGGCGCCTGCGGCCCCAGCCAGACGACCGAGGCGAGCGCCAGCGCGGCGATCGTCGCCAGCAGGAGCAGCGCGATCAGCCGCGCCTGGCGGAGGACCATGCCACCTCCCCGTCTGTTTCGGGCGAAACCCGGCGCATCAGCCCGAGCAGCGCCTCCTCGAGCAGCGACAGATTGAGGCTGTAGAGAATCTGGTTGCCGCGCCGCTCGGTCAGCACGAGCCCCGCTTCCTTCAGCGCGGCGAAGTGGCCCGACAACGTCGGCTTGGAGAGCGGAAACCGCTCGGCGATCTCCCCGGCACTCATGTCCCGCTCGCGCAGCAGGGCGAGGATGTCGCGACGGACCGGACTCGAAAGGGCAGCGAAGACATCCATGGGGCCGGCGACTCTATTTCGGATATATCCTAATTAGGTCATGGCCGAAGAAGGAAGTCAAGGCGGTGCTCTAAAGCCCTCTCCCGCATGCGGGAGAGGGCTTTGCACAAAAGAAAACGGCGGCCGGATTTCTCCGACCGCCGTCTCTCTTTTCGCAACCGCGGTTGGGCTCAGCCCTCGGCGGTGGTCCGCGTGTCGCGGCGCTCGGCGATGCGGGCCGACTTGCCGCGGCGCTCGCGCAGATAATAGAGCTTCGCACGACGCACGGCGCCCTTGCGGACGACGTCGATCGATTCGATGTTCGGCGAATAGAGCGGGAAGACGCGCTCGACGCCCTCGCCGAACGAGATCTTGCGCACGGTGAAGCTGCTGCCCATGCCCTTGTTCGAGCGTGCGATGCACACGCCTTCATAGGCCTGGACGCGGGTACGCTCGCCTTCGACGACGCGCACGCCGACCTTCAGCGTATCGCCGGGGCGGAATTCGGGAATGGCACGCTTCGCGGTCAGCTCCGCAATCTGCTCGGCTTCGAGCTGCTGGATGAGGTTCATCTCATTCGTCCTTCTTTTTCCGCGCGCCAGAGGGCGACTGGACCCGAGCGCCCTCATGACGCTCCCAAAGATCCGGCCGCCGTAGCCGTGTATCGATCTCGGACTGGGCGTAACGCCAAGCCTTGATCGCCGCATGATCCCCCGATCGCAGAACTTCAGGGATCGCGCGGCCCTCCCACATCTGCGGTCGGGTATAATGCGGATACTCAAGGAGCCCCGTCTCGAAGCTTTCCTCGGTACCGCTGGAAGGCGCGCCCATTACTCCGGGAAGCAGCCGAACGCAAGCATCGAGCAGGACGAGCGCCCCGACCTCGCCGCCCGAGAGGATATAGTCGCCGATCGACACCTCTTCGATGTCGCGGGCCTCGAACAGCCGCTGGTCTATCCCCTCGAAACGGCCGCACAGGATGGTGACGCCGGGGCCGTCCGCAAGGGCGCGGACGCGGGCCTGGGTGAGCGGGGCGCCGCGCGGTGTCATGGCGAGGATCGGAACGCCCTCGGCGCTGTTCGCATCGATGCAGGCGGCGAGCACATCGGCACGCATCACCATCCCCGCGCCACCACCCGCGGGCGTATCGTCGACCGAGCGATGCCTGTCGGTGGCGAAGTCGCGGATCTGGACTGCCTCGAGGCTCCACGTGCCGGCCGCCATCGCCTTGCCCGCGAGGCTGGTGCCGAGCGGGCCGGGAAACATCTCCGGGTAGAGGGTCAGGACTTTGGCGGCGAAGGTCATGCGCTCATCCCGTCACCCCGGGCGTGACCCGGGGTCCCGCTAACCTTGGGCCGAGCAGAAGCGGGACCCCGGATCAAGTCCGGGGTGACGACACAAAGAATCACGGCGTCGCCACCTGATAGCTCAGCGCCTGAATGCTCAACTCGGGCGTGGGCGCGCGCTGGACGCGGCCATTGATGCGGCCGTGGTCGCAGGTCCAATGGAAGAACCCTTCCATCGCGGAGATCGGCTCGACGGCCTCGTCCATCGTGCAGGTGCCGACCGCGCTCTTCAGGCCGGCAAGCTCGGCCTTCCAGCGGGCGGCATCCTTGTCCATCGGCATGTTCATCGCCTGCGGAGCCTCGGCGATGTCGCCCTTTGCCCAGACGGCTTTCGCGGCGGCATAGGCCTTCGCCAATTCCGGCGTGACGCTCAGCGTCCGATCGGGGATCACGCCCGCCTTCTGGAGCGCGAGCAGCGCCTTGAACGCGGGAATGCTCGGCGCGCCATAGGTGCGGCTGGCGAAGGCGTAGAGGCCGACGCCCTTCTCCGGCAGCAGGATCACCACCGATCCATAGCCGGGATAGCCGCCGGTGTGGGTGACGACGCGGCCGAGATCGCAATCGTCGATCACCCGCCAGGCGAAGCCGTAGGCCACGGCCTGCCGGCACGCGGTGCCGCCGATCGCGGCGGCGCGCATCGTGCCGCTGGCGAGGTTCACGCCCGTGACGATCTCGCGCACCGTCGAACGCTTGACCGGTCCGGCATCGGCACCGTCGCGCGCGGGCCACGCGGAGAGCAGGTAGCTCACCCACTTGGCGTAATCGTTGGCGGTGGTCTCGATCCCGCCCATCGCCCCGAAGGCGCCGTCGGCCATGTCGGGCTCGCGCAGCCAGTGATCGTCCTGCCAGCGATAGCCCAACGCGCGGGCGGCGGGCGGCGATTTGAAGACGTCATAACCCGTCTCGCGCATGCCGAGCGGGGCGATCAGCGCCTTGGTGACCGCATCCTCGTAGCGCTGGTGGGTGACGTTCGCGACGATGCGGCCGAGCGTCGCATAGCCGAAGTTCGAATATTCCATCGCAAGGCCGGGGCTGCGCGAGAAGGGCACGCCCGCCTTCAGCATCGCGGTGAAATCGGCCTCGGGCAGCGGGGTCTGGCGATCGCCCCAGGGATTGTCCTCGACGAAACCCGACGAGTGGGTGAGCAGGTTGCGGACGGTGATCTTCGGCGAATCCGTGGTCGGATAGGACCAGCCCTTCATCTCTGGCACATAGGTTTCGGCGGGCGCATCGAGCTGGAGCTTGCCCTCGTCGCGCAGCTTCAGAATCGTGAGCGCTGTGAACGCCTTGGACATCGAGGCGATGCGAAAGCGGCTGTCGGCGGTGACCGGGCGCTTGCTCTCGATATCCTGCACGCCCAGCGTGCCGACCCGGACGAGCTTGCCGTCGATGACGAGACCGTAGGCGAGACCGGGGACGTGGCTGTCGAGCGCCCAGGTCGCGAAGATGCGATCGACTTCGGCCAGCGCCGCCTTGTCGGGCGTGGTCGCCGCCGCGGGAAGCGCCAGGAGCGCCGCGATGCCGACCCATATCGCCCGAACCATGCCAACCTCCCTCATGCGCCGACCCGCGGTGCCACGACCTCGACTAGCACGGCGACGATCGCACCGACGATCGCCATCCCCGCGACCACCAGGCCCCATCCCGCGATCAGGAAGGCATCGCCCGTCGACAGCAAAGCCAGCATCAGCGCCGCCGGCGGCACGATCACCCGGACCGCCCCCGTCACGCCGCGCATCTTCCCCGACAACCCCCGCCTGCGCGCGCCGACCTGCCCGTAGGCGATCAGCATCAGATAGACCGGCACGACGATGACGAAGAGCGTTTCGAGGGTCATCACAGCGGAAGGGTCCAGTTCTCGACCTTGAGGTTGGGGATGTCGGCGAAGTGCTTGGTATTCTGCGTGATCAAAATCAGGCCAAGCGACAGAGCATGAGCAGCGATCAGACGGTCGTAACTGGCTCGCATGAAGGGCAGCGACGCATAAGCGGTGCCAGCCGCTTCATCGAACGGCAGAACCGGTACTTCCTCAATAAACAACCGAAGTCTGTCGACCGGCGGCGGCTTGTCGCGCATGGAGCCGAAGAGGGCCTCCGCATAGACAATCGCCGAAGTGACGAAATCGTCCGCGTCGCAGGCCGCCATTCGAACCCGCAGAGGCTCGCTCAAGGCAAGCGAGGCGGCGATGACGATATTCGTGTCGAGAAGGAATCTCACTCACGGCCTTCATTGTACTTGGCCATCCACTCCGGATCGTCCCAAAGGAGGGGGCGATGTTCGAAGATGCGATCTTCCGGCTTGATGAGCTGCAGTCCAGATCCGACAGCACAGCCCCAAACCTTTTCGATGTTGAATTTGCGCTTGGGTTTGGCGACCTTTTCCAGCCGATAACCATCGCCGTCCTCGGCTAGCTTCCATTCCTCGCCCGGCGCCATGCCGACCGAGGCGGGAACCCGTAGCGCCACTGAGTTACCCGATTTGAAGCTCTTGGTCGTCCACTCGCGGCTCATTGCAGCCTCCGTATATACAGCGTGTATATACTATTCCGCGTAAGCCTTGTCCACCACCAGCCTGGCCTCGTCCCACTCGGGCACGGCTTCGGGGCGCATCGGGACCATGAAGCGTTTGCCGTCGGGGCGTTCGATCTCGATCACGTCGCCCGCGCCGAAATTCTCGATCTCGACGACGGTGCCGACGGCCGCGCCCTCGCTGTCGATGCAGGGCAGGCCGATCAGGTCGGAATGATAATATTCGCCCTCGGCCAGCGGCGGCAGTTCGGAACGCGGGACCTGGAGCAACGTGCCGCGCAGCGCCTCGGCGGTGTTGCGATCAGCGACTTCGGCGAAGCGCGCGATGGTCGCGGCACCGCCGCCGCGCAGGCTCTTGACCGTGAACGCGCGATCGCCGGCCAGCAGGCGCGGATACGGCTTCAGATCATCGGCGAAGAGCTTGAGGCGCAGTTCGCCGCCGACGCCGTGCGCGCCGATGATCACGGCCAGCGTGACCTTTTTCTCAGGCGCTGCTGTCATTTCTCGGCGACGAGATGGACCCACTCGCCGCGCGCGATGCCGAGCCAGGCACGAACGCCCGCTTTGCGGCCAAGCGTGCGCGGATAGACCGGCCAATGCTTGCGGCCGGCGCGCTCGGCGATCACTTCCGATTCGGCGGCCATGAAGCGCACGCCGCGCTCATTGCGGAATTGCGAGAAGGCTTCCGAATGGCCGAAGCCCGCCTTCTTGGCGAGGCGGCGCAGCGTCGTCTGCGAATAGAGATAGAGGTGACGCGGGATGCCGAGGCCGCGCCAGTCATCCCCGAAGGCATAATGGCAATAGGCTTCGACATTCGGGGTCATCACCACGAAGCGCCCGCCGGGCTTCAGCAGCCGATGGGCTTCGTCGAACACCGCCTGGGGATAGGGCAAAGTCTCGATGACGTTGCGCATCGTGATCGCATCGAAGCTGGCATCGGGGAAGGGATTGGCGAGGAAGGTGCCGACATGCGCCTCGATGCCATTTTCGTGCGCGACTTCGACGGCATCCGCGTCGATATCGAGGCCGACCGGAGTCCAGCCCGCCTCCTGGGCGACGAGCAGATAGTCCCCCATCCCGCAATTGACGTCGAGCAGACGGCCGGGCGTGCCCGAGCCGAGATAGACATAATCGGTGTCGAACCAGAAGCGCCGCCACCAGACCAGCCGGCGCAGCACTTCCTTGGCTAAATGCACCGCGCCCTTGGAGACGTAGCGATCGCGCTTCGGTGCCTGGCGCGATTCACCCGCCTCGTTGGCGACCTGCTCCTCCTTCGAGGGCAGGCCCGCGGCGAGCTTGGGCAGTTCCGATGGGAGCGGCTGCGGGTTGAGCCACGCGAGGCCACAGCCCGGCATCAGGCAGCGCATCATGCTCCAGGTGCCGGGCGCGCCGAACAATTGGTCGCGCACCTCACGATGGATAATTCGACCGGGCGCGCCGCAACTCGCGCAGACCGGCTGCGCGACGCATTGCATCCCCTCGTTGTCGATCACCTGCATGCGGTCCCCGCCCCTCCGCATCCGCTATAGGCAAGCGGACGCGGGGGGGAAAGCATTGTCAGGCTTCTTCGGTCGTCTCGGCAGCGGCCTCTTCGGCAGGAGCCTCGGCGGCGGGCGCTTCCTCGGCTGCAGGAGCCTCCTCGACGGCGGGTGCGGCAGCGGCTGCTGCTGCGGCTTCCTCGGCCTCGGCGACCTTGGCGGCACGCTCCTCGGCGCGCTCCTTGGCCTTCTCGCCCGGCTC
>Ga0164294_10002481_pt1 | contig 16634 bp, 16 predicted proteins | sample GEODES005metaG_FD_111479 | JGI IMG/M metagenome (GOLD analysis project Ga0164294, IMG submission 111479) | Oligotrophic lake water microbial communities from Sparkling Lake, Wisconsin, USA - GEODES005 metaG | ecosystem: Environmental > Aquatic > Freshwater > Lake | place: USA: Sparkling Lake...
CGCCATCACCATTATTGGTTGGACGAACGGGCTCAGCAATTATCGAGAAATCGGCAAAAGTTGATCCGTCAGCGATCGTTACCGGCGGCAGCTACGTCGGCCATAACGCGAGTATTGGAGCTGGCACATTTATTGATCGCAGTGTAATTTTCAACGAGGTCGAAATTGCAAGTGGATCACGCATCACCAATTCAATAATCAGTACGGCTGCGAACGTGGGAAGCGATTGTCACATAGTTGACACCGTGATTGCCGAACGAGCAGTTATCGGCTCTAATAACGAATTAGTAGCTGGCACCTTAGTATTTCCAGACGAAAGAATTTAGCCGGTAACTACTTAATTCTCACAAGAGAAAAATTAGTCTTGCGCATCCTTGGTGTCATCCATCTCGGCTAAATATTTCTGAAAACTCGCAGCTAGCTCGTCGCCACTGACCATGCTGCCATCGGAGCCGGCCGTTAGTTCGCGCCTGGTTTGCATCATGGAATCATGTTGCTGTTCTAATGAAGCAACCACTTCGCGATTTTCATCAATAGCGAGTATCTGTCGATCCACATCAGCGTCCATTTCGGCTGCTGCGGTGCGCATGGCATCGCGCGGTAAAACTAAGCCTGTACTTAGTGATAGTTGATCAAGAAGCGCAAGTGCCGCCTTTGGGTAATCCCCCCCGGCTAAATAATGCGGAACGTGCGCGGCATATCCAAGTGCCGGAAGCTTTGCCTTTTGCGCCTCGAGTTCAATCAAGGCAGGCATGCTGCCAGGAATCTGAACTTGGCCAACCCAAGGTTGATGTATGCCAATGAGTTCAGGATCCGATGAATGCGCAGTAATTTCAACTGGACGCGTGTGTGGCGCAGGCCAAGGAATTGCGTGAATGCCAACAGTTAATCGAACTCCGTATTCCCGAATCAATTCGATGACGCTTCGCACCACACTTTGCCAACCTAAATCAGGTTCAACACCGTGAAGTAATAAGAAGGTCTGGCCTTCGCCATCTGTAACTTCAGAGAGCGTGATGTGTGGCAATTCCATGGATTCATAATGATCAGAATCAAAAATAGTTTTTGGGCGACGACCGCGGTAATCATAAAGCGAGTCAATGTGGAAATAAGCAACTGGGCGGTTTTCCATAGTTTCTAACATGTGGGCAACTGCTAAACGGCCGCCACCACCAGCATCCATAAATCCAGTTAAACCATGGATCAAAACGATGCCGGAAGATACGCCGCCAGCATATTGATCAGCAGGCGGCACAACGACTGTGTAAAGGTCGCGTGCTGGGTACATGGGTCTCTCCAAATTCAAAAGCTTAACCTGTTTTAGTGCTGCTCCTATTGTCGCTCATGATTCTGACATTTTCCCAACATGATCATCAAGTTCGAGTACAGATCACTAAGGGCGTAAACCTGAAGTGTGAGAAACACTCGTTATCCGCTAGGATCGGGGAATTGCCGAAAGGCAAGGTAGGGCCTTTAGCTCAGTTGGTAGAGCAACGGACTTTTAATCCGTGGGTCGACGGTTCGAGCCCGTCAGGGCCCACCAGGTACTCACTTACATCAATTAAAAATTTCTCAATGTTCAAGAGCCTTAGGATTCTAAACATAGATTTATAAGACAAAAACTTGGTAATTCGTTAACATATTGTTTTAGTAACTACCGTTGCTCGATCATGAACGCAGGGTCCTTTGAGCGAGATTCGTAAAGCAGTTGAGCAGATATTATTGGTTGGTATCGCCATTGCGCTTCTTACAGCGTTTATTAATACCAGTGCGTTTAACATTGCCTATAGCCGCTGGCAAATGCCTCTTGCACCAAGTGAGATTTCTCGCCTTGAAGAGTTCGCATGCGTAGACAAATTTATAGCTGAGATTCCACCGAATTCTAAGGTCAAACTCATTGCGCAAATATATGAATGGGATGAGCGAATAGTGGAAATTGGATACCCAAGAATTCACTTCACTAATTCTGATGAGGACTTATATCTAGTTATTTCCAGTATTCCGCAAGACTTTGCACCGGTTAAATGTGGAGAAAGTCTGTTTATAGGGATAAATGAGAATCTAACGTGCGATACGAACCTAGTTTGCTCTCTGGAAGGATAGGGGTGGCTTGTGATTGATTCATTTCTCCAAATATTCCTATTTGTTTCCATTCCAGTTCCGATTGCACTTTTGTTTCGGGGACGCGCTGAGGCATTATTAATTTCCCCACTAATTGGACTTGCAACTGCGTACGTTTCAGGGATGCTTCACCTTTTCCTTAACACCCCAACAGTTGTTGCTTGGCTAGTCATAATCTTGAGTGCGTATGTATTGATCCTGCGTTCAAAACCTTTGCGCAGTCTGCTTGTTGAAAACTGGAAAAGTCCTTTAGTAACCCTTGACTACACAATTATCATCGTAGGATTTGTGTTCGTTCTCGGATTCATATGGCGAATACCTCCGCCACTTGGCTGGGATGCCAGAAGTATTTGGTTGTTTCTCGCCTCTTGGCTGATTGAAGATTCTCGGGTGTATGAACATGCGCAACAAATGCCGGGGGTGTTACATCCTGGATACCCATTTGGTGTGCCGGCTTCGATCGCCGTGGCATGGCAGTTAAGTGGTGGAGTTGAAAATCTGTGGTCTGGAGTGCGCCTGGTCGCAGTCCTCACGTTATCTGTATCACTTCTGACAGTTAAAACACTCGTAAATTACTTGGGGAAAAATGTTTCCAATGGTTACCAGGTGTTAGTTACCTTATTTATGACACCAGTTTTATTTCTTGTTTATGCAGGCTTTGCGAGAAATGGATATGTGGACCCTCTATTGGCAAACCTGATAGCTTTGGCATCTGTTTGCATGCTTACTCTGATTCAAAACAATGCACTCACCCCAGACGCGCGACGATGGTTGCTTGCATTGTCTGGAATAAGCCTATTTTGTGCGACAAGTGCAAAACAAGAGGGATTTTGGTTTAGTTTGATGCTTGTGATTTCCTACATCCTTGTCGACAAAAAAAGCACAAGTCGCATGAAGTTGGCACTTGCATCATTTCCTTTGACTTCCTTCTTAATTTGGAAAGCAAGCATGCTGGCCGTTGGTAGTTCGGAAAAGGGAAGTGCCTCAGGTATCATCACCAAGATCCCTGAAATTTTTGACCCAACGTCTGAGGCCCGTAAGATTTATGGGACTATTATTGAAAGATATTTTGACGCTTACTTATTCGTACCAACACCACTTATAAGCATTTTTGCCCTTACTGTGTCACTTGCCATGATTTCCATTGTCAGAAAGGCAAATATACGACTTTTGTTTTTTGCAACTTTTGTTTGGTTTGGAAACTGGTCAATAATATTTGCGCCATACATGTTTGGAAACCTTAGATATTGGATTGATGGGTGGCTAGCTAGTAGCTTCGACCGGATAGTAACTTCTCAGCTGCTTTTCACTTACATCTTGGCCGCGTATGTGTTCATAAACCTAACAAATACCCAAACTTTAGATCGCAACGAAAGTGAAAAAATCTCACTCTCAGAAGGTAACGCATAATGCCATACTTAAATATGCAGTAGATTGCCCACACACCGTCTCTCCAAGTAATTTTTTTCCCTTGATCGTAAGTTCGGCCGTTGTAAGTAATTCCGACTTCATATGTCCGACAGTGAGTCTTTGCTATTTTTGCGGTTATCTCAGGTTCAAATCCAAATCAGCTCTCCTTTATCTGGATGCCTTGAATGATTTCACGACGAAAAACCTTGTAACAGGTTTCCGTATCCGTAAGATTTAGATTTGTAAACATGTTAGATAACGTTGTTATCAATCTATTACCGACGCTATGCCAATAATGTAGGGCTCGGTGAGGTCTACCGCCCATGAATCGACTACCAAAAACCACATCAGCATGACCGCTCAAAATGGGTTCAATCAACACACCATAATCATTCGGGTCATATTCGCGATCAGCATCTGGTCCCTTCTCTTGAGTCGAAGCCAAGTCTTCCGTGCGACGGTTCGAACCCGTCAGGGCCCACGTATGACTGAGCTAAATCACCAAAAATTCAGCACCATTTTTCGGATTAATAGGCTATTTACTCCTGGAGGCTTGCTTTGTTCACGATGCCATAAGACGTGGTTAAGGCCTTTGCCATGAGTGAGGAAGATTGTGCCCGCTACTTCAGCAACTACACCGGGTTTAGTTTCCGCAGGGTATTTACACAAAAGTTTAAACATTTGGAAAAGTGAAGCATTTCAAGAATTGTTGCACGGTACTTTGCTTACTTTTACTTGTCTCGAAGACTCAGAGATTACAAAAAAGAGATACTCACCACGACCGTTTGAATCCGTGACCAAAGAGCTGGAGGTTCACCGGGCTGGGCCGCTTCTTTGCATTATTAACTCTAGGTAGCAATCTCGTTGCCAGCCCGGATCATCTTCTATATCCTTTATGTGTGCCACGGGAGCCGGACCTACCTGCCACATCTCATATCTCTTAGAGATCTCATCAGTCATTGTGAAAACCGCCAACGTAGAAATTGCCATACCAAGTGCCGATAAAAAAACTATTTGTGACAGATTAGGACTTAGCCGAGTTAGGTAAGAACTGCATGACACCGCCAGGAGCATGACTCCTATCCAAAGCGCAAGATAAACCGGAATACGATGATAATATGCCTCTTGAGTAAACAACTCTGAAAAACCGACGACTACTGACAAAATTAGAGAGAATACTATAAGTCGAACGGCAATCTCTTGAAGAAATTTGTTTTCAAATTCGTAGCCACGCCAAACTTGAATTATGGCAATTATAAGGACCATTACGATGGTGGCAAACATTCCTTGACTGAATAGTACCCTCCACCAATCAAGCAAAGACGGAATCATTGTCGGCCGAAACCCCGAGATAACTTCTAGGTTGATTTCTGGTGCATTAGGAAAGAAAGTTGCCCTGTACCTGGTTCCTGGTGAGAAATAAGATAGAACAGCAGAAATCACCATTGCTAAATTAAAGGTGATCCATAAAGAAAAATTTTGAGTAGTTATTCTCTTCCCGTCCAACCATGTCCCTATGGGCAACAGCATGAAGTATGTCAATATTGTTGCTGATAACACTGCTCCACTGAATCCGACGAAAATACCTGATACAGAAAAAATTGCGAAGTTCCACTTGCTGCCTTCGTATTTTTTCGACCTTGCATAAATCACATAAAGTAGCAACATGATCAAAGACGTAATAAATACGTAACTTGTATTAACATTTTGCCACAACGTAGTTGCGTTTGCTGTAGCCACAAATTGAACGCTCTCTGGATTTTGTATTTTGTTAATCCACCAGAAGGTCCACCAAGAAAGTAAAAAAAATGGAATCGTCCAAAATGCGCGAAATATTGAATTACTAAATTTACCAACGACGCTTGCTCTCACGATAGTCGTTAGAAAGATAGTGACCATAAGGCAACTTGCAATAAATGGTAGAGATGATGCGAGTGACCAAAGAAGTTCCTGTAACGGCCAACCAACTAAAACAACATTGGCAAACATCGTAGACATGTCTCCAGACCACCCGCTCCACCAAAATCCCATAGCTGCAAGCGGCCCACTTTGTACTGAAGTAGCGATACAGTAATCATCAGCTATCGGGCGCAAGTGTCGGGAACTCCAAAGTACAAAAAGTATCAGGGAGTATGCCCAGCACACTAGAAAAACGTAGGGAATCCTCACTTTTTCTGAACGTCGAGATATGGAATTAGGATTCACTGCGCATTCCTTCCAATTACTTTGCCGATCATTGGCAAGTATACTTTTGCACTCGAGCCAGGCTGGATTTTTGTGCATTAATTTGACGGCTTACTGACCACATAATGACCTAAATCAATGTCAATAAAGCACCACGATCATTAGAAAACCACCCTGGCAAGACCTGTTTGGCTAAGGTTGGGGAAGCTCTATTGGCCCGCACTTCTTTGACGCCTTAGCCCAGGTTTGCAGGAGCACCCAAATTATTCTTTGACAATGTGTCGTAGATGCATTTGAGTAGCAATCACGGAAGAAGAGATGAATGAACTAAATGAGTTGTGTGCACATAAAATTCATGAACCAAGCCTAGTTTTCTCCACGCTGACTGAACATCTAGATTCTCAACTTGCGTGGAGATAACAAATTTGCTTTCAGCTGAAGTCGTAATGTGTCGCCAAAGTCCTCCTATCAGGAAACCATACAGCCCTCTACCTTGGAACTCACTCCGAATTCCGGCAAGCTCCACTTCAACAACACCACCAATTCGACTACCACTAATTGCTCCAACAAATTGATTTTCTACAGCGAGTAAACCTGCAAAATGATCGGGGTCATCACTCATTGCTCTTGACTTTGCCCAGTCAAGGTAAGCATAAGTTGTTGGCAGTTCAGAAAGTAATGGATTAAATGAATAATGATTTACGTAATTCAAAAAACTGTCACCAACGATCTCACAAAAAACATCTACGTATTTTTTCGCTGGGACAAAATTCATGTGCGATTCAAGTTCAGGAAATTCTGGGTTTGCTTTGGAACTCCAGTAAACAAGGCACCCAGCATTAATTGATCGAAAGTCAGGCTCGGCCAAATTTAAATCCGGCATTGACTCCTTAACTCGAAGTATGACAACGTCACATTCACTTTTTCTTAACTCGTTCAAAAATTCTGGCGCTTGTCTACTCCAATTTATACTTACTGCTCTACAGACCCGAAGTTGAAATCGCTCCGATTCCACGCGTGATGGAAGAATCAAACACGGCTCATTTCCAAAATACTCCAAATAGCCCACACCAATATGTTAGCGAAAGCTTCGCTGATGCATTAACGATTAAATAAACCACTGAATTTGTCGGTTAACAAAACCTCAGCAACCAAATGTAGGATCTTAGAAGGAACATAATGTTAACTCAATTCCTAGATTCGCAACATCGTTTGCGCTTAATCGGGACAACGCAGAACCCTAACTTCCGTTAAGGTCTCCGCTACAAAGAGTATCGGGCATACTTTACTTAATTGGGTTCAAGATATTGTTGGTTGGGTGGAAAGTGGAATACATACCTCTTACAAAACCATTTTTAAATGGTTTTGAAACGAAGTTTGTTTCAAAGGCAATAGATGCAAGAGAACTGGTCGGCGATGGTCCAAACACTCGCGAGGCGGAACGAAATATTGCAAGAATAAGCAATGTTTCGAATGCCTTCCTCACACCTTCATGCACTGACGCCTTGGATCTGAGTGCCATGTTACTTGATCTGGAAACAGGAGATGAGGTTATTGTTCCTGGATTTACATTCACGTCTACCGCAACTGCGTTCGCCCAGCAGCGAGCAACACTCGTTTATGCAGACATAGATCCGGCAACGCTTAACATCGACCCACAACATGTTGAATCTCTTATCACTGACAAAACTCGTGCAGTAGTTGTAGTACATTACGCGGGTATAGCGTGCGACATGAAGTCGCTCACTCATATTGCAAAAAGACACGATCTAATTCTGATTGAAGACAATGCCCATGGCTTTGGTGGCAAATACGAAAAAGAAAACCTAGGTTCTATCGGTGACATGGCTACCTTGAGTTTTCATGTAACTAAAAATATTCAATGTGGCGAGGGCGGCGCGTTTCTTACCAACAACTCTGATCTAGCAGATCGCGCTCATATACTTCGCGAGAAGGGCACTAACAGGCGTGCTTTCTTAGACGGGACTATAGATAAATACACGTGGGTTGATCAAGGGTCAAGTTTTCTGGCTCCAGATTATGCTGCCGCTTTTCTCTTGGCACAACTTGAATCCTTTGATGAAATTCACAAGAGTCGCACACATGCGTGGAACAGATACAAGTCAGAACTAGAAAACTGGGCCGATGCCGTAGGGGCAACTTTGCCTTACGTGCCTAGTTATGCACAGCATCCCAGTCATCTATTTTGGATGACACTGCAGAGTTTAGAGCAGCGCTCCGACCTGCTGGAGCGCCTAAAAGGTAATGGAATCGGTGCGACCTTTCACTATCAATCGCTAGCAATTTCACCCGCGGGAAAGAGATTTGGACGAACGGACGGCACGCCCGTGGCTGACCGAGCTGCCGAAACTTTGTTGCGCTTGCCGCTTTACGCAGAACTCGGTGATTCGCAAATCGATAGAGTCATTTCTGCGCTCATAGAATGGTCTCCATGAACACTCCTGCGATATCTGTAGTTATCCCCTGTTATAAGACGGGTGCTCGCGCCGATATCTTGGTTTCTGAAATAACTGAAGCTCTCACAAGTTATTCAAGAAATGCTTTTGAAATAATCATGGTCGTGGACGGCAGTCCAGATGATACGTGGTTTAAAGTATCGGAACTTGCAAGGCGAAATAGCAATGTTCGTGGCATTAATTTAATGAGAAACTATGGTCAACATTCTGCTTTATTGGCAGGCATTAGAGCAGCTGAGGGTGATGTAATTGTCACGATCGATGATGATTTACAACACTCGCCAAAGGAAATTCCAAAATTAATTGAAAACCTAAGTGACGAGATAGACATCGTTTATGGCGTCAGCATTGTAGAGGAACACTTATTTTTCCGAAATCTCCTATCGAGAACTTACAAGAAACTTATTGGAATGCTTCTTAGAGCCGAAGGGGCAGAAATTGCAGGCGCATTTCGAGCCTTTAAGAAAGAGGTTGTGCCAGTCTTTGAGGGAAACGACGACTTATATGCACCGTTGGATGTAATGCTCTCTTGGTTCTCTTCAAAGTCAATCGGTATACCAGTAAATATGAGTAAGCGACAAGATGGCGTATCCAACTACACAGCCCGAAGCTTAATTCGCCATGCGGTAAACGCGATTACAGGTTATTCGATTGCCCCACTTCGACTCGTGAGTTTATTGGGCTTGTTCACCTTTGGAATCTCATTGATAATTGCCCTAATTGTCTTAGTAAATTATCTAATGGGGAGAATAGAAGTAGCTGGATTTCCCACCATCGCAATTCTTGTATCTATGTTTGCTGGTGTTCAGCTTCTATCACTCGGGATAATTGGTGAATACTTGGGGAGGCTCCATATGCGTTCGATGGGGCGACCAAGGTACGTAGTCCGCGATGAGATCTAAGCCTGAAAGTTCTAAGCGATACGTAGCTACGTCACTCTTTGTAAATTTTTTGGGATACGCTACATTCTGCTTGATACAGTTTTGCTTAAGTTCCCCTGTGCCCGCTATCTCATTTATTATTAGCGCCTCACTTATGCTGCCTATTTCGTTTCTGATAAACAGGAAATGGGTGTTCCGTAGCCGAGACGCTGTTGGGCTTCAGTTTATAAGATTTTCTGGGACCTATTTGGGAGCGATTGCCTCGGCGGCTCTCATTTTGACAGCCCTATACGCCGTGCTCCCGAATCCTTATCTAGCGCAATTAACTAGTACTTTATTGGTTGGGGGAGCCACTTTCATTATTCACTCATTCTGGACGTTTGAATCTAGGAATTAAATTAGGGTTAGGCGTTCTAAAACTTCGTAATAACGACATCAATAATTGGTAAAAATCTATTTGGGATGGCCCTTGCGCAAATTTCAATTATTTTCTGAAATACCCTTGTGAACTTTGACAACTTAGGATGCCGATTTTGGAAAGTTGCATCTGATATTGATCGGCTTACGTACATTAAAAGCGCACGATTTGAAAACTTTATGCAAACATCATCACGATTTTTACTCCACTTTTTGACCCCCCTCACTGTTATCCAGTTTAATGAGTTCCACAAATCCTCGGCTTCGGGATTATTTGAATACTTCAGAATTCTTGGCTTAAGGAATCTATCCGTCAATTTTTTATTTAACAAAGTAAGTGAGTTAAAGTGTGGCTCAAATGGAAAGGCATAATTTGGGCACACGAAATGATACTGACCTCCATACCTAAGTGAAGAAATGACGTTTTCAAGCACAAGATCTACATTGTCAACATGTTCCATAACATTTATTGAATAGGCAAAATCGAAGTATTGTGGTTTAACAAATGATTCACCGGTCGTCTCTATAAAGTCATATTTAATGTCTTGCTCGCCTGCAATGACGCTAACCATGTTTCCGAGTTCACGCATTATCGAAAAACCTTGACCGAACGGCTCAATTGCCGTGACAGTGACGTTTTGCGATGAGACTTTACAGGTAAGCACTTGCGGGCCTGCGCCTATTTCCAAAACTCGTGAAGCTGGGGGCAGTCGCTGGATATCATCCTTAATAAGTTGCCATCCCCAAATTGCCTCATTGAAATATGTTTCCCAAGCAATTAGGAATTCATTTGACAATTTTCTTGCGATTAAATAGTCATTAATCAGATTAAAAATATTCAAACCTTCCTGAATCATTAATAAAACATAAACTTCAAGCTTGTGGTATCTAAAATGCTTCAACACTAGGCTTAAGCATAGGAGAATCTAATCTCAAAAGTGCGATTGTGCTTCATTAAGATCCTGCACATTTTTCTGTCTAGCGACATGATACTTCCATGACTCAAAATCGAAAAAAACATGGGCCTCAATTTAGCCGCTAGGGTCGGGGAGATACCGAAAGTCGAGGTGGAGCCTTTAGCTCAGTGGTCGACGGTTCGAGCCCGTCAGGGCCTACTTATGTTTTAATCGTATTCTTTTTGACATGTTGTATAGTTTCTATCTTAAAGTTAGATAGTGAGGTAATAGAGATCAGGTTTGTTTAGTGGACTCATGCATCTTGCCGCTCCGAGTGTCAATCTTGAGCTGGCAGACCCGCCGCAAATCGCTTCTGGCCCGTCTCTAGCTGTCGTAGTTTAGCGAAATCGTGTCAATTTTGAGATTGAAATGAATAGAGAAGTCGGGGAGGAAAGTGAACGTACCAATTAGTTCAGAGGCTTACACTGGCACGGATCTTTTGGAAGCCATGGCCGAAGCCAAGCGATACAACAAGTTTTTGGTCAGCCTTATCACTTGTCGGTTAAATGAAACCGACAGCGTAGTTGACTTTGGTGCAGGCATAGGAACATTTGCTGTAGCCATTGAAGAAAGTTGTGCAAATCTAGTTTGTGTCGAACCTGATGTTAAGCAAATTTCTATAATGACTTCCAAGAATCTCAATGTAGTTAGTGATATTGTGAGAATTGAAAGTGAAACAATCGACTTTTTATATTCACTAAATGTCTTTGAGCATATAGAAGATGACCATGCAGCGCTGAGGGAAGTTGCGAGGGTCTTAAAGCCAAATGCCATAGCTCTGATATACGTACCGGCAAGAAATATCCTATATTCAGCGATGGATAAAAAAGTCGGGCATTACAGAAGATACTCAAAAAGGAGTTTGAGAACCCTAGTGCACTCAGCAAACTTTGAAATAACAAGATTGGAGTACGTCGATTGCATTGGATTTATTGCAGCATTAGGTTACAAAGTTTTTGGAAATTCGAACGGAGATCTATCTGTTGAGGCGGTCAAATTCTATGATCGCTACTTATTTCCAATTAGCAGACTGCTTGACAAAATTACACATCCCGCAATCGGAAAAAATCTCATCTTGGAAGTGCGGCGCGTGTGACCATCTGCGCAAGATTCTCAAAAGGATAAATAAAATATAAATTTCGCGCTTAAGTGTATTTTCCAACACTCGTTTCCTCAGTTACCACAGTCGCTTGTTCCACTCCCGTAACTTTATGTCAAACAAAAGTTTTTCTTAACTGTGACGATGCCATTGGTCTCGTTGAGCCATGTTTACTGGTGGATTTAGGGTTCTCAACAGATAAACCTTTGGTTAAATGGGAAGTTTCTCATGTTTGCTGCGTATGTATTCATAAATGTTACTAATTCTCAGTCAATGAAGAGCCACAAAACGAAAGAAATTATAGAGTCATAGATTAATGCATAATGTTGTACTTGATTATGCAGTATATTGCCCGCACACCGTCTCTCCAAGTGATTTTTTTTCCTTGATTGTATGTCCTGCCGTTGTAATTAATTCCGACTTCATATATCCGACAATGAGTTTTGGCTATTTTTGCGGTGATTTCAGGTTCAAATCCAAATCGGTTCTCCTTGATTTGGATACTTTGAATGATCTCACGGCGAAAAACTTTGTAACAGGTTTCCATGTCAGTAAGATTTAGGTTTGTAAACATGTTAGATAATGTGGTTAAGAATTTATTTCCGACGCTATGCCAATAATATAGGACTCTGTGAGGTCTACCTCCCAGGAATCGACTACCAAAAACCACATCAGCATGACCTCTAAAAATAGGTTCAATCAGAACACCGTAGTCATTTGGGTCATATTCGATGTCAGCATCCTGAATGATGACGATATCACCGGTTGCTTCCTGAATACCTGACCTTAGAGCTGCGCCCTTACCCTGATTCACCTCTTGAAGTACGAGGATGTCAATTTTTGATCGAAGACGTCCAACTAGTAGCTCCCGCGTGCCATCCGTGGAAAAATCGTCAATTACAATGACCTCTTTGTCACCTCCCGGTGCAGCGTGAACAGCAGCAATAATTTCCTCAATAGTGTTTATTTCGTTGTAGCAAGGAATCACGATACTTAGTTTCATTTTCTATCCTTAGCTGTTTAGTGTCCTCGAACATAACTTTGGGGAAGATCTAAATCTTAAGTGAAGAAAAAGGTCTAATTGACCACAAGATCAAATTAATCCAACCTAAACGAACGAAGATTATGGCTTTTGACATACATAGAACATCTCCAGGCGATGAAGAACTTCTCCACTGGCCCCCCGTCCACATAAGTAGCTTGTTGACTGAATGATCCTGTCAGGACCTAATAAGGAATACCCAGTTTCCTTCAGGAAGTGTTCACCGGTACAAGCTAGAATTTTTCTATAGTTGGATTACATTAAGCCTAGAAATCCTCGCAACGGAATCTCGTTTGGTTGTGGACAGCAGTGCGGGACTCTTGTAATAAGTGAGACAAAGATTAAGTACCCAATTACTAAGAACAACATCAAATAAGTTTTGGATTCTGCACTAAATTCGACCTTGCTCTGAAAACGCAATTTGCCCGACATCTCAGATTTGCGCAGACTTCCATACAAAACATTGAGACTTATCAATGTGATAAACGTATAGATTGAAATCAATCTGCCAACATCCCAAAAGACGTATGTCAACATCAGGCAGGACAATAAGATGCCACTATTTAGCAACAATGCAAGGTATAAATCAGTTTTCTTCTTGAATTTTACAATGGTGTAGAGGAGTAATAACAAAATAGAAATGGACGCAAAGTATATGTAAAAGAGCACCGAACCATCGGTGGCGATTCGTAACCCTAATTCGTGGGATTGTGCAATGGACCATCCAATAGAGTCCATTGCACCGGGGTGCGAAAATACATTTGCATACTTAGGCATATAGCTAGCGAAGATCAAGTCAGAAATTTCTTCAGTGCCATGAAACGTATAGACCAAGTAAAAGGTCACGAAAATACATAGGTAGTAGACGCTGGCTAACAAACTTTCGAGGGAGCGCAATTTAACATTTTTACTGATTAGTAGCACTGTGTAAAGAATCAGGGAAAAAAATAAAAATAATTCGTGGTGTAAAATCATCAGAATACTGACGACTGTAAAAATTGTTGTTTGCAGTGCCGGTCGGTTACTAAAGAACTTTACCGAAAAATAGAAAATTAATAATGCGCAGTAAAACCAAATTTCTTTTCGATCCAAATATTCCCATTGCCCACCTGGAAAATTTCCACCACCCTTCATGTCATGAATACCACCTGGCGCAAAAATTAATGTCGCGGCGAACAGTACCCTTGAAATATTTGAAGACTCAAAACACAGAATTGCGATAACGCCAATTAACACGAATAGCAATGCGATTTTTTGAAAGAGCGTTGCAAAATAAATCGGGTTAGAAGTGTTGAAAACGAGTTCACCAAAAATTCCTCGACGAACAAAACCTCCTTGATAATTAATTAAAAGTTCCGTGAGCGACCAGCTATACATGGCAGAATCCGCAATGTTGATTCTTATTTCATTTGCCACATACAAAATCAGCGCAATACAGATTCCAAGTACAGTATTGGCTTTAAGAATCTGAGCTATTTTCATCTAGTTTCTGTCCTACTCGAAAATGTTGTTCAAATAATAGGTTATTCCATGGGGCAACTCATTTACTGCACTTTGAACGAGTTAGACGTGCCTTTTGTGGCTCAACCATGTAATTGGGAACAGATACAAAAAATTTGAAAAACCTTCAGATACTTTGATCTTACTTTTCGGGATAACGTGTTGCTTCTAAAAATCGTAGAAGCGCGTTAATTTGGGAAATAGAATGCTCTACATGGCAGGTAGATTAGCGATTATCAGGAAATACGTATTTGCACTGGGCGTGTTTACATTCTTTACGTATGAAGCAACTTTACTTTTCTCAATAGTTAATAACTTGCGCCCCGTTGCAGACGATTATTGTCTTGCAGGATCAACAGATTTAGGGCTAGTTAACTATTACACATTTTGGTATACAACTTTTATCGCCGATGTCACCACACTTACAGGCAATTATTTTTTGATTGCCTTACCGGCCGTACACCTTCCTTATGGGGTTGGCACATCAATAACTTTCATTTTTTGTTTGATTACTATCTCAATAGTTGTGATCAAATTCCTGAACATAAAGGTAGGTGATTGGAAAAAATCAACTTTATTCACTGTATTTGTTTTCTTCTACTCACTCCTTGCCTGGATTTCCTATTGGCTCGTCCTAGGTCGTGGAAATAGCGGCAACATGATCTCTCGGGGTGAAGCTGGAGACATGGTATTTTTTGGTGCAATTCTTAATTGGCAAGCGGCAAACATAAATTATGTGATTTTGCCGCTATTGGCTCTGTTGATTTTCTCTGGCATGTCTACCGAGCGTTTTACACGTCGAAACATAATTCTTGCTTTCCTTGCAGGAATCATAATTGGCGGCTCTTTTTATGTAACCGCATCAGTGTTTTTGTTACTACTAACAGTTCACCTTATTCTTGAAATTACTAGAACCGAGCAATTCTCAGTTCGAAAGTTCCGCAATGAGGTTGTAGTTATTGTTGCCACAGTGATCTCAATTTCATTCTCATATTTCTCACCCGGAGCAAGAAAGCGAAGTATTAACTACGCGCAGGATGTTTCCATCGTGGATATAGTTAAAACCGCAGCCGAAGGAATTTTTACCTGGTTTTCCACCCTTTATCTCCCCGCAATTGCGATTACGTTAGTTATGGGTGCAATTTTCTATCGAATAGCGAGGGCATTAGATCTTGGTGAACTTAATTTACAGGTTCAAAAGTTTGTCTTAATTCCTTTTTCACTTAGTTTCATTACTTTTGTAGTTACTAAAGTTAGTGAGCTTTACGCCTACAAGGCGTGGTGGCATGAACTAAGTTCAAGGACCTTCTTATTTATTGCAGTATTTTCCTTCGGAATTTACTTAATGCAGATTGCTGATGCTCACATTCCAAAAGAATTTACTTTTTTAACTCTGACAATATTCGCGACTACGATTTTCATATCGGTCTTTGCATTGAAGCAGGCGGAAAGTTCAATTGAAAATCGAAAACTTAAATGGGAAGTGGGCCCGGCCCAAGTTACAAAGGACATGGATCCATTTGATCGCGAGACCCCTTGGGTGAATGAGTGCTGGATTCAATTAGAGCAAAAAAGAGCCAGTAGATAATCGAATACCCGATTAGGACAAGTTGTTTACTAACGGACTGTGCGCTGCTCTGAAATTGAGTTACCACCGTCAACCACAATGACTTGCCCCGTTAAGTAGCTAGCTTCGCGGCTGGCTAGGAAGCCAACGACTGCGGCAACTTCCCGGGGTGTGGCTGATCTGCCCAGGGGCGTGCTGCTTCCTTCATGGCCTTCGCTCATACTTTGCGATGCTGTTTGAATCCAACCGGGTGCCACGGCATTTGCCGTTACGCCATGCTTTGCTTCATCGACAGCAAGTGACTTGGTGAGACCTACCATGGCTGCTTTAGTTGCCCCGTAGGCTACATCATTGCGAATCGCCATAATGGGGCCGGTCAGACTCGACATCATGATTATTCGGCCGGCGGTTGAAGCGCGCAGGTGTGGCAATGAAAGTTTTGTGATGTAGAAAGCTGAGTCAAGATTTCGGGCTATGGAGTTATGCCACCCCTGGACGCCCATGGTCGCGCCATCGCCTGCTTCGCCAACTTCTTGCATGGGAGCATTAACACTTGTCATGCCTGCGTTGTTAACAACAATGTCTAGGCCGCCTAAGAAATCCAAGGCATTTGAAACTATTAACTCTGCGGCTTCAAATTTGGTTAAGTCAGCAACTGATCCTGCTGCTTTATAACCTTGATCATTAAGTTCGCTAACTCTTTCCAGCAATCGATCACTGGCTCCTGTGATGTAGACAGCAGCACCCATTTCGCAAAGCAGTTTGGCACTGGCAAAACCAATTCCAGTTGGAGAGCCGGCTCCGGTGATCAGTGATTTAGAGCCCGTTAAATCAAATGGTGGTGTCATTGCTCTATCGTGTCAGGGATCAGTTAGGTGTGTTGGGAAAATCTCCAGCAATTTCCAGTCTGGGTAGGCATGGATGTGAGCAAGAACCCAGTCCTTTGGTTAATTACTAGCCCGGCTGCTGAAAGAATGAGA
>Ga0164294_10002482_pt1 | contig 16634 bp, 18 predicted proteins | sample GEODES005metaG_FD_111479 | JGI IMG/M metagenome (GOLD analysis project Ga0164294, IMG submission 111479) | Oligotrophic lake water microbial communities from Sparkling Lake, Wisconsin, USA - GEODES005 metaG | ecosystem: Environmental > Aquatic > Freshwater > Lake | place: USA: Sparkling Lake...
GAATAGAAAGCAATGCAAGAAGGAGGCGATTATAACCCCAAATACATCCCAAAGGAATATCGGGACTCTGTTGCCGCTGCGGTTCCCTATTACTTTTTGGCGTTTGAAAAAGATAATCCAGGACTGTTTGACGAAGGCAATGATATGTACTACATGACCAAACGACGAAAGGGAGTGGCGCAGCGTGAATTGAAAACATGGACACCCCTTGTGCTCGTCGTGCGAGACAGAAAAAACGTGAAAACAACCATCATGGGTCAATTGATGAAGGGCTATCCCAAACAGGGCGTTGCGGAAGTCCGGTACTCTGGGAAGGCGAGTGCGGCAAAACCACGCAAAAGTGTCAAGAACTCCAAGGGTAAGGGTAAAGGCAAACGTGCTACACGCAAGCATAAAAAAAGTGTATAAGTTTATAACTCGCTATGCGGGTTAAGAACTCTAATCAATCAAGGTAATCTCAATATCCTCCATCGTTTCCGGCAGAACGTCCTCGGATGCAGGAGGCAGCGCAACATTCATACGGAGTTCCGAGAGGGAGCAAGGACCCGGCACATCTTCTCCAAACAGCGCATCGTACATCGCCTGCTCCGTCAAGCTGCCAGGACCCACACGACCCCCGCGCTCCGTCTGTTCCGGCGTAGACTCCGCAAAGCGGACCGCTGCGTCTTCGTCCAGCATGAGCTCGGTAAAGGATGTTCCTGCACGAATGGGCGCTCCCAACATCACCTTGGCGCTCACGCCCAAGCAGGGGTCCCGTTCTCCAAACACTGCCGCCTTGAGGACAATCTCCTCCGTCTGCTCAAACGACATCTTCGCAAGGGGACCGATGTCGCTCTTATTGACACCGTAGCGGTCAACGCTCATCGTCTTGCCCTTGTGGCAAATCTTGTCGAGCAGGATGCAGATGTGTCGGTAATTCACCGAGGAACCCGATTCCGCAAACAGTGTCGTAATCTCCTTATACAGAGTGGCTCGTGTCGCCTCAATCCCCAGGTTCTTAAACATGTCGTGCACGTTGCTGCTCACGACGCGTGTTGGGTCGATGTCAGGATGCGTCAAGACATCTACAAAGTTGGACCCGTCGCTCGTCAGGATGTATTGGTCTACCGTCTGGTACTTGCCATCCTTGAACTCTACCGTGTCCGACACCTTCTGATAGTTGACAGAGCGCAGACCGTGAATCCCCCGTACCGCCGTTGAACCCAGCATACGATTCTGCAGCGCCTTCAGCACGTTGAGATCGTCCATCGTCTTGTTTTCCGCCATTTCCTCGGGATCAGGGCGCACTCGGAAGACGAGTCTGGATGCATTGTAGTCGGAATACAGTACCTTGACCTCTGCGTGCTTCTTGAGAAGAAAGGCGATGTCATCCATCGTAATATCCTTTGCAAACATGCGTTCACGGTCTAGTTCAAAGCGCAACACCCATGGACTCGTGGGCTTTATCTCTGCAGCCGTCGCCGCCGCTGCCGCAGCGCCGCTGCTACTGGAATTCATCGGATCGGGTTGCTGCGTCGCCGCCGTGGCTACCGTTGTCAACTGTTCAAAGGCAGCGAGATAGGCGAGCCAATCCGCATCCTGGCGCAGAAGTGTTTCGGAATCCCGCGGGTCGTAATAAATGCGTGCGGTCGTGACGAGATCTTGGAGCAGCGTGAATTCCAAGTCCTGTGCGACTCGGCGAGCCTCTTCCTTCTTGTCACGGAGATCCGCACGAAGGGGAATCGTCAGTTCAATCGCCTTAGGATTCTTCGTGGATTTCATGAGTTCCTTGAGGCGAGGGACGCCTCGGGTCATGGCGGACTTGCTTGCTACGCCAGAAAGATGGAAGGTGTCTTTTAAATTCGTACCATTTTGTGTAAGGAAATTTCGGGTAGTTTCAACAGTTATGTCGTAAACTTTACCCCCCCAAGGGTGGACCATGGCTATGCTTTTGACTTTATCAAGCACCACGTCCAGACACTCCTCCCTCCTGCATCTGCGGTCAATCCCCTTAAACACGTTGAGACGGTCCTGCTTGTGTTTGGAAAGCAAGGTGAATGTCTCCCCAAAGACTTTGGCGTACTTTGGAATAATACTCATTTTATACGACATGTGAACAGATTTGAACTTTCTTATTTCAGGCATGTAGGAACTCATGGTGCTGAAGATACCATATCGTGAGAGAAGCAGCGACATTCGTGTCAACAAGTCCTTGGATACTGAACTCGCATGGACAGATCCAGTCTTCCCGCACACAGTTCCATCCCCACTGAAATATCCATCTACCAATCCATGCACAAAGACATCTGGAGCCTGTGTGACCCAGTCTGGCATTGTCTTGTTATGTGCCAGTACTCCAAACAGTTGACGAAAGACCATGGTAAGAATCGTGGAATGGATAATCAGTGACTGTGTCGTTCCCTTGATGCCCGTGGACTCAATCACCACCTCCTTCTTCACGGTGTGATGCCCAATCTTCCAGCCTTCCAAGAAGGTGCGAATGGGAGCTAGGAAGGAATCATCGTTATTCGTAATCTGGATTTGCGTGGTGCTCGTAGAACCCTCGGCAATAAACGCCCCTACCAAGAAGCCAAACTCACGTGTAAGTGGAATGACAGCTGGAATGTGGGAGCTGCAAGAACGAGTAGACTTGGGATAGACAAATCCAGGCAGAAACTCGGCTGCACGAGTGTTGAGACCCTGTGTAAATGCTGCTCTGAACGCATCACTGCGATTATAAGGAACTGTAAACTCCACACCATTCGCATGCGAGAACCAGTGACGATTACCTTCCGCATCTGCTTTCTTAAGCGCTGCCACAGCCTTGGCTACCTCATCTCCAAAGAGATATTCCTTCGCAGACAACACAGTGCGAAGGTCAAGAGTATCCACCAATCCCAAATCGCCGAGCGCAAGGGAATTCGCAATAGGAAGTTCGTCACCAATCTTGAGATCCGACCCATTGCAATCAATAATCTTCCCGTCACGATGTATCAAGAACGACTTAGCCTTCGTCGCCTTCACGACACGTCCAGACTCCGTCTCCACCTCCAGAATCGTATCCGTCCCATCGTCGTTGATGACGGGATGCTTGGTAATTGCCTCCAACTTCGTCCACATCATCTTGCCCGTCTCGTCGCAACTCGCCGCCATCCAGTTGTGTCCATCCTCCAGCGGTACATATATCTGGTCGTTGGGAAGATATTGAATCTTAGACTGGTCGCAGGTTTTGATGTAGTCATCAATGAATTCGCCAATCTTGGGAGTCCAAATTTTTCCATCTTTTGCTATCACAATCTCTGTAGCAAAGTCTACTGAGTTTAGCGTCATTTGGGTCGCGGGTTCCCCAATACTCTGCGCAGCGATAACCCCGACTGGCTGCCCAGGCTCCACCCAGGACCCCCAATGCTTCAATACAATCTGCGCAGCCAATGCATCCAACGCCGCCTTATTGTATCCCAGCTGCTTGAGATTCTGGGGACTCAGGTGATAATGGACGAGTGCCGTCCAAATACGGTTGTTGGCGTGCGTCTTTTCAAGGATGACCGCCTGTGCATCCAATACCTCGGTCGCCGTGACGCTGCCAGCGCCCTCCTTCAACTGAAGCTGATTGGCCATGCTGTTAATCAGGCGATCCAGGTGCACAGGGTATTTGACCGACTTCTTGGGCTTGAAGAGAAAGACATTCTCTACAAGAATCTTGCGATCCAACATCAAGTCGTCGTAATACTTGGCCTGTCGTTCGGGTTCTACGCCGTCCGCCTGAAACTTGATACGAATCTCGTCGTCCGACATGGTTGTGATGGGCAACGGCTGGTTCTCCAACTTGGTGGCGTTGATGCCATCTTCGCCGTACGCAACCTGTACGAGATTGCCCGTGGCGTCACGTACGGAGCCATCGTGCTGCGTAATCAAGTCTTCTAGAGCGACACGAATCTGACGCTGCAAATATCCAGTATCGGCCGTTTTGCATGCTGTATCAATCAACCCTTCACGCCCCGACATGGCGTGAAAGTACATCTCGTGAGGCTTCAGACCCTTCACGTAGGATGAACTGATAAAGCCACGAGCCTCCGCCGAATCGTCAAAGCGCTTGAAATGGGGCAGGGTGCGATGCTGAAAGCCGTTAGGAACACGCTTACCCTCAATCGCCTGCTGACCCAGCGTCGCCACCATCTGCGACACGTTCACATCCGAACCCTTTGACCCCGCCTTAATCATATTGGTCATGCGATTCGTATCCGCCAACGACTGCAGTCCAATCTTACCCGCCTCTCCTACCGCCTTGTTCAAGGTGTTCATCACCTTGCCCTCAAACTCCTCGGCATTGCTGCGACCACTGCTATTCTCAAACAGCCCCGTGTGAAGCTGGAGAATCTGATCCTCAATCGTCTTGGTCAGCTTGTTTACCACCACACTGATTTCAGCATTTGTCGCACTATCAGCAATCAAATCGCTAATCCCCACTGAGAACCCGCTGTTCATGAGGAAGGTCGCAATCACCGCCTGAAGCGAATCCAAGAAATCCACGGCGATTTCATGCCCGTAATCATTGTAAATGATGTGAAGCAACTGCTTGGAGAACACCGACTTGTCTAGAATGCCCTGCAACATCTGACCATTCAGAATCTTGACCAGATTGGGGCTGTCCTCCTTGCCCTTATCTGCATCGCCGAAACTGCTATTCTCCATGCGCAAACTCACAGGAGGCAACAAGGCCGACAAGAGTTGCTGCCCCGTCCACATCGGCTGCGGCGTCTTGACGGCGGGCTCTGGCATCTTCCCCTCCCACCGCTTGGAATGAACAAGAAGGTTCATCGCCTCTTTCAAGGTAAACAAGGTGGTAGACCGTGTAAACCTGTTCGCCCCCACGAGTGTATCCTGCACCACCGATACGATGGGCGTGGATTCTCTGGGCGATATAATTTGCAACGGAACTGCGGCAATCTCTCGCAATTCCGTCGCGGCCTCTATGGATTGAGGCAAGTGTAAATTCATCTCCAATGAATGTCCCCAAAGTTTCCCAAGGGGGTGGACTATACCTTATGAACTCTCAGACTGACTAGGTCTTCACTGAGTCCCGATTCACATCTAGTCTCTGAACCTTCCCCATATCCTGTCATAACGGACGTAGGGGCTTGGCTGCGGATTGCCCAATTTCTGAATTTTTTACCGTACCGAGAGTTTTTCTCACTCGCCAGCCTCGTCTTTCGACGGGACCTTGGTATCCAGAACTACAACATTTCTATCGCAGAAATCTGCGGGTAGCGATGTTGTCACGATTTGATCTTTGTGTGTTAGTAGAAATTTGTGCGCTAATGCTTTTATTTTTGCAATACGAGTGACATCAATCTTGTTGGATTTGGAGATATTCTCAGAACCAATCATCGGTGCGAGATTGGTCCAATTGAAACAGGCTTTACGATTTTCCTCAATCTTGAAATCAAAGACGGAGCAAGGCATTGTGTGATCAATGTGCCAAACACTTCCGTAATTTTCCCATGTCATGCCTTCTCCAAAGTTTGATTGTATCCACTCTCGTAATGTGTCTAAGGAACACCCAAGCAAGTCCAAGTACTTTTCTTTTCCCGATTTGTCTCCCCCACGAATGAAGGCCCGAACACGATTGCGATAAAGATGCTCAAGGCGAAAGTTAATGTCTTCGTTGTATTTGTTACGAAGATAATCTTTGCGATGTTCTTTATGTTCAGGCTTGTCTCTGTACGTCTTACAGATAGACTTGAACTGGTCGGGATTCTGGGTTCTCCATTCGTAGAGTCTCGCCTTTTCACAGGTCAAGCACACATTACTTTGGTACCGAAATTGGATTGCTGGTTGTTCTTTGACACATTTTGTACACGTTTTCGGAGGAGCATCCGCAGCAGGTCTATGTTTCTCTTCCTTTGTTTCTTCACTCCTACATTTCTTACAAATGTTGAAGGAGTACGCAAATTCAGTTCCGCACTTTTCCGTATTGCAAGATGTACAAGTTTTCTTAACTGTCTCCGCAGTCTTCTTGTAATTTGCCGCTGCTTCTCTCCTTAGAATATTATGACACGCTCTGCACGCCCTTCGTGTCACTTTTCCGTATACAAATTGCTCATCCTCATATTCTTTTTCGCATTTTACGCACGTTCTCATCTTGTTCTACTGTCACCGCACCTTATAATCTTTAAATCATGTGAGGGGGTTCCCGTCAATTTTTGAATCTCGCAGGATTATTTCCTACTAGCAGGTTATATCAAACGCCCGGAGCACACTAACTCCGGGAGCCTGGCTACTATTCCAATGTTTTTCCCGACGAGTTTTAGCAGCAACTCGCCGGGCACCCTACTGTTGGCGACAAGAATTTATCACCATCAAAGTCGGCGTTATAGGGAGCGGTACAGAACACGTTCAGTCTGAACGTATTGTACGGCAGCACCTTCGCAATATGTGCCATCATAGACATCCTGTGCAGCGACGGCTGTCGGTTAAAAAGCACGACGTCACCATCCAGAATATGTCTATGCACGACATCCCCCAAATGCAGCTCAATCGTGTGGGTATTGAGATGTTTCAAGGACTTGGTTTCACCATTGACCCGCTGAATCGTCTTGGCTCCTGGATACACGTCAGGACCGTTCTGAATGAGCTTGTACAGCTTTCCAATATTGAAGCTCGTGACCTGTTCCGGATAAGTCAAGTGACTCGCAATCTTGAGGGGAATGCCGAGCTCCTTGACGCTGATGTTGGGATCGGGTGTAATCACGGAACGGGCGGAGAATTCCACACGCTTGCCCTGCAAGTTGCTGCGAATGCGCCCATCCTTGGACCCAAGACGCTGCTGCAGTGATTTCAGAACACGCCCCGAACGCTGCGCTGCCGGTCCCACACCTGGAATATTGTTGTTGACCAGCGTAGCGACGTGAAACTGGAGGACGTTCGTCCATTCATCTACCACCTGCTTCCTGGCGTTGTCGTTAATCTTGTTGCGCAAGGTGGTGCTGACCTTGATGATATCCGCCAGCTTGCTCGTCAAATCGTCCTCTGCCTTTTGATTGTTGTCCTGCGTCACCGAGGGGCGCACCTGAGGAGGCGGAATGGGAAGAATCTGGCACATCCACCAATCAGGACGGCACCAGTGACGACTAAACCCCATAAACTCCACGTCTTCGTCAGAAATACGACGCAGAATGCGATGAACATACTCGGGTTCCAAGGGAAACGTCACCATGAGCTTGCCATCGGCGTCCATCGTAGCCCCCTCTGGTGCCGCCGTACCCGCTGGCACCTCCAAATTCTTAAAGATGGCTATGATTCTGTGCACCGTTTCCTCCGTGTACTTGGTCGGCTGACGAGCTCCGCAGCCATCCTCCGTATCCTGGTTGCACCGGGTCATGGCTGCCGCTGCATCGGACACCTCCTTGAATCGCTGCTCTCCCTTGTACTTCTGTAGGTGAGCATAGTGATTCTTATCAATCAACAACTTGGAACACTTGTAACACACACAGCGCAAGACCTTCATCGTCTTCTTGAAGAACTGCGTGAGATACACAGGCCTCGGTAGCTTGTGATGTCCAAAATGACCTGGACACAGATGATTGCTCTGTGCACAAGACCGACAGACCTTTTCATTCTCCAACACTCCCATACGTGCATCAAACAATCCGCCTGGTTTGCCTTCTGCCGTTGATGCACTCGTTACTTCGCATACACTGCGACGCAAAATCTCTTCCGGATCTGACACCGAAAACTGGATGCTCACAATCTGTTCCGTTTTGGAACTCTGCGCAAGGGACGGCATCTCTTCTAATCACTTCAAATAGTTTTAAATCATTCTTCATTTTTTGCCGATGTGCGTTCAAAAATTGATGGCGAGGGGCCCAGGTCGATGTCCCAACAGAATGAGTCTCAAACTTCGTTACGGTCCCATGTTCAGTGGCAAGTCCACCAGTGTCCAAACAGAGATTCGCAGACATCAAGCTGTAGGATGGCCGGTCTTTGTCGTGACTCATACACTGGATACGCGATATTCCAACACGCCCATGATTGTCAATCACGACCGACACAGCATGCCCGCCCATTCGGGAACCACACTGATGGACTTTCTGAACGATGCGAGTTATCGTGTGAGCAAGCTAGTCGTCGTGGAAGAAGCACAATTCTTTCCGGATCTCGTGGCTTTTGTCAAACAGGTGGTGGATGTAGACGGCAAGCATTGCATTGTCGTCGGATTAGACGGGGATTCCGAACGCCGACCCATCGGCCACGTGCTGGACCTTATACCACTCGCCGACGAAGCCTGCAAATTCAATGCACTTTGCCGCCGCTGTGGGGACGGCACCGAAGCGCCCTTTACCTATGCACATGCAGCAGACGCTGAGGCGGCGACTGCTGCAGGAAACGTCTGCGTGGGCGCGGATGATCGCTACACGCCCTTGTGCCGTCGGCATTGGTTAGAAGCCACTGGGTCTGTTGCAAAAAATGTGGTGGAACGAACACGAACCCTTTCCATCACGCATCATGGATGCTAACGGGTCTCTTGCTTTAGTTTTTCTAGATACAAGATGGCATCCATTAATTCTTCTTGCGTGTGCTGAATCCAATCCTTCGTCGCCAAATCAGTGCGATCCAGCGTCGTTCCATACTTTCGGATTCCCACTGCGGATCGTTGTGCGAATTTGGCTATAACGGCGGCAACAATACTGTCGGTGACTTCAGATTTATGCTCCATGGGCTGTCCCTACAGATTGAGTCTCTGCCCTCTTTCATTTTTGTGCCCCGCCTTGACAAAATTGAACCGTTGTTGCGTCGGCAACTTGTAACCAAATCATGTGCTCTGCAAATCCCGGTCTCATGAGTGACATCAAGTCCCTCGGTCAGTATTGCGAATCTGCCTGTTCCTCTGACACGGCATCCATCTACAAAATCAACGACGTGTTCTTTGCAGGATGCTCTGCCGCCTGTGAAGAGATTGTAATTGCTAGCAATCCGGAATACGGACAGGTGCTCTTTCTAGACAAGGAACTCCAGTCCGCCAGTTCCGACGAAGCCATCTATCATGAACATCTCATCCATCCCGTCATGAATGCTGTGGGGGGCGAGGGGCTTCGTGTTCTCATTGTAGGAGGCGGAGAAGGCGCTACCGCCCGTGAAATGCTCAAGTGGTCCTCCGTGTCAGAAGTCGTGTGGGTGGACATTGACGAAGCACTCGTGCGTCTCTGTCGCCGTCATCTCGCCTGGGCGACCGATGCTGTATATAACGACCGCCGCCTGACCTTTCTTCCTCAGAACATCTTTGACTACCTGGAGACCGACTGTGGCGCCTTTGACGTCATCGTCTTGGATCTGCCAGATCCTGACGTGGATTCGCTGACGTATGCAGATGCTGGGGAAGAGCCGCAACTGTATGACAATGTCTTCTGGGCGCTCCTTCGCCAGAAGCTAAAAGAGGGCGGGGCCGTCGTCTCTCATGCAGGACCCGTGATGCCTGGTGGAGATCCTGAGAAACGTCGTGCAGGGTTGACATGGATTCAAAGCATGGCGCTCCGTCATCTGGGCACAGCGGGACACACGTATCATACGGGCATCCCTAGCTTTCAGGGCGAATGGGGCTTCTGGATGTCCTGTGCGCCGTCTACTGTTTCTCGCTTTCCAGCGGAGCTCGCCGTCATGGATGTGGCGGCGCAAACCTACGCCTTCACCTGGCCTGCTTACTGGAACTCGCCCTACGTAGGACTTGTAATCTCGTAAAATTTCAGGGGCTTAAGTAAATGAGTGGTCATGGTAAAAACCATGGTCCCAAAAATCTAAGTGCAAAAACGTCTAAAACGCAGACATTTTTCCTTCCAAACGTGTTCGACACGGTCTTGCACAGTGTCCATGGCGCCGGAGCGGAAGCACCTGGAAAGACGTTTCTAGGAGTGCTTCCCTATTTGAATGCAAAGAGTCTCGCGCATCTTGAGGAAGCAAGCAAGGGAATGAGAAACCATGTGCGATCTACCTTTCTCGGACAATCTGTAACGCTTCCGCCCGGCGCATCGTTGGCAAAATTTCTCACAACCTTGCCTAAGGTGACAAATCTAGATGTCAGTGCTCATCCCACCATTACGGATGCTGCGTTTGAAGAAGCAGGACCCTTGTTAAAACACGTCACAACTTTGGATATCTCTAATTGTAAACGTGTTACTCCTGACATTTTTGCATATATGCCGCATCTCAAACGTCTAACAATGAAACATTTATTTGGCATGCATAGGTTTCGCAACACCCCCTTTGCGCATTTGGAAGCGCTCACCGACTTGGACGTATCTGCCACCTTTCTACCAGACGAAGCCTTTGCCTCCTTGACCCATCTCAAAACGCTCACAATGTTTAGTTGTACTCCAACCACAGATGCAGCATTCACACATCTATCCAACCTCACAACCTTGGTTATAGATTTATGTAACCACATCACAGGGTCTGGATTTGAACATCTGCGCAATCTCAGAACCCTCGATATGAGGTGGGCACACGAAGTGAGGGACGAATCGTTTCGCCATCTCTCGCATCTCACAGAATTAGATGCCACGGGCTGCACCCAGCTATCCGATGAAGCCCTTAAACCCCTGAAACACCTCGTGAATCTCAACCTGTCTAATTGTGCGCAAAAAATGCTCACGGATGACGCCTTTGCGAGTCTTACACAACTTCAGGTACTCAACATATCGGGGTGTACGCAGTTGACTCCTGATATGTTTACAAAAAATAAGTTGCCTCACCTACAGTATGCTCTCGGCACCTACGGGCTTCACCCTGACGTACATAAAGCCATGGAAAAATTAATCCGTGCGAACAAGGAACGACATTTTGGGAAGAAACATCGCACTCGCCGCACTCGCCGTAATCACAATTAACGTCGGATTCCACTGAGCGCTGCCATCACTGCTCCCACTATCAAACAAAGGACTCCGCCAAATAACAATCCTGGAATTGCCAGGCCTGCTCCTACACCAATAAGCACAAGACTCGGCACTATGATGGCGACTGGAATATATCTGTAATACTGCATTGTGCGACCTTTTTTTCATGCCGATCCTCCTTCAATTTTCACTGTGACTCTGGTTCTACTATCTTTTCCACTGTTCGTGTGTCTTCGGCAGCATTCAGACTGATTTTGTATGCGTACACCGCGCCGTCATCAGTCGTGAATGTTTCGCTCTCTTCTTCGCCCTCGTCCTCTGCCTCCTCTTCGCCGTCTTCTTCCTCTTCTTCACCTTCCTCTTCACCTTCTTCTTCCTCTTCTGCCTCTTCTTCTTCGGCCTCCTCTTCTTCTTCGCCCTCGTCTTCATGGCAGCAGTCGCAAGCACACTGCACGACAGTCTTCCGCACAAGAAACTCCTCTAATCGGTCCAAACGATAATTCAACTCCATTCTATCCTCTCTGTCATAATACAGCGTCATCATAACCTTAATCGCATCCCATGCAAAGTTAAGACAAAGAAGCGCAATGATAAAGTTAAGTTGACGTTCTAACATCCGATGAATGCTGCTTGTTTCTTCAAGCGGCATTCATCAATTTTGTGTGAGTTCACCCCGTCGCTGTTGGAGTGCGTGTGCCACGCACAGTTCCCGTTGACGTTCCCGTCAACAAGGGCCCCGTTCGTGTAGCGCTTGCACTCAATCCAAGCGATATAGATGCAGTTCCTGTTTTGGAAGGGGTCATCGTGGAAGATATCGTCACAGATGGCGATTTTGTAACCAAGGCTGTAACTGTTGTGGAAATTGTGACGGAGGGAGTGACCGTTGTCGTCACAGACCCGGTAATTGTTGTAGAGGGAGTGGTGGACGCCGTAATCGTAGCTGATGCTGTAGAGGTTCCCGTAGCTGTAAATGTGCCCGTGCCAGTTCTTGTCGCTGTACCCGTTCCCGTCTCTGTACTTGCCGCTGTGCCTGTTGCGGTCCCTGTATCACTCGCAGTAATTGTTGTGGAGGATGTGTGCGTCGGCGTCCCCGTTCCAGTCAGAGTAGAAGTCCCCGTTGCAGTCATGCTGCCTGTACCAGTTCCTGTTCCAGGACCCGTTTGCGTCGCTGTCTGCGTAGGAGTCGGCACAAAGGTGCCTGTAGTTGTATCCGATGTCGTAGGATGGGGGGTGCGAGTCATTGTCGGAAACGCCGTCACCGAGGGCGTCGTGGTAATACCCGCTGTTCGCGATGGCGTCACCGTCAGTGTCCCCGTTACACTGGGGGATCCGGTCCCCGTCCCCGTGTTGGAAGGAGTCACCGTCTGGAATGCGGTGCCAGATCCCGTCGCTGTATTGCTCCCCGTCAGTGTCAAGGATGCCGTTCCCGTTCCGGTCCCACTACCTGTCACCGATGCTGTGACGGAAGGAGTGCCGGATCCCGTTGGTGTTTGTGTAGCCGTGCCAGATGCAGTCACCGTCGGCGACGCAGTGATGCTCCCCGTTTGAGTGCTCGTCGCTGTTCCAGACTGCGTAAACAGTGTAGGGGTACCTGTCATTGTTGAACTACGCGAGGCTGTAGAAGATCGCGTCGTAGTAAAGCTGGGTGTGCCCGTAGAAGTTTGCGAGGCTGTGATGCTCCTCGTCATTGTAGAAGTCCTAGTCACAGTTGCACTGCGTGTGCCTGTGCGAGTGATAGATGCTGTATTCGTCGGCGTGTTCGTTGCAGGCATGGATTCCGACGGGGTTGTGGATGCCGTACCCGATATTGTCTGTGTCAACGTCCCTGTGTGTGTTGTGCTCGGTGTAAATGTGCCACTGCGGGTCTGTGTTGGTTGTGCTGTCGGCGACCGTGTGCCAGTGCCCGAAGGTGCGACGGTGAGCGTTCCAGATACACTAGCGGTTGTTGTAGGAGTTGTTGTGGTGGTGCGTGTTCTCGTGTTGCTGGGGGTGCCGAGAGGCGTGGGTGTTCCCGACAGTGTCCCTAATCCAGTCACTGAGGGCGTAGCAAAGTTAGACGGAGTTCCCGAAATAGTACCAGATCCTGACGGCGAGGTTGTCTCTAGCGGAGTGGGCGTTGGCGAAGGAGTCGCGCGTCCAGACGCCGTATTGGAGGGCGTCACCTTGGGCGTGCCGGATACCGATGCTGTACGCGTTAGAGTGACTGTTGGCGTATAGGTCTGACTAGCTGTTTGCGTCGGCGTTGTTGTAAGCGCCGCTGTTAAAGACCCCGTGTAAGAACTCGTCGGTGTCTGGGTGAAGGACGCTGTTTGACTCGGCGTTGCAGCGGCCGTCTGCGCAGTTGTGGGTGTGCGTGTACTTGTCTTAGATATCGTAGACGCAGCAGTGCCCGTCTGCGTTCCTGTAGGTAAGGGTGTTGTAGGCAGGGCCGTTCCTGTTCCTGTCGCTGTTCCGGTTGTAGTTCCGGTCTGTGTTCCTGTAACTGTCTGAGTCCCTGTACCCGTTCCCGTGTTCGTGCTTCCTCTACTAAGCGAAGCGGACCCTGTCATTGTGCCCGTGAGAGTGTTTGTCACGGTTTGTAATCCCGTTGCCGTTCTTGTCGGTGTGGAAGAGCCAGTGACGGCGCCAGTTCCCGTTGTCGTTCTGCTTCGCGTACGGCTCATGCTGGCTGTATTTGTAGGTGTGACTGTATCTACAGAAGTAGGATTCGTTGTCTGACTTGATGTTCCACTGGTTGTCGCCGTATAAGACGGCGACTGAGTTCCCGTTTGCGTTCCAGTTCCTGTGACAGCAGCTGTTCCCGTGGCGGTTGCAGTCGCTGTGTTAGACCAAGAAGATGAAATAGATGATGTCCCTGTTCTGGAACGTGTGCTGGTCGCCGTCTTGCTCCGTGTCTGAGTGGTTGTCACAGCATCAGTTCCTGTTCCAGATACCGTTGTCGTGCCAGATACAGAAGGCGTCTGCGTGCTTGTGCTGGTCTGAGTCGCCGTGTTGCTCGGTGTCCCAGGTGGAGAGGGCGACCACGTTCCAGTCTGACTGGCTGTACTTACAGCTGTCTTGGATCCCGTTTGACTCGCTGTTCCTGTTTTTGTGCTGGTGATTGTGGCGGAGGCCGTCTTGCTGGCGGTGCCCGTGAAAGACGCCGTATTGCTTGGCGTGCCGGTTCCCGTTTCGGTTGTCGTTACAGTCACAGTACCCGTTCCACTGGCTGTGATAGATTCGGTCCCAGATGGTGTAGTTGCACCTGTTGGAGATATGCTGCCGCTTCCCGACAGTGTTCCTGTACCCGTGCCAGTTGCCGTTGCAAGGCTTGCCGTTGATGACGCACTTCGTGTCGCCGTACTGGTTCTTGTTGGAAGCCGTGTGATAGAGGATGTGCCCGTATTGCTAGGACTCGCGCCCACCGTAAGGGATGCAGTGGGCGTTTCAGTGCTGGCCGCTGTCTTGCTTGGCGTGACGGTTCCGCTCGTGCTCGCTGTATTAGAGGACGTACCAGTCTGAGTGCTAGTGGGAGGCATCGTGTTTGTCGTTGTGGAATAGGCTGTCCAAGAAGCACTCGCCGAGTTGCTAGAGGTAGACGTGGGAGAAGGCGTCTTGGAAGACGTGCGCGTGCCAGTCGTGGTACGACTGTTTGTTCCTGTGTTGGAGGGCGTGGTCGTTTGACTCGGTGTCTCTGTTTGTAAACTCGTGACGGAGGAAGATGCCGTAATAGACGCCGTGAGTGTCGCAGATGGCGTGATCGTCTTACTCAAAGTAGCCGTCGGCGACGCAGTCGCCGTTTGTGTAAATGTCCCGCTTCTGCTAGCGGTATTTGACGGTGTTTGTGTATTGGAAGCGGTAGTGCTAGCCGTCACGGTAGGAGTGTTGGTATTAGACGCCGTTGTAGAGGCTGTTCCAACGGGTGTTGTCAAGGGGGTTCCACTGACGGACGCAGTCTTGGATCCTGTGCCGGTACGAGATGCTGTGGTTGTTGGAGTGTTCGCTGGCGTTCCCGACACCGAGGCAGTAGGATTTGGTGTGCCTGTGGGAGTCGCTGTACCAGTTGCCGTGCCGCTAAGTGTTCCCGTGATTGCGGACGTCGCAGATTGTGTCACCGTTCCAGATTGCGTTTGTGTCACGGTTTTGCTAGGTGTATTAGATGGCGTTCCCGACTGTGTTCCAGTATTGGAACTTGTTATGAGTGGTGTAGGAGTGCCCGTGATTGTTCTTGACGCAGTGCCGCTTATCGTGCCTGTGCTCGTCCATGTGTGCGACGATGTTCCTGTATTGGTTGGAGCCGACGTTCCTGTCTTGCTCTGCGTGGCCGTGGGTGTCAAACCCGCTGTAACCGAAGTCGTCCCCGTCTGAGTTTGTGTCGGTGTTGGTGCTCCTGTTCCCGATGGACTTGGCGATCCTGGCACTGTATGGGTGCCAGTGGGAGTGTTGGTGCTAGTACCAGTTCCTGTCACTGTGTTTGTCGGTGTTATCGTAGGTGTAGTTGTAAGCGGTGCTGTATTTGTGGTGCTGGCTGTACCTGACACACTTGGTGTGGTCGTGGACGTGCCGGTGCCGGTCACAGCTGCACTGGGTGTTCCTGTAGTTGACCCGGTGACGGTCGGTGTTCCAGTCTGATTTGCCGTTGGCGTCACTGTTCCGCTGACGGTTTGCAACGGTGTGCCGGTGCCGGTTGTTGTTCCCGTATTGGATATTGTAACAGAACCTGTACGGGTTTGTGACGGTGTGACCGTAGCCGACGCCGAGGTCGTTGACGTTCGTGTGGGGGTGCTGGATCCCGTCGTGCTGCGTGTGCCTGACGTGCTAGGAGTGCGTGTGACAAACGGAGTGGGCGTTCCCGACGCAGTATTGGACGATGTGACGCTTCCTGTTTGGGTCAGAGTTGGAAGACCCGTACCAGACAGGGATGCTGTATTCGTAGCCGTGACGGTTAGTGTGTTGCTGGGAGTATCGAAGGCTGTGACAGTCGCTGTCTGAGAAGGAGTTCCCGTTTGCGTGGCAGTATTTGTTGCCGTATTTGTACCAGTGCTTGTCAATCCTGATGTAACTGTATTTGTAGATGTAACAGTCTGTGTGATTGTAACCGTTGGAGACGGAGTCTTACTGGGTGTCACTGTCTTTGAAGCTGTATTACTGGGTGTTGCGGTAATTGTATTTGTAAGACTTGCTGTTTGAGACGTTGTAACTGTCTGTGTGTTAGTTTGCGTATTTGTTCCCGTGTTGGAGGTTGTTCCTGTAATCGTATTACTAGGTGTTTGTGTAAGGGTGGGTGTTTTTGTTCCAGACAGCGTAGCTGTACCCGTTGCGGATGCCGTATTACTGCTAGTCTTGGTTGCCGTGGTTGTAAACGACGGTGTGACACGTGCAGACGTTGTGCGTGTAAGAGTTCCAGATCTGCTGTTGGTGGCTGTCTTGGTCCCCGTTCCAGTCTGTGTTAAAGTATTGGATGGCGTTTGGGTATTAGACGCCGTTCCCGTCTGTGTTAAAGTATTGGATGGCGTTTGGGTATTTGACGGCGTTCCAGTCTGGGTTAAAGTATTTGAGGGTGTAGCTGTATTTGACGCCGTTCCAGTCTGTGTTAAAGTATTGGAGGGTGTTCCAGTATTAGATGCGGTTCCAGTCTGTGTTAAAGTATTAGATGGTGTTTGCGTATTTGACGGCGTTCCTGTTTTTGTAATTGTATTGGAGGGTGTAGCTGTGTTTGACGCTGTTCCTGTTTTTGTAATCGTGTTAGAGGGTGTTCCTGTATTAGACGCTGTTCCAGTCTGTGTTAAA
>Ga0164294_10002483_pt1 | contig 16633 bp, 13 predicted proteins | sample GEODES005metaG_FD_111479 | JGI IMG/M metagenome (GOLD analysis project Ga0164294, IMG submission 111479) | Oligotrophic lake water microbial communities from Sparkling Lake, Wisconsin, USA - GEODES005 metaG | ecosystem: Environmental > Aquatic > Freshwater > Lake | place: USA: Sparkling Lake...
ACAAACTCCTCCTGGCTCAGGGAGTCGTCCTTGTTGACGTCAAAGAGAGGGAAGCGCTTGGGGGCTTCATCGGGATCAGGCTGGTTGGCCAAGAACTCGTCGCGGGTGAGCTTGCCATTCTTGTCTTTGTCCCGCTGCTTGAACATCTGAACGCGGTCCTGCTTGGGCTTGGCCTTCTCGGCCTTAGGAGCGTTGGCGCGATACTGGGGCTTCGCTTCGGGATGCGTGGCGAGGATGGCCCGCAGCTGAGTGACGACTTCAGGCTGATCCTTGGCCAGGTTCTTCGTTTCGTCTGGATCGGATTGATAATCGTAGAGCTCGAACTCGGCGGTGTCGGAGGGCTCGCCAATCTTCTTCCACTCAACCAAGCGATAGCGTTCGGTGCGGATGGCGCGGCCCAGCAGGTTGTTGCGCGGGTAGACGTGAATGACGTGATCGCGTGTCCTCTGCGTGGGATCTTTCAAGACGGGGACAAAGCTTTTGCCGTCCAGCCCGGATGGGGTTTGCAAGCCTGCGAGTTCGCAGAGCGTGGGGTAAATGTCCACGGTTTCGATGAAAGACTGGCTGCGTGCGGAGGCAATGCCGGGAGCACTGACCATCACAGGGATGCGCGTGGCCTGCTGATAGTTCGTGTGCTTGCACCAGATGCCGTGATCGCCGAGGTGCCAGCCGTGATCGCCCCACAGGACGATGATCGTGTTCTTGCTCAGGCCCGTTTCATCGAGCGTTTGCAGCACTCGGCCGAGCTGCGCATCCATGTAGCTGGTGGCGGCATAATAGCCGTGAATGAGCGTGCGCTGCAGGTCCTCCGACAGCGTGCCTTGCTCGGGGATGCCTTTGTAATTGCGCAGCTCGCCACCGAACTGCGGAGCATAGCTGGGAGCCCCTTCGGGTGGTGACTGCACAGTCGCAGGCTTGAAGCTGGAGCGCTCGTAGAGGTCCCAATACTTCTTCGGCGCGACGAAGGGCAGGTGTGGTTTCACGAAGCCGACGCCAAGGCAAAAAGGCTGATCGGGATTCTTCGCTGCTGCTTGCAGGCGCTTGATGGCTTCCTCCGCTACCAGTCCATCGCCATAGGCGTTGTCGGGCACATCGGCGTTCTCATACGCCGCGCCTTTGGGCAGATCCTTGGCGGGCTTGTTGGAGAAGAGCGCCTCTTCACGAGTCAGGCCCTTGGACGCCATGTTCTCCTTCAAAGCATAGCCTACGACCGTAGCCTTGTAAGAGGGCACGCTCCACGAGGCCTCGTCATCGACATTGCCGTGACCGACATGGAAGATCTTGCCGAGTGACTCGGTGTGATAGCCGCTGTTCTTGAAGGCCTGCGCGAGCGTGATGGCATCGGGTCGTGTTTTGCGGAAGTTGGTGCTCAGCTCGTAAATGCCGAGCGTCTGCGGGCGAAGACTGGTCATCAACGCATTGCGCGAGGGCGAGCAGACCGCCTGATTGCAGTAGGCGCTCTCAAACAAGACGCTTCGCTTGGCCAAGGCGTCGATGTTCGGCGATTTCACCTGGGTATCGCCGTAGCAGCCGAGGACGGGCTTCAAGTCATCGACACAGATGAGCAAGACATTGGGCTTGTCAGCAGCGAGCAGGGGAAGGCTGAGCAGAAGGAACAACAGAGTGCGAGGCATGGTCGCGTTAATTCGTCGCGAGACCGTGCAAGCTATCGGGAAAGATCAAATGCTGCTGGGCGAGCCAAGGAACTTCCGCACCTCGGCATAGATGCCATCTTGCGAGGACTGCTGCACATGCGGCCTCATGCCTTCGAACCACTCGCCCGTGCTGGGGTGGTGTTGACGCACCACATCCAACAAGAGATCCATACTGATCGGCACCGGGCGGTTCGTGTGCACGGCTTCGGACAAGGCCAGTTCAGCGCTTCGATCGAAGACCCACTTCAAGTCAGCCCCAGTGAAATTCTTGGTTTCCTTGGCCAGCATTTCGACATCGAGATGCGAGATCGGCTTGTCCTTGGCCAGCAGTTCAATGATCTGCGTGCGTGCGGGGCGATCCGGCGGCGGCACGAAAATGGTCTGATCGAAGCGGCCCGGACGACGGAAAGCGGGATCGAGTTGCCAGGGGCTGTTGGTCGCGCCAACGACGAGGATGCGGGAGTTGTCGGAGCGCAGGCCGTCGAGCTCGTAAAGGAATTGGTTCACCAGATTGCGCACCTGGCTTTCACGCACCGTGCGGCGGTCCACAGCCAGGGATTCGATCTCGTCGAAGACCAGCACGCAGGGCGCATTGGCACGGGCCGTTTCAAAAACCTGATGCAGGTTCCGCTCGCTGCTGCCGAAGTAGGGATCAAAGATTTCGTGCAGACCTACGGCGAAGTAGTTGCAGCCAACCTCGCCTGCGATGGCGCGGAGCATCAGTGTCTTGCCACAGCCTGGAGGGCCGAAGATCAGGATGCCACCGCCTGCCTTGCGGCCATAAGCCTTGTAGAGGTCGGCGTGCTGCTGCGGGTAAACGATCTTGAGCCTGATCTCCTCCTTCAACTCTTCCATGCCGCCCACAGCATCGAAAGTCACCCGGCTGCGCTCGGCATCACCAGGAGCAAAGAAGGTCTCGGGACGCCAGTCGTCGATGGGCTCGTCGATGAAGTCTTCGAAGCCATCCGCCGGCATTTCGGCCGTGCTGGAGAAATCATTGCCCGCAGGTTCCATGGCCGCGCTGGCGGCGGAAGCCTTGCGCACCTCTGCCACGGTGCGGCCCAGCTCTTGTTCGAGCGCGGGGTCCGAGATGGCGGCGTCACTGCGGACAGCTTTTTCAAAATGGTCCAACGCGCGTGGACGATCACCTTCGCTCAGGAGCACACGGCTCATCAGCAGGTGGGCGGGTGCATTGGCGGAATCACTCTGTAGCACACGCTCGACACGCACGGCCGCAGCGGAGAAATCACCGCTCAAGAGCAGCACGCGGGCGATGCCGAGTTGGGCGTCGTTTTGGTCCTCGTCGATGCCCAGGACACGCTCGAAGGCGTCGCGGGCATCATCGAGTTGCAGTTCCTCAAGGCAGGCGTGGCCGTGCAGCAAGAGCAGGGACACATTGTGAGGCGACTGCGCGAGGGCGTCGCGGATGGCTGTCAGGCGTGACATGGGGTGGGGTTGTTCACAAGCACAGGGGCGTGTGAATAACAAAACTAGACTCGCTTAGCCGTTGAGTTCCAGGAAATTTTTCAGCAGTCTTTTGCCTTCCGTGGTGAGGATGGACTCGGGGTGAAACTGCACGCCATGAATGGGGAACTCCTTGTGCCGCAGGCCCATGATCTCGGATTCGTCATCCGCCGCAACAGCAGTGATCTCCAGACAATCGGGCAGCGTGTCGCGCTTCACGATCAAGGAATGATAGCGCGTGGCTTCCATCGGGTTCGGCAGGTTCTTGAACACGGAAGCGCCCGTGTGCTTGATCTGCGAGACCTTGCCATGCATTAGGCGACCCGCGCGAATAACATCGCCACCATACACATGGCCGATGGATTGATGGCCCAGACAAACACCGAGAACAGGCGTGGTCGGACCGAACTTCTCGATGACTGCGCAACTGATGCCCGCTTCCTTGGGCGTGCAAGGGCCGGGCGAAATGCAGATGCGCTCGGGCTTCAGCTTGGCGATCTCCTCGACGGTGATCTGGTCATTGCGATGCACCTGCATCTCCACGCCCATCTCCCCGAAGTATTGGACGAGGTTGTAGGTGAAGGAGTCGTAGTTGTCGATGATGAGCAGCATGAGCCGGAGAGGGATACGAGCGAGGTAGCTCGCAGGTCAAGGCAGTTCCTTCAACTGGATATGCCGGTATTCCATCAGGCTGCGGTCGCCTTCCAAGCCGATGGGCCCGGTGGCAGGCAGTGCCAGCGCCGCTTCCAGCACCTCGCCATTGCAGGTGCAGTGGGCGATGCCGTCCTTCACCGTGACCTCGATCTGGTTCCATTCCTGCGGCTTGTAAGCCTTCAGTTCTTTGTAAGGACCCGCGACCAAGTAGTCGCGGCACTGCAACTGGGGCTTGCGAATGAAAATGCCGCTGTCGGCATTGACCGCCGCCCGAAACTGCAGCTTCAAAATGAAGTTCTTGGGGAACTCGGCCGTGGTGTAAAGCTGGCCTGTCAGCTTGTCCATCTCCGTGGGGAAGTTCACCGAGAGCACGCCGTCCTTCGCAAAGTAGCGACCATCGCTGGATGCGGTCTTGCCATCGAAGGTCTCCAAGATTTTGCCAGGATTGAGATCGTCTTTCTTTGTCTTCTCACGGAAGCCCCAGCCGGTCAGATCCTTGCCGTTGAAGAGGCTGCTGAAGCCAGGCTCCGGGGTCCAGTCTTGGGCGTGGAGGGCCAGGGAACCTGTGAGAAAGAAGAGCAGGAGGTGTTTCATGACGGAAGACGAGTGTTTGGTGCTTGGTATTGAGTGCTGAGTTCGGACCCCGAATGGGTTGGTCTAAAGAACTTAGCACTCGTTAGCTTGGTTCTTTCAACCCACCCGCAACGTCTGATCCCGCGAAGGCCCGATGCCCAGCAGGCCCACTGGAGTGCCGGCCAGCTCGGCCAGGCGGTCGAGGTAGGCCTTGGCCAGGGGCGGGAGGTCGGCGTAGTTACGAATGCCGCTGAGGTCCTGCTTCCAGCCCTGGTGCTCCTCATAGATGGGCTTGCAGCGCTCGATCTCAGGGATGGTGCTTGGCGGATAATGAATGATCTGGCCGTCCAGTTCATAGGCCGTGCAGATGCCGACCGTGTCCAGCCCATCCAAACCGTCGAGATTAGTGATGGCGAGTTCGTCAGCGCCATTGACCATGCAGGCGTAACGGATGAGCACCATGTCTAGCCAGCCGCAGCGGCGTGCACGACCGGTGGTGGCGCCGAACTCACGGCCCATGTTGTGCAGCATGTCGCCGATGGCTTCATTCTCGGTGACGAAGGGACCGGAACCCACGCGGGTCGTGTAGGCCTTGGCGACAGCGACGACGCGGTCGATGTAGCGCGGCGCGAAGCCTGAGCCGGTGCAAGCGCCACCGCTGGTCGTGTTCGACGAAGTGACGAAGGGATAGGTGCCGTGATCGATGTCCAGGTAAGTGCCCTGGGCACCTTCAAAGAGCATGGCCTTACCAGCCTTCTTGGCCTCGTGCAGTGCGACGACGGTGTTGGTCACATGCGGGGCCAGTTCCAGCGCGGCCTCGCGCAGCTTGGGAATGACCTCGTCCGCGTTGACCGGATCAATGCCCTGGCTGGTGATGAAGGCGTTGTGAATCTCGATGCGCTCGGCGACTTCCTTGCACAGAGCCTCAGGATCGCGCAGGGCGGAGCCACGCAGGCCCATGCGCTCCACCTTGTCCGCATACGAAGGGCCAATGCCACGACCGGTGGTGCCGATCTTCTTCGGTCCACGCAGCACTTCACGTGCCTTGTCCAGACCTTGATGATACGGCATGGCCAGGTGAGCGCAGTCGCTGATCAAAAGATTCTCCGGCGTGATCTTCACGCCCTGGCCGCGCAGCTTGGTCATTTCCGCAACAAGGCCGATGGGGTCAAGCACCACACCATTGCCGATGACATTGAGCTTGTCGCCCCAAAGGATGCCGCTGGGCACCAGGTGCAGCACATACTTCACATCGTTGTGGATGACGGTGTGGCCTGCGTTGTTCCCGCCCTGGGCACGGACGACCACATCGACATGCTCGGTGAGGTAATCGACGATCTTGCCCTTGCCTTCATCGCCCCACTGGGCGCCCACTACGATGGTATTTGCCATGATGCTGTTGTCTGGAAACTGGATGCTTGATACTGGATCCCGAAATCTCGGGAAGTGAGTGAATTGGAACGAAAAAAGGGCGTGGTCAACCCCAAGGGCGAACCCAAGGACAGTCACCAGCCCCAATTTTCAATGGCGAAGGGATCAGTTGCCCAAGCCGCCTGTCAAAATCAGCCCGGCCATGCCGAGCACGGCCAGCAGGCCGAGCACGCCCAGCGTCATGAGCAGGCTGCGGCTGCCGTCTTTGACCGGCTTCTTCTTGCCAAAGCCGGTGCGGGCACCGCGCTCAATCGGGCGGCTGCCGTAGTCGCCTGCGGACGAGGAAGAGGTGCTGCTGCGGGGCGCGGCAAACATGCTGCCACCGCTGCGGGCGGCTGGAGCAGCGGGCGCGGCGGCCTCGTCATAGAAGGTCGCGGCGGTGTTGCCGATCTCAAAGCTGGCACCATGGCCAAGCTCCACATTCTGCACGCGCTCACCATTCACCTTGGTGCCGTTGGTCGAGCCCAGGTCGGTGAAGGTCCAGGTGTGACCGTCGTGCGTGAACTCACCGTGGCTGCTGGAGACGGAACCATCGGGGATGCAAATGTCGTTGTCCTCCGTGCGGCCCACGCTGTGGCGCGCGGCGGAGAGTTCGAATTCGAGCACTTGTCCTTCGGTGGTATTGATAACGAGACGGGCCATAATTTTGACAGGGATATTTCAGCCGTTGTATCGGGTTCAGCGCGTTTCATCAATCAGTTTGGCGAACTCTGAGAAGAAATACTTCGCATCGTTCGGCCCGGGCGCGGCTTCTGGGTGATACTGCACGCTGAAGACGGCATGATCGCGGTGGCGGATGCCTTCGACGGTGCCGTCGTTCAGATTGATGTGGGTGACCTCGACATTGCCCGGCAGGCTGCCGGGGTCGATCGCGAAGCCATGGTTCTGCGAGGTGATAGAGACCTTGCCGCTGCGCAGATCTTTCACCGGCTGGTTGCCACCGCGATGGCCAAACTTCAACTTGAAGGTCTTGCCGCCGAAGGCGTGGCCGAGAATCTGATGCCCCAAGCAGATGGCGAAGATGGGTTTCTTGCCCACGATCTCGCGAATCTCCTGGTGGATGTAGCCCAGCGCGGCAGGATCGCCTGGGCCGTTGGAGAGAAAGACCCCGTCCGGGTTCTTGGAAAGCACATCCTTGGCGCTGGTGCCAGCGGGCACCACATCCACGGCGAAGCCCTGCTGGCGGAGGCGGCGCAGGATATTGCGCTTAATGCCGAAGTCATAGGCCACGATGCGATACTTGGGTTCGATCAGTGGATGAAAGGCACCGGTCTTGCCACCTTCACGATTCTGGCTGGGGCTGGGCAGATCCCAGTCACGGCTCTCCAGACTCTCCGGGTCCCAACGGAAGGCGTCTGGCGTGGAGACCTCCTTGACGTAATCACTGCCTTCCATCGGCGCGCTCTTCAGGGCCAAATCGACGGCTTCCTGAACGGTGCCGACCTCTGTGGTAATCACGGAGCGCATGGCCCCGCGAGTGCGCAGATGCTTGGTCAGAGCGCGAGTGTCGATGCCTTGGATGCCGGGGATTTTCCACTGCTTCAAATAGGAATCGAGATCGGTCTCCGCGCGCCAGTTGCTCACCACCGGGCTGAGTTCTTCGATCACGAAGCCGCGCACGTGCGGCTGGCTGCTCTCATCGTCGAGCGAATTGATGCCATAATTGCCAATCTGCGGCGCGGTCATGGCCACGATTTGGCCGCGATAGCTGGGATCGGTCAGCACCTCCTGGTAACCGGTCATCGAAGTGTTGAAGCAGGCCTCGCCAGTCGCCGTGCCGGCCGTGCCAAAGGATTCGCCTTCAAAGTATTTGCCGTCTTCCAGTGCCAGGATTGCTCTCATCAAAGGGTAGTTCGTGGGGTCAAATTCGGCGCGCAACTAGCCGTGCTGTGCGGGGGATGCAAGGAGAGATGGCATTGTCCTCCCCTCATGAATGATGGCAAGACGCCCTCGTCGCCTCGCTCTACCTCACAAACTGAAACTCTGGCAGCAAGAGAATGCTCCATAGCACGTCCTCCACGCCTTGGGCGGTGGGCGTGGAGCCTGAGACTTCGGACAACACCGCTATCTCAGCCGGGGTGGCGGGGCGGGACAGCAGACGCAAGAAGACCTCCTGGATCAGTTCCTGAATGCGGGTGTGCCTCGTCGCCAAGGCCGTCGCTCCTTGCTTCAGGTAGCCAGCAAGTAGATTGCCGTTGGCCAGGTCAATGGCTTCCAGGGTGGTCAGGTTCTCGGGGCGCACCGTGACGATTTGCTCGCGGTTTGGCCGGCCGAGGGCGCGCATCAGCAGGTTGCTGGTCACGAGCGAGGCGCGGACATATTCAGGGATTGCGCCACCGCCTTGGCTCAGGGCGCGGTGGATGGCTCGACTGGCAATGCTATCCCAGGTCTGGCGATTGCGGCACGCGACGGCGGGCTGCCAGTCATTGGGTGCGGCAGCGAAGGCACCCTTGGGGTTCGGCACGCTGCGGGTCCACTGCCAGGTGTTGTCCGTGATGATGGTTTCCTCCTTGCCGTTGGCGAACTGCAAGCGAGCTTCAGAGTAAGCCGCCGCCGGGTTGGGGCCGCTGCCACCATTCTTCACCACGATGAGGATCGTGTTCGACCCGGCACGCAGACTGCCCGTGATTGAGTAGGTCTCGGCAGTCAGCAAATCCGCATCGCTGCCGATCAGCTTGTTGTTGATGTAGAGCTGATACTCGTTGTCCGCTGTGACCACGGCCTTGGCCAGCTTGACTGCCTGGGGCAGTTTGATCACCTTACGGAGCGTGATCGTGTCACCGGCCTCGGCGTTGCCCGTGTCGTTGCTCCAGATCCATTCAGCGCCAGGTTTCACACTGAGGTCCGGTTTGCCGCGCAAGACGGAGCCATGGGAGCTGCCAGGCCCGCTGCCGGTGAGCTGCCACACCGCATCCATGAACTGCTCGGCGGTGAGGCGACGGGCGAGGGGACCCGCGTAAACGAAGGAGGCGCTGTCCGGCTCCTCCTGGGCGGTATGGCTCTGGCTTTGATAAGCCTGCGAACTGGTGATGAAGGTGAGCATCTTCTTCACATCGTAGCCGTCGGCCGCGAACTGATTGGCCAGCAGGTCCAGCAAGTCCGCGCTCCAGGGCTCGGTGTGCATCGCATCGACCGGGTGAACGATGCCCCGGCCCATGAGGCGATGCCACAGGCGGTTCACGATGGTGCGGGTGAACCGGCCGTTGTCCCGATGTGTCATCAGCGAGGCCAGCTGTTTCAGGCGTGCAGGCTTCGGCTGGCTGGGATCAACGCTGCCCAGCTCGGGGAAGATCCACGCCGCCTTGGCCATGCGGCCCGTAGGCTTGTCACAGCGGTTGATCTCCAGCGGCTGCTCGGCATAAATCGCGGCCAGACCGTAAGCTTCGTCGAGTTTCCAGCGATCGATGAAGCTGTCATGGCACGACGCACACTTCATGTTGATGCCCAAGAACACCTGGCTGATCGACTGTGCAAATTGCACTTCTCGCACTTGGCTCGCATTCACATTGCCGCGCCATTGAATGCCATTGATGAAGCCTTCGCTGTCGCTCGTCGGTGCAATCAATTCGCGGGTGAACTGGTCGAAGGGCTTGTTGCTCACCAGCGACTGATACAGCCAGTTTGTGATCTGCTTGCGACCGCCGTCGATGTAGCCAGTGCCGACGTAGTCGTTGCGCAGAAGATCGTTCCACATTGTCAGCCAGTGCTCGGCGTAATCGACATCGCGGGCGAGCACGGACTCGATGAGGCGGGCGCGCTTCGCTGGGTTCGTGTCGGCGGTGAAGCTCTGCACCACTTCCTTGGAAGGCAGCAGCCCGATCAGATCCAGATGAACGCGCCGCACAAAGGTGGCGTCATCACAAGCGGCGGGCGGCGGGCGCTTATGCGTAGCCACATACGAATCAATGATTCGGTCGATGGCGTGGTCACGTCCGGCTTTGGGCGCGGGCAAAGTCACCGCGCGGGGTTTCAGCGGCGGCTCATAACCACTCTTGCCAAAGCTGAAACCTTCTTCCCAAGCCAGGCCTTCGTTGACCCACTGGCGCAGGATTTCAATCTCGGCTGGCGAGACTCGCGCGCCTTTGGGCGGCATTTGCGTATCTTCGTCGGTGGAGGTTAGAACCTCGATCAGCAGGCTTTGGTCTGCCTTGCCCAGCTTCACCACCGACCCGTTCTCCGAGCCAGTCAGGGTGTCCTGCCTTGTGTTCAAGCTGAGCCCGCCCTTCTTCTTTTCTCCCAGGTGACATTCCGCGCAGTGCTTCTTCAAGATGGGCACGACTTGGTGTGCGAAGTCAATCGCGGCCGAGGCCGGGAGGGTAGGCAGAAGGGTAAGGCAGAGCAGGGCACGTCGCATGGGCCTTCTTTAAACGATGCCGGATCGCCTTGCTTTGCATTCCCCGTTTACAAGAAGAAAGCGGTGTAGGTCGCCCTGCACCGCCTCTGACTCAACCTTCAAAACACAAAGGATCAGGCGATCACTTCATCCAGGATGCGACCGCCATTGACAATGTCGATTGGGCGGGTGCCGTCGGCGACGATGCGCTTTTCACCATTGATGCCGATGAGGCGATACATGGTCTTGGCAAGGTCTTCTGGGCCGACCGGATTGGTGTCGGGCTCGCCACCGAGGGCGTCCGAGGTGCCATAAACAAAGCCTTTCTTGATACCACCGCCAGCGAGGGCAACCGAGAACACGCGCGGCCAGTGATCGCGGCCATTGGTGCTGTTGATCTTGGGCGTGCGGCCGAACTCGGAGCTGACCATGACCAGAGTGCGGTCCAGCATGCCGCGCTCGTCGAGGTCGCGGATGAGCCGGGCGAACGCGATGTCGAAGTTCGGGGCCTGGCCGTCGAAGGCGCTCTTGATGTTGCTGTGGTGGTCCCAGCCGCCGTAGTTCACGGAAACCATGCGGACGCCAGCTTCGACGAGGCGGCGGGCGAGCAGGAAGCGCTGGCCGGCGGTGTTGCGGCCGTATTCGTCGCGCAGCTTGTCCTTTTCAGCGCTCAGATTGAACGCCTCGCGAGCTTGGCTGGAGCTGATCAAGCCATAGGCAGCTTGGTAGAAGCTGTCCATGGCGTTCAGCGCATCGCTCTTTTCAATGGTGCGGAAGTGCTCGTCCACAGCGCCGAGAAGGCTGCGGCGGCGGTCGAAACGCTTCATGTCGATATCCTTGGGCGCGAGCAGGTCACGAACGGAGAAATTCTTGTCTGCCGGGTCGCTGCCCAGGGCAAAGGGGCCGTAAGCGCTGCTCATGTAGCCGGAGTTTTGCTCCGGGGCGAACACATTGGGCACGGCCACGTAGGGCGGCAGGTTATTGCGGCTGCCCTGCTCGTGGGAGACGACGGAACCAAAGCTGGGGAACTTGATCGCCGGGCTGGGGCGGTAGCCTGTCAGCATATTGTGCGTGCCGCGCTCGTGGGCGGCCTCGCCGTGGGTCATGGAGCGAATGATCGTGATCTTGTCCATGATCTTGGCGATGTTGGCGAACTTCTCGCCCACATATTCGCCGGTCACACCCTTGATCGGATTGTAAGGGCCACGATATTCAGGCGCAGCGAAGGGCTTTGGATCCCACGATTCATGCTGGGCCATGCCGCCGGGCAGGTAGATATGGATGACCGAGTCGGCGATGGGCTTGAAGCTTTCGACGCCGTGCATCACAATGGAAGCCTGCAGTTTGAGCAATTGCGGGAGGGTCAGTCCAAGACCAGTGAACGCTCCAAGCTGGAGGAAGTCACGACGGCTTTGACCCGCGGTGAGGTCCGCGTGATTGCCTTGGCAGAGGGGGTGCATTTTCATGTGGGGAAGTTGTTGGATTCAATTCAACCTACGGTTTCGCTGACAGCATCTTGCGATCCATCCAACAATTTTTGTCATCTTAACCAAAAAATTCGCCAGACTTGCGATGCCGCGCTTGAGTCGCTAGAACCGGACGAATGTCGTTGCGCATATCCTTGTTCCTCCTGATCACCACCTCAGCTCTGGCGGCCAAAGACCTGCCAGTGGCGGACCCGACGGCGTTTCGCGCCGTGCAAAAGCAACTCCAGCCCGGGGATGTTTTGGTCCTGGCCGAGGGCCTGTGGGCGGATTCGGATCTGGAGTTCAAGGCCGAGGGCACGAAGGATCAGCCCATCACCGTGAAGGCGGCAGTGCCGGGGAAGACGATCTTCACCGGGAACTCTCGGCTTCAAATCTCGGGCAGGCATATCGTAGTCGAAGGTCTTTGGTTTCGCGATCCCGGGCAAACCACGGGTGAGGTCATCGAGCTGCGCACGGACTCGGATGAGCTGGCCTATGACTGTGTGGTGAGGAACTGCGCGGTGACGCAGGCACAACCTATCGATTTGGGCAAGAAGACCGCGCGATTCCTCTCGGTGTATGGCACCGGGCATGTGATCGAGCGCTGCCATTTTGAAGGCAAGACCACGGGTGGCACGACGGCGGTGGTCTGGCTGCAAGAAGGCTTGGAAGCGAAGCATGTCTTCCGGGCCAACTACTTCGGTCAGCGTCAGAAGCTGGGCAAGAATGGTGGGGAGACGATCCGCATTGGCGATAGCGAGTCGGCGCACTTGAACGCGCACTGCGAGGTGGTGGGCAATCTTTTCTACCAGTGCAACGGCGAGGGGGAAATCATCTCGGTGAAGAGCAATGAGAACCATTTCGCGGGCAACACTTTCCTGGAGTGCGAAGGCGCGCTGACGCTGCGCCATGCGCACCGCTGCGTGGTGGAGAAAAATGTGTTCATCGGCAATGGCAAGAAAATGACCGGTGGCGTGAGGATCATTGGTGAGGACCACGTCATCAAGAACAACTACCTGGAGAACCTGAAGGGTGAGGACTACCGCAGCGCGTTCACGTTCATGAAGGGCATTCCCAACTCACCTGCCAACGGCTACTACGAGGTGAAGCGCGTCCAGCTCATCGGCAACACCGCCATCGACTGCGAGGAGACACTCAGCATTGGGGAAGGCAGCCGCAAGGAAGCCACGCTGCCGCCGCGGGATTGCATGGTGAAGGACAACGTGTTTATCTCACCGAAGAAGCAGCTCGTCTTTCCCTTGAGCGAGATGCCGGGCTGGACCTGGGAGAACAATGTCATGATCGGCAAGAGCATTGGCATCGAAGGCCTAGCAGGTGTCGTGACCGCCGAACCGAAGGACATTGCCAAACTCAAGCCGCTAGCCCGCACGGAGGTTGGTGTGAGTTGGACTGGCATTCCTTGAAGCAACGCTCTCTTTCCTTCCGTTACTCATGATCTAGCACTGATAACTTTTCCACCCATGGACTCCAACAACAACCTCATTATCCCCTCCTCGCGCCGCGATTTCTTGAAGACCGCTGCCAAAACGACCGCTGGCCTGTCTGTGCTTGGCAGCATGAACATTCCGAATGTTCATGCCGCTGGCAGTGACTCGATCAAAGCGGTGCTCATCGGCTGCGGTGGTCGTGGCTCCGGCGCGGCTGACAACGCGCTGAAGACCAAGCTCAAGGCCCCGATCAAACTGGTCGCCATGGCCGATGTGAACGAGAGCAAGCTGAAGTCGAGCTTCGAAGCGCTCAGCGGTAAGCACCCGGATGTGATGTCTGTCTCCGAAGACGCGAAGTTCATCGGCTTCGACGCCTACAAAAAAGCCATGGACATGCTCAGCCCGGGCGACATTGCCATCTGCGCCACGCCGTTGGCCTTCCGCTGGGTGCATTTCAAGTATGCCATCGAGAAAGGCATCAACATTTTCATGGAGAAGCCGCTGTCTGCCGATGGCCCGACGGCGAAGCGCCTGCTTGCGCTGAATGAGGAAGCCAAGAAGAAGGGCATCAAGGTCGCCGTCGGTCTCATGTGCCGCCACTGCCGCCGTCGCCAGGAACTGTTCAATCGCATTCAGGACGGCCAGATCGGCGAGATTCTCTTCGCCCGCGCCTACCGGATGCAAGAGCCAGTGGCCACCTGCTTCAGCGATCCTCGGGATGTGAATCTAGAGCCCAGCGAGCTACAATGGCAGATCAAACGCTTCCACAGCTTCCTCTGGGCGTCCGGTGGGAGCTTCAGCGACTTCTTCATTCACAACATCGACGAAGCCTGCTGGATGAAAAACGAGTTTCCCCACACCGTCTGGGCCAGCGGCGGACGCACGGATCGCGGCATCGCCGTGGACCAAAACTTTGATCACTACTCCTGCGAATACACCTGGGGCGACGGCACGAAGCTCTTCTTTGAGGGCCGCAACATCAAAGGCTGCCAGAACGAATTCGCCACCTACGTGCATGGCACCAAGGGCATGGCGGTCGTTTCCAGCGCCAGCCACACGCCTGCCCGCTCGATGATCATCAAAGGCCATGTGCCGGTGAAGCTGGCCAAGCCCCGGCCCAAGAAAATCAAGGACCCGAAGACCGGCAAGATGGTGGACGGTCCGGTGGAAAAAATGGTGCTGCCGCCGAATGTGCTGTGGATGGCCGAGCAGCCGGAGCCCAATCCCTACGACCTGGAGTGGGAAGACTTCATGGACGCGATCCGCAACAACAAGCCCTACAACGAACTGGAGCGCGGCGTCCAAGCCAGCGTCGTCACCAGCATGGGCCGCATGGCCGCCCACACCGGCCAGGAGATCACGTATGACGAGATGCTGAACTGCGCGCATGAGTTTGCCCCGAACGCCGACAAGCTCACGCTCGACGGCCCGGCCCCCATCCAAGCCGATGCGAATGGCAAGTATCCTGTGCCCCTACCAGGCGTCTACAAAGACACCGAATACAAGGTGGGCTAATCAGCGGAGCAAAAGCGATCAAGCCCTGGCTGCGACGCGCGGCCAGGGCTTCTTTTTTGGTGAGGGAACTGTCTGGGACCAGCACAAACCGCCGGCAACAATGTGCCTTTCGATCAGGTTCATGACCGGATTGAATTGACGTCCCAGGTTGCGCCTGATGGCGGCGGTGGATAGCGTGAGGCTCACCATGTCCGACTCCATTACCAGCCGCCGCTTCGTCACCGCCGCCGAAAAGGTGGACTTCCTTTCGCCCTGGACGCTCGAAGAGTGGCTATGCCGGGGCGATATCGTCAACAACGAGCACCTCATGCTGGTGCGGGCCAACATGGAACCAGGGCGCGACCATCCCTTCCATTGCCACCCCACGCGCGAAGAGATCATTTACGTGATCAGTGGCAAAGCCGAGCAATGGGTGGGCAAGGAAAAGCGCATCCTCGGCCCGGGCGACATCGCCTTCATCCCCATGGGCGAGGTGCACGGCACCTACAATCCGTTTGACGAAAAGCTGGTCTTCCTCGCGATCCTCTCGCCTGCAAAGGCCGATGAGCCCGGCATCGTGGACGTGTCCTCCGAGGAGCCTTGGTGCTCGATGCGCTCGGCCTAAGCGGTTTCGGAACGGTGTCGCCATCAGCAACAGCACAACTCAGGAGCGCTGGCGGAAGACGTTTTGCAGTTCGTTAATCTCCTCTTCGACCTCGGCGGGCTCGTCCACGGTTTGACCCACCTCTTCCTCTAGCAGTTCGCGGTAGTCATCGAGCATGCGCTCCAGCGCTTTTCGCAGCGCGGCACCGGTCATGCCGAGCGACGAGGCCAGCTTGGCGGAGTTCTCATCGCGCAGGCTGCCGCCGCTGATGAGCACGGGCTTGAGCGCGGTGAACAACGCCTCCTTACCACGTGCCAGGTAGTCGTCGCGCAGACGCAGCAGCACCCGCGTCAACAACTGCTGCGCCCATTTGCGGGCAAACAGCCGGTCAGGCGTGTCTTGGTCGGTGAGTTGCTCTCGCAAGTAGCGCTCCTCAGCCTTGGCCAGTTGGTCCAGGCCGTCCATGCTCACTTCCGTTTGCTGCTCGCGGTGATCCCGGTGCCAGTTGATCAAAAAGTGCTGCAAAGCGGCGCAGAGGAACCCCCGCAGACGGCCTTTTTCAGCCGTCGTTCCCCCCAGGGAATTCAACCGCAGCAGCTTGGCAAAGAAATCGTGCAAAATGTCCTGAGCATCATGGTGATCATGCCCACGTCTACGAATGTAGCAGTAGAGCGGGTAGTGATACTGTCCGCACAAGTCATTGAGGGCGCGGTCCACAATCGCCGTGTCGGGGCTTCGGATGCGCTCCACCAACGTCCAGTGCGTGGTCGGGAACTGTCCGTTTCTGGGAGGCTGCACATGCAAATGTGCGCAGTCGAAGCCAGAACGCAACTACTTCGGAGATGTTTACTTTTTAACCACGCCGCCTTCACCTGCCAAGCGCGGCCTGCAGCAGGCAAGCCCCTGGAAAACCTGCCTCAGGGATGGACCGCAGGCAGCTTGATTTGATCGCTCAACCGGGCCAGTTTCAGCGAGTCGGGCGCATTCAAACCGTCGAGATTAAGAAATTGCACGTCTCGGAAGTCATCCAGGTCAGCGCCGTAAATACCGAAGCGCCCGGTTTCGCCGATGGCGGGCAGCACGTGACGGACGAATTCACCACTACCAGTCCGCGCCACCAGCTGACGGCCGATAGCGAAGAATTCCAAGGTGTAGGGCTGGTCCTGCGGCAACGGCTTCTGCAAAACAAGGCGGGCAAGCACCGTGTAGCGGTTTTCCTAGGGCTGCGTGGCATCGTAGCGCTGGATGATCAGCTCTTTTCCACCGGTGCTGATGTAAGCATGGTAGTTGGCGGTGTGAGAGTTGCGGGCGACGAGCTGGGGCGGGTCCTCTGTTGACGTGTTGCGGAAGGTGGCCCGAACGCCCCAGTTCAACCCGTCAGCTTTTTTCGGAATGAAGGTCTTCGTGGGCAGCCGCTGCCAACGGTCTTCCCCCTGAATGACCTTGGGGAATTCTTCCTCCGTCGCACACAAGCCGGCCCAACGCCCGCGCGGCAAATCACAGATCACTTC
>Ga0164294_10002484_pt1 | contig 16628 bp, 15 predicted proteins | sample GEODES005metaG_FD_111479 | JGI IMG/M metagenome (GOLD analysis project Ga0164294, IMG submission 111479) | Oligotrophic lake water microbial communities from Sparkling Lake, Wisconsin, USA - GEODES005 metaG | ecosystem: Environmental > Aquatic > Freshwater > Lake | place: USA: Sparkling Lake...
CCGATACCGCTTCCCGACAGTGAGACAGGCTTGGACAAGGCATACACCGTGAAGGTATAGGTTTTGGCCCCCGGCCCTTGAGAACAAGGCGCTTGGTAACCCAGCAAGGGGCCATCACTGCCCAAGCCTGCGGTGCCAATGGCGTAATTGTCTTTCACCAGATCAGTCACGGAGGAGGCGATTTTGTAGAGCACCCAGTTGTATTTGACAGTTCCCGGGCTCGGGATGGTACTCATCACAAGGGCAAACTCTTGCGTGCCCGCCGGCGCATTGCGCCAAGACAGTGCAGGGGACGCACTGAAGCCATCGCAGGTGTAATCGACAGGCAGCGTTCCCCCTTCTGCTGCCACCGGGCTTGTTAAAGTAAATCCGTTCAGCGGCAAAGAGGCTGCGACAGGGTTCACGTTCAAAGCAGAAGACGCACTGCCCGTGCCTTGTGCATTGGTGGCAACAACACTGCAGGCATAGGTTGAGCCATTGGTCAAAGCTGCCACAAGCAAAGGACTGGTTGTGCCTTGCTGGGTCCCCTTGGCCGAACCATGGGTACAAGTTGCTGTGTAAGACGTTATGGCTGAGCCCCCATCAGAGCTGGGAGCAGAAAAATTGATTGTTGCCAAGGCATCGCCTGCAGAAACAGTGACGTTCAAGGGCGTACCTGGAAAGGTCAACCTAGAAACTGGAATGCTCGGTCCACTGCTGCTGCTGCCACCACCACATGCAGTCAAAAAAACCAGTGCGGCATAAAAGAACCAAGGCAATTTGTTCATGTTCATCAATTTACTTGAGTTCAGTTCTACATTATCTCGTCAGCTGGATTTCATATCTTATAAAAATGCAATTCAGCACCCCACAATGGCATGGGTGATATCCCTGATCAATCCGCGCTGACAGAGCGCCTGAACCTTGGCGGCCAACAACGCTCCGGTGGCGAGCAGCAAGTGCTAACCATCGGCCGGGCGCTGATGACCAACCCCGATGTACTGATCATGGACGAAGCCACCGAACGCCTGGCATCCCTGATTGCCCGAGAAATATGGCGGATTTGCAGCCTGATCAAGAAAAGCGGCATCAGCGCCATCATCGTTGACAAAAATTGGCGACACGTCACCCAAATTTCAGACTGCAACGTAATTTTGGTCAAAGGCGAAGTGGCCTATGAAGCCAGCTCGGAAGCATTGCGTCAGAACCCCAGTTTGCTGGAGCAGCACCTGGGCGTTTAAAGCAAAGGCCGCAACGCCCGCGCAGCATCGAGCAACAGCGGTAGCCACTTGCGCTGCACCGTGGCATCGGTCAACTCATCAGCAGTGCCCACGACATTGATCGCGGCCAAGGTCTTGCCCTGCATGTTGCGCAAAGGCACGGCTAAGGCATGAATGCCCAGTTCGTGCGCTTCTCGGGCCAGGCAATAGTCGTCCTGCCGAACCCGGGCAATCAAGGCTTTGAAGGGACCCAAGCCCACTTCGGTCTGCGAGGTGATGCGCGTCAGCGCACGACCCTGTAGCCATTGCGCAAAATCTGTCTTGGACAAATTGGCCAACAAGACCCGACCGGTGGACGTGGCATGTGCAGGCAAGCGTGCCCCCAAATGCAAGCCATAAGCCAGATGCCGCACGGGTTCGGCCACACCCGCACTTCGGGCCACAATCACGCCTTCACCACCGTCCAGCACCACAGCAGAAAACGATGCATGCGTTTGCTGCGACAACTGATTGAGTGTGGGTTGCAGTGTGCGCGGCAGGCGCGAAGAGGCCATATAACTGCCTGCAAAGCGCAACACCCTTGCCGACAACCAGTAATAACTGCCATCGGTTTCCAAATAGCCCAACTCGGCGAGTGTGAGCAAATGCCGCCGCGCCGCAGCACGGGTAATACCGGTGCGATGCGCGGCCAGCGTGGCGTTCAGCCGTTGACGCTCGGTGTCAAAGGCCTCGAGCACAGACAGGCCTTTGGCAAGGCCCTCGATGTAATCTGCTTTGGCGATGGTCATGCTTGCGGCTTATGGCTTAGGGCTTAGGGCTTATGGCTCGTGGTTTATGGCTTAGGGAACAAGGTCATTGACAGGCATTAAATTGCGCGATATTCGCACAAAATGGCCAATCATCGCACAAAGTATGCTCCGGCAAGAAACCAGTTGACCCGTCATTGCCTAAGCTTGCGTTCATTCTTTTGTAAGACCTTGCTGGAGACACACCCATGCCCAAAGCCATCCGCACCCAAGTCGCCATCATTGGCGCAGGCCCTTCCGGCCTTCTGCTGGGGCAACTGCTCTACAAAGCCGGCATTGACACCCTCATCCTGGAGCGCCAGACCGGTGACTATGTGCTCTCTCGCATCCGCGCCGGTGTGCTCGAACAGGTCTCTATCGATCTGCTCGATGAAGTCGGTGTCGGCAAACGCATGCACCAAGAAGGTCTGGTCCATGGCGGCTTTGACTTGCTGTTCAAGGGCGCGCGCCACCGGATTGACATGCACAAGCTCACAGGCGGTAAAAACGTCATGGTCTATGGCCAGACCGAACTCACCCTCGACCTGATGAACGCCCGAAAGGCGTTGGACTTGCCCACTGTTTACGAAGCGGAGAACGTACAGGTTCAAGAATTCGACACCGCCAAACCCCGCGTCACTTTCGAACAAAACGGCGTCGCCCACATCATCGAATGCGACTTCATTGCCGGTTGCGATGGCTTTCACGGCGTGTGCCGCGCCAGCGTACCCAAAGACAAAATCAGCGAATACGAAAAGGCGTATCCCTTCGGCTGGCTGGGCGTGCTGTCTGACACACCGCCTGTGCACCATGAGCTTATTTACGCAAACAGCACAAGAGGCTTTGCACTGTGCTCGCAGCGCAGCAAAACCCGCAGCCGCTACTACCTGCAAGTGCCATTGACCCACAAAGTCGAGCAATGGTCTGACGACGCCTTTTGGGAAGAACTGCGTAAGCGCCTCGACCCCGAAGCACGCGCCCAACTGGTCACCGGCCCCAGCATCGAAAAAAGCATCGCCCCGCTGCGCAGCTTTGTCACCGAGCCTATGCGCTTCGGACGCATGTTCCTGGCCGGGGACGCGGCGCACATCGTGCCGCCCACAGGTGCCAAGGGCCTGAACTTGGCGGCCACTGACGTCAAGTACCTGTCCAGCGCCATCATCGAGTACTACCAAGAAAACTCAGAGGCAGGTATCGACCATTACTCCGAACGGTGCCTGCGCCGCATCTGGCGTGCTGAACGGTTCAGCTGGTGGTTCACCAGCCTGATGCACCACTTTCCAGAAAACGGTGAGATCGGGCAGAAGTTCCAAGACGCCGAGCTCGACTACCTCATCCACAGCGAATCAGGTTCTCGCACCATCGCAGAAAATTATGTGGGTTTGCCGATGGATTTTGGCGATTAATTGGCACTCATTAGCCGCATTGGCGCCCACATGACAAGACCGCGCAAGCGGCCTTGCTCATAATACGGATCTTGATTCATTAAGGTCCATCATGTCCTCTACCAAGCCCCTGCAAGGTGTGCGCGTTGTCACCCTGGCCTTGAACCTGCCTGGCCCCGCAGCCATCATGCGCTTGGCGCAAATGGGCGCTTCGTGCACCAAGATCAACCCGCCAGCGGGCGATCCGATGTTCAACTCAGCGCCCGAGGCCTACGAACTGTTCCACAAAGGCGTCAAAGGCAAAACACTGGACCTCAAGAGCGCGGCAGGCCAGGGAGTCATGCACGGGCTGCTGGCCAAAACCGATGTACTGCTGACCTCATTCCGCCCCTCAGCCTTGACCAAACTGGGCCTGAGCTGGAAAACCTTGCGCAAGCTCTACCCTACACTCAGCCTGATTGAAATCGTGGGCGCTCCCGGCCCACTGGCCGAAATCCCCGGCCACGATCTGACCTACCAAGCCGAGGTCGGTCTCGTCAATGGCATGGACCTGCCGCCCAGCCTGTTTGCCGACATGGGCGGCGCGCTCATGGCCAGCGAAGCCACGCTCAAAGCGGTGCTCTCACTCAAGTCCAGCGGCAAAGGCAGCCGCCACGAAGTCGCCTTGTCTGAAGCCGCCGCCTGGCTCGCCATGCCGCGCCGCCTGGGTATGACCATGCCCAAAGGGTCTGTGGGCGGTGCCCACGCGGGTTACCGCGTGTATGCCTGCAAGAATGGTCGCGTGGCCGTGGCAGCGCTAGAGCCGCACTTTGCCGCCAGCCTGTGCGAAGCCGCAGGCGTGCCCTTCAGCCATCCCTACAAAGACATGTTCAAGCCCAGCACACACAAAGCCATAGAAAGCTTTTTGGCCAGCCAAACCCGTCAGCAACTCGACAAGTTGGCGACCGCCAAAGACATCCCCATGCTGTCACTCATCTGATCAGCTCAAACCGCAGACTTGCCGCGGGCCAAAAAGGCCTGCGTAGCGGGTTGCTCCAGCAGTTGCCGGCTCCAGCGTTGCAGCACTTTTTCGAGCCGGGGCGCGGCCACACCCAACTGCACCATGGCCACACCGCCGTTAACCGACTCGCTGTAATCGCAAATCAAGCCATCCCGCAGCTCGAAGCGACTCATGCCGTCAATCACCACTTGCCGCCCAGCAAAGTCGGGCACCCGTGAGGTGAAGCTCGACAAAGACCGCGCATACGCAATGCGGCCATTGCAAACCGGCTCAAACATTTCCCAGCGGTAGTCGGGCCCTGCATCGCGGTGAAACAAATCGCTCATCATGTGGGCAATGTCGGCGCGGCCCGTGTGGTCGCCATAAATGTAGTCGTGGTAAACGCCATCGGGCGTAAAACATTCGGCAAAGGCCGGACCATCCCCGCGTTCTGCTGCGCCAGAAAAGCGTTTGAGCAAGGCTTCAAATTCAACTGTGTTCATACCATTCCTTGATAAATAATCGGGCATAAGTAAATCGGGCAAAGCTTAACCGGGCAAAGGGTCCGGCAAGTGCTTCAAGGTGCGCACCTTGGACAGGGTGATGATGATCCCCTGCGCACCAAAACCCAAGACCACCAACCACAAACTCACAGACACGGGGAAATGAACACCCACCAAACCGCCCAATGCCGCACCCAAAGGACGCCCGCTCGAGCTGACCATGATATTGATTGATGTCACACGGCCGATCATGGAGCGCGGTGTCACCGTCTGACGCAGCGTGGTGGAGGTGATGGTCCAGATGATGGGCCCCACCCCGAAAAAGAAATACGACAAAGCCGCCATCCAGCCCGACGGCCAATACAAAGACATGGCCATGGTCAGCGCCGCCAGCACGGAGAAATAAGGCCCCAGCAGAATTGCCCGGCCAAACGGCAAAACGGCCACCACACGCGGCGCCAGCAGTGCCCCCAAGATCATGCCCACGCCGTAGCACGCCAACGTCACGCCAACCCCACTCGCGTCCAGGCCCAACTCATGAATCGCATACGGCACATAGGCCACCTGCAGCATGAACCACGAAATATTCCAGGCGATGGATGTGAACATGATGGGCCGCAAAAAGTCACTTTGCCAAGCCCACTGCGCACCATCTTTCAGCTCCAACAGAGGATGACGGGGTGGCAAAGGCGCCCGGCCAGGCTCCAAAATACCGCGCAAAAACAGCACCGCTGCCACCGACAATATCCCCGACAACACAAACGCCGTAGAAGCGCCCGTCCACGCAATCAAGGCTCCGGCCAATGCCGGGCCCGCGGCAAACGCCGAACTGCGCGCCAACTCCAGCCGCCCGTTAGCGCTGGCCAAGTCCTCCACCGGCACCAAGGCTGGCACCAGCGAAGGGGCCGCCACACTGAAGGCCACCGTGCCCACTGCCGCCATGAACCCGATCACCGCCAAAGCCATGATGCTGACCTGCCCCGTCACAATCAAAAAGAACAACAGCAACAAAGCCAAAGCCCGCAGCGATTCGGCCAAGATCATCAAACGCTTGCGCGAAGTCCGGTCGGCCAACAAACCCAAAGGCATGGACAGCAGCAAAAAGGGCAAGGACTGGACAGAGGCCACTAACCCGATCTCGCCAGGCCCCGCCTGCAGCAACAGCACCGCCACAATCGGCACCGCCGCCAAACTGAGCTGCTCTGCCGATTGGGCCAACAAATTGGACCAAGCCAAACGATGAAAAGAGGCAGACAGCATCACAAACAATCAAAAAAAAGAGGCCACACATACGACGACCTGTACAGTTCATTCTGGGTCTGCGGACCCAGCAAACTTGTCACCAAGGCGGCTGACTTGGCATGAATAAGTCAACGTGGCCGGCCCACCGGCTTGGGCGCTGTTACAAAATATCAACAAAATGAATGACAAAATTTTTATAGACTTCCGACCTCCATGACAAAACGCCCATGATTAAACTGGCGTTCACCCACTTTTTTGCACCGCTCTGCTGGCGGCCAACAGTTTATTGGCCAGCACGGCAAGCTTGGCCCAAACGAAGCGCGTTGGGGGCGATGTCGATGCGCATGGCTGCAGACCCTCGGCAGGCTATGTTTGGAACGCACAACTTGCACAATGCGTGCGCCCCTGGATGAGCAGCGCAGTCACCTTAGAAGTAGCCCCCAAAAGCTGCAACTGCGCCGGCGTGATCGAAATGCAATGCCTCATGGTGCGTGAGATCGAGACCAAGCAAGCCAAGCCTCAATGGCAACCCTGGTTTGGCGACATCGCAACAAAAAAATCAGGGACGATGACCGCATGCATCGCCGCAAGCATCATCGTTTGCAGCGCAGCCGGACTGGTCGCAACCTATGGCATGTGGGGCAAAGACCACAGGGCGATGAACCAATGCGCGGACGCAGGCGGCGTCTTCAACAAAGACGGGGTCACCTGCGACAAAACCACCGCCGAAAACCCCCGAACCACATTTTCTGTCTACACCGGTCAGGTTGACGTTGGCGTGCTCAAGGGCAAAACAGTCCAACTCCTATTACAAGTCAAGCTCCAAAAGTAGCGGATGATGCAAGACGGCCAGCGCATCGTGGGCGACCTCAACCCCAACGCGGAAGATTCAAAGCAAAACCGTTTTGTGACTTCGACCAGCGGCGGCAAACCAGAACTGCTGCTGATCGGACACAACGATCAAGGCCCGGGAACTGTCAATCAAGGTAGGTTGTCACTGAGTCAATGAGTTCGATACCGTACCGAAAAGCATTTGCCAAGCGTGCGTCAATGGGGGGTTCACATCCCCAAGAGAACCCCCCATGAAAAATCACCAAACTTTGCAAGCAGCCGTCTTGTGCCTAGGCCTGCTGCCACTCAGCGCAATTCAGGCCGAGACGATCAGCAAGCCCGACTACAAAGAGGGTAAGAAGCGGCTCAGCGAGATCTACAAGGCAGACAAAACCGCTTGCCATTAGCAGTCAGGCAAGACCAAAGACGTTTGCGAAGAAGAAACCAAAGAAAAATGCGACGACCTTGCAGGTGAAGCCAAGGCCAGCTGCGTGACTGCAGTCAAGAGCAAGTTAGCTAAGAACTGAGTCTTCGGTTGATACAACAACGGCGCCCGAGGACGTCGTTTTTTGGGCAGCTGCGCGCTCAAAGTGCTTAAACCAGGACCTGCTTCGCGGCCACACGCGCCCGCGCTGCGTGCAGTTTTTTGTAGCTGTCGAGCAATCGCTGATGTCGGTCCAGGGTTTCCAGCTTGAGGCTGGTGGGCGTGAGGCCATGAAAGCGCACGCTGCCGTCCACCGAGCCGGTAGCAGCGTCCATGCGCTTATCGCCGAACATGCGCCTGAAGTTCACCACGAAGTCTTCCAAGGTCAAGTCCTCGTCCAGCGTCACTTCCAGAACCACGTTCAAGGCTTGATAAAACAAGCGGCGCTCCACCGTGTTGTCGTTGTATTGCAAGAATGCGCCCACCAACTCGTGGGCTTCTTCCAACTGCTGCAAAGCCAAGTAGATCAAGAGTTTGAGCTCCATCACCGTCAGCTGGCCCCACACCGTGTTGTCGTCAAACTCGATGCCGATCAGGGTGGCGATGTCGAGGTAATCGTCGAGCTCGTTGTTCTCCAAGCGGTCCAACAAAGCCGCCAAAGCCTCTTCGTCTAAGCGGTGCAGGTTGAGCACATCGGCTCGGAACAAGAGCGCTTTATTGGTGTTGTCCCAAATCAGGTCGTCGATGGGGTACACCTCGGAATAGCCCGGCACCAAAATGCGGCAGGCGGTGGCGCCGAGTTGGTCGTGCACCGTGACATAAGCTTCTTTGCGCATGGCTTGCAAGATGCCGAACAACGTGGCGGCCTCTTGCGCGGTGGCGTCTTCGCCCTGCGCAGAAAAGTCCCACTCCACAAACGCATGGTCAGCTTGGGCGCTGAAAAACCGCCACGACACCACCCCACTGGAGTCGATGAAGTGCTCCACAAAGTTGTTGGGCTCGGTCACCGCATTGCTAATGAACGTTGGCACAGGCAAGTCGTTGAGGCCCTCAAAACTGCGGCCTTGCAGCAGCTCGGTCAGGCTGCGCTCCAGCGCAACTTCAAGCCTGGGGTGCGCACCAAACGAGGCGAACACACCGCCCGTGCGCGGGTTCATCAGGGTCACGCACATCACCGGGTACACCCCGCCCAGCGATGCGTCTTTGACCAAGACCGGGAAACCCTGCGCCTCCAAGGCCTCGATACCGGCCACGATGCCGGGGTACTTGGCCAACACGGCCGGCGGCACATCCGGCAAGGCCATTTCGCCTTCCAAGATTTCGCGCTTGACGGCCCGCTCAAAAATTTCCGAGAGGCACTGCACCTGCGCTTCCACCAGGGTGTTGCCCGCGCTCATGCCGTTGCTCACGAACAGGTTTTCCACCAGGTTGGACGGGAAGTACACCACCTCACCGTCGGACTGGCGCACATAGGGCAGCGCACAAATGCCGCGCTGGGTGTTGCCCGAATTGGTGTCGAACAGGTGCGAGGCGCGCAGCTCACCGTCGGGGTTGTAGATGGGCAGGCAGTGCGCGTCCAACAAGCCTTTGGGCAGCGCGTCGCGCTTACCGGGTTGGAACCAGCGCTCTCGGGGGTCGTGCACGAAGTCGGCCTGCGCGAGATCTTCACCAAAAAACACACCCGCATAAAAGTGGTTGTTGTTCAGGCGCTCGATGTATTCGCCCAGCGCCGAGGCCAAGGCGCTTTCTTTGGTCGAGCCCTTGCCGTTGGTGAAGCACATGGGGGAGTGCGCGTCGCGGATGTGCAGTGACCACACATTGGGCACCAGGTTACGCCAAGACGCGATCTCGATCTTGATGCCCAAATTGGCCAACACCGTCGTCATGTTGGCGATGGTCTGCTCCAGCGGCAAGTCTTTGCCCGCAATGCGGGTCTGCGCCTGCGCATCGGGCTGGAGCGTGAGCAAGGCCTGCGCGTCGGCATCCAGGTTGTCCACCGCCTCCACCACAAAAACCGGCCCGGCTTGCACCGCTTTTTTGACCGTGCAGCGGTCGATGGACCTCAAAATGCCTTGGCGGTCCTTGTCGGACATGTCGGCTGGCAACTCCACCTGGATCTTGATGGTCTGCAGGTAGCGGTTGTCGGGGTCAACGATGTTGTTTTGCGACAGTCGGATGTGCTCGGTGGCAATGCCGCGCGTCTCGCAATAAAGCTTCACAAAATACGCCGCGCATAAGGCCGAGGACGCCAAAAAATAATCGAACGGCCCCGGCGCCGAGCCATCGCCCTTGTAACGAATCGGCTGATCGGCCAGCACGGTGAAGTCGTCAAATTTGGCCTCTAGGCGCAGTTTGTCGAGAAAGTTGACTTTGATTTCCATGCAGCAGTTCCAAAAAATATGCGCCCACGGCGGGGCGACTGGCGTGTGTTATCCAACGGCCAAGGCCTCAAACGAAGCACAGGCGCAGGGGCCTCAAAAGATGCGGCCTCTTCAAGGTCATGTCCTCAAAGCGGGGAGTGCTTGGCCTTCTGGCACAAACGACAAGGCCACACCGTTGTTGCAAAAGCGCTTGCCCGTGGGTCTGGGACCGTCATCAAACACATGACCGTGATGCCCGCCACAGCGCAAACAGTGGTACTCAGTGCGCGGATAGATGAGCTTGAAATCGGTGGTCGTGCCCAAAGCGCCAGGCAAGGCCTGGAAAAAACTGGGCCAACCTGTGCCGCTCTCGTATTTGTGTGCCGCGCTGAACAAGGGCAAATTGCAGGCCACACACACAAAGGTGCCGGGCCGCTTCTCGGCATTGAGCGGACTGCTGCCCGGGCGCTCGGTGCCGTGCTCAAATAACACCTCATACGCGCTCGGCGTGAGCAACTTGCGCCACTCGGCTTTGGTTTTCTTCAGCGGAAGGTCGGCCGCAGCCGCACTCATAGGCACCGTGGCGTTGGCCAACCAGGCCCAAAAAATTTGGAACATATTGCGTCGTTTCATGGGAATACCTTGTTGGATGTTGAAACACTGGGCTTCATGACGCCATTCGTGCAGGAATGGCGGAAAGTTTCAGCGCGGTCCGCATTTGCAGCTTGATTGTCCTGTTTTTTATGCCGCAAGCACTGATGCCTGAATGTGACGAATGGCCGCAGGGGTATTTTTTACAGCAGTGACCCGAGCGATCCATCTGCTCTCTCATTCTCCTGGCGCTTCGCCGCCCCGTGCAGACGCAGGCAGACCAAAGACCCGGTCAAAACACCAGGTGAACAGCATGGCATAAACGAAGAAGAACACCAGCAAGCCGAGGTTGGCCGCCAAGGCGATGGCCACCGATATGTCCAACCACAGCGACATGACCGGCAGCAAAATGATGGCCAAACCGCCTTCAAATCCCGCCCCGTGGGCCAGTCGCCTTGCGAACGAACGGCTCCGAACAATTTGACGCGACTCCCAGCGCTCGAAGAGCGCGTTGAACACAAAGTTCCACACCACCGCGATGCTGGACAGCACAAACGCCAGCCCGAGGGTCGAAGCGAACGGCTGGTCGAACGCCAGACTGAGAAGAGGCCCCACCACGCTGATGGCGATGGCCTCATAGAAAACAGCTTGGAGAATGCGTCGGGTACGGGGGGTCATCAGGGTCTCATTGGTTCAACTGCCCCCAAACCTTCTCCAGCCGCTTGATGCTGACGGGCTGGGGCGTTCGCAGCTCTTGCGTGAAGAAGCTCACGCGCAGCTCTTCCAGTAGCCAGCGGAACTCCAGCATGCGGGCGTCTTGGGCGCCTTTGCGTTCAGCCACCAAGCGCCAGTAGCGTTGCTCTTGCGGCTTGAGTTCAGCCAGGCGCAGCGCGTCGCGGGCAGGGTCGGCGCGGTATTTGTCTAAGCGCAGGGTAATGGCTTTCAGGTAACGGGCGTAGTGCTGCAGCTGGGGCCAGGGGGTGGTGGTCATGAAGTTTTTGGGTACCAGGCGTTGCAGTTGCTGGCTGCAATCTGCCGTCGCATCAGCTGCGTTTTTGGTGTCCTTGATCTTGCGGGTGGCCGCGCCAAACTCCAGCAAGATGGTGCCCGCCAGGCGAGCCACTTCGTTGGCGATCAAGGTCAGGCGCCCCCGACCCTCGTCAATGCGGCGCTTGAATGTGGCTTCGTCATTGGGCAGCGGGTCGAGCAAGAAGGCGCGGTCCAGCGCCACGTCGATGATCTGGGCTTTCAGCTCATCGGCCGTGCCTAACGGCATGTAGGCCACGGCCATTTTTTGCAGGTCGGGGATGTTTTTCTCAAGGTACTTGAGCGCGTCTTTGATTTGCAGCGCAAACAGACGGCGCAAGCCCGCACGGTTTTTTGCAGCGGCCATGTCGGGCTCGTCAAATACCTCAATGGTGACCGCCTCGCCCAGGTCCACCAGCGCCGGGAAGCCGATCAGGGTCTGGCCGCCTTTGCTGATTTCCATCAGCTCGGGCAGTTCGCCGAAGGTCCAGGCGATGTAGCGCTGGGGGGCGATGGGGGCTTTTTTGCCGGAGGCATGGTCACTTTGGCTTCGAGATAAATTGGGGTCAGATAAATTGGGGTCAGAGCCCGATTTTCGCTTCGCAAAATCGGGCTCTGACCCCAATTTCACCAATTTTTCTTGGATACCCGCGTTCGCGGGTATGACAGGAGAATCGGTCATGACAGATGAGGCCACCTTCAGCTGCGCCAGCGCCTGGAACGCGCCGCGGGCTTTGACGCCCAACTCGCCTTTCAGGGCGCCTAAGTTGCGGCCCATGCCCATTTGGCGACCGTGTTCATCAACCACCAGCAGGTTCATGAACAGATGCGGACTGAGCATGTCGTGTTTGAAGTCGGTGCGCTTGATGTCGTGGCTGGTTTCGTCGCGGGCTTTTTTGAGCAGCACGTCGGTCAGCGAGCCGCTGCCAAACAGCTCGGGGACCGACAGTTCGGCGGCCAGGCGTGTGGCCGATTCGGGCAGCGGCACAAAGCGGCTGCGCGGGCGCTGCGGAAGGCTTTTGAGCAGGGCTTGTATTTTGTCTTTAAGTAATCCTGGAACCAGCCATTCACAACGCTCTTCGCTCACCTGGTTCAGTACAAACAGGGGCACGGTCACGGTCACGCCATCGCGGGCGTCGCCCGGTTCATGCAAATAGGCGGCGCTGCAATCGGTGCCCCCCAATCTGATCTGTTTGGGGAAGGCTTGGGTGGTGATGCCTGCGGCTTCGTGGCGCATCAGCTCTTCGCGCGCCAGCATCAACAGGCGCGGCTGTCGAACACTCTCGGTGCGGTACCAGTTTTCCAGCAAGCGGCCGCTGCACACATCCGCAGGGATTTGCTGGTCGTAAAGAGCGTAGATCAGCTCGTCGTCCACCAGCACGTCTTGCCTGCGCGACTTGTGTTCCAGCTCTTCGACCTTGGCGATCATGGTGTGGTTAGCGGCCAAAAAGGGCAGCTTGGTCTCCCACTGGTTGCCCACGAGGGCTTCGCGGATGAAAATATCTCGCGCCCCATGCGGGTCGATGCGGCCATAAGCGGTGCGGCGACCGCTGTAGACCACCAAACCGTAGAGGGTGGCGCGTTCCAGAGCCACCACTTCGGCAGACTTCTTTTCCCAATGCGGGTCGAGCAGTTGTTTCTTTAAAAGATGCGCGCCCACCTGCTCCAGCCATTTCGGTTCGATGGCGGCAATACCCCGGCCAAACAGCCGCGTGGTCTCGACCAGTTCGGCCACCACGATCCAGCGGCCCGGCTTTTTACTCAGGTGCGCACCCGGGTGTTTGTGGAACTTGATGCCGCGTGCACCCAGGTAGGCTTCTTCATCTTCAAGCTTGTAACCCACATTGCCCAGCAGGCCCGCAAGCATAGACTGGTGCAGCTGCTCGTAACTGGCGGGTTTGTCGTTGAGCTGCCATCGGTGCTCGGTCACCACCGTCAGCAGTTGGGTGTGCGTGTCACGCCACTCGCGCACCCGGCGAATGTTGATGAAGTTTTGACGCAGCAGTTGCTCGTATTGGCGGTTGCTCAACTTGTGCTGCGGCCCTTCAAGCTCCGCCATTTGCCGCCCTTTTTTTATCGGGGTCAGATCCTGATTATTTTGCCCTGGCTGGTTTGACGAAATTAAATGGGATCTGACCCCAATTGAATTAGGCTGACCGCCACGGGCGGCTTGAATCCATTTCCACAATTTAAGGTAACCACTGAATTCGCTCTTGTCGTCGTCAAACTTGGCGTGCTGTTGGTCGGCTTGGGCTTGTGCTTCCATGGGGCGGTCGCGCACGTCTTGCACACTCATTGCACTGGCAATCACCAGCACCTCTTGCAGAGCATTGTGGTCACGGGCTTCCAGAATCATCCTGCCCACACGCGGGTCCAGCGGCAAGCGGGCGAGTTCTTGGCCTATTTTCGTCAGTTCATTGTGGTCGTCCACCGCGCCCAATTCGGCCAGCAGTTGATAACCATCGGTGATGGCGCGACGGGATGGCTCTTCGATGAACGGAAATTCTTCCACCACGCCCAAGCGCAGGCTCTTCATGCGCAAGATCACACCGGCCAGTGAGGAGCGCAAAATTTCGGGGTCGGTAAAGCGCGGCCGAGCGGCAAAGTCTTTTTCGTCGTAAAGACGGATACAAATGCCGTCGGCCACACGGCCACAGCGGCCTGCGCGTTGGTTAGCGGCAGCTTGACTGATGGGCTCGACCATCAGCTGCTCGACCTTGCTGCGCAGGCTGTAGCGCTTGACCCGGGCGGTCCCTGCATCAATCACATAACGGATGCCGGGCACCGTGAGCGAGGTTTCAGCCACGTTGGTGGCCAACACGATGCGCCGACCGGTGTGGCCGTCAAAAATGCGGTCTTGCTCTGCTTGCGACAAGCGGGCAAACAGGGGGAGCACCTCCGCGTTGCGCGTCCATGCGTTGTGCGACAGGTGTTTGCGAAGGTGGTCGGCGGCTTCGCGGATTTCGCGCTCACCCGGCAAAAAGATCAGGATGTCGCCTGCTGCCCCGCCCAGCCAGAGTTCGTCCACGCCATCGGCAATGGCGCTGTTCAGGTCGTAGTCGCGCGACTCTTCAAACGGCCGCCAGCGCTGTTCGACCGGAAAAGTACGACCCGAGACCATGATGATGGGCGCTGGGCCTGTTCGCGATGCAAAGTGCCTGGCAAAGCGGTCAGCGTCAATGGTGGCCGAGGTCACAATGACTTTCAAGTCAGGCCTGCGCGGCAATATTTGGCGCAGGTAGCCGAGCAAAAAGTCGATGTTCAGGCTGCGTTCGTGTGCCTCGTCGATGATGATGGTGTCGTAGGCTTGCAAAAGCGGGTCGGTTTGGGTTTCGGCCAGCAAAATGCCATCGGTCATGAGCTTGACGGACGCGTTTTTGCTCAATCGATCTTGAAACCTTACCTTGAAGCCCACCACCTCCCCCAGCGGGGTTTTGAGTTCTTCGGCTATGCGTTTGGCCACCGAACTGGCGGCAATGCGGCGCGGCTGGGTGTGGCCAATCAAGCGGCCGCGTTCGCCCGGTTTGGCGTTGATCTTGCCGCGTCCCAGCATCAGGGCGATCTTGGGCAACTGCGTGGTTTTACCTGATCCGGTCTCGCCGCACACGATGACGACCTGGTGCTGCTCGATGGCGGCCATGATTTCTTCTCGACGGGTCGAGACCGGCAGGCCTTCTGGGAAGTCGATTTGGAGAGGGATGGGGTTTGCTGACTCGGTCACGGGTTGGATTATCCCACGGCACATATTCACGTGCTACACTTGTTTACGTGATCTTTCAGACGGAGATTTTTCATGACCAACCTGACCATTTCCCTTGACGAAAACCTGGTTAAGCTGGCCCGAATCAAGGCGATCCAAGAGGGCACGTCCTTGAGCGCCAAGGTGCGCGAGTTGCTGTCCATCTATGTTCGGCAAGACATGACCAGCACTCCGCTGGTGATTCCCAAACTGCCCACCAGTGGCAGCGGCGGCTTGCTGCCAGGCATCGACCCCTGCAGCAACCGCTCCATGTTCGATGCTATTGACGCCGCCGAGTACAAATTTCCGACATGACCCCCGATGTCAATCTGCTGGTTGCGGCCATGCGGCTGGATCATCCGCACCATGTACTCGCCTTTGCGCATTTACAAGCGCAACTTCAACAGGCGGCAAAGCGTCCAATTCATCCAAACGTCGTCTTATTGGGATCAGTCGTCTCAGGATTTATCAGGATCGTGACCAACGCACAAATTTTTTTCAAACCCAGTTCTTTGCAACAAGCAATGGACTTTGTAGATGCGCTGCTGATTTCACCCGGCGTGGCATTTCAGGCCGCTGGCAGCCAGTGGCCTGGCTTCAGAGACTTATGCCTTCAGGTTGCCGTAACGCCCAACCTGGTATCCGATGCATGGATCGCAGCATCTGCTTTGCAGTTGGGCGAGGTTGTTCATACGTTCGACCATGACTTCAAAAAACTCCTCCCTGCTGACAACCTCTATTTGTTGAGCCGTTAGACCATGTCCACAGTTTTCAATTTCACCTTTGTGCCCTGGTTCCGTTCAGTCGCGCCTTACATTCACATGCACCGGGGCAAGACCTTTGTGGTGGGCATAGCGGGCGAGGCCATTGCGGCAGGCAAGCTGCAAAACCTGGCGCAAGACTTGGCCTTGATTCAGAGCATGGGCGTCAAGATCGTGCTGGTGCACGGGTTTCGCCCCCAGGTCAACGAGCAACTGGCCGCCAAAGGCCACACACCCAAGTACTCGCATGGCATTCGCATCACCGATGAGATTGCTTTGGACTGCGCCCAAGAAGCAGCCGGCCAATTGCGTTACGAAATCGAAGCCGCCTTCAGCCAAGGTCTGCCCAACACACCCATGGCGGGCTCCACGGTGCGGGTGATTTCGGGCAATTTCATCACGGCGCGTCCGGTGGGGATTGTGGACGGTGTGGACTTTATGCACTCGGGCTTGGTGCGCAAAGTGGACGTGTTGGGCATCACCCGAACACTGGAAATGGGCGCCATGGTGTTGCTGTCGCCGTTTGGTTTTTCGCCCACGGGCGAGGCTTTTAACCTGAGCATGGAGGAAGTAGCCACCAGCGTGGCCGCCGAGTTGCAGGCCGACAAGCTGATATTTCTGACCGAAACGCAGGGCATTCGGGTGCAACCGAATGAACCGGCCAGCGATGACAACCCGATTGACACCGAACTGCCCTTGGCCGTGGCCAAGCAGTTGTTGGCCTTAGCCCCCAGCCCGACGCAGCCAACCGATCTGGCGTTTTATTTGCAGCATTGCGTGAAGGCTTGCGAAGAAGGGGTAGA
>Ga0164294_10002485_pt1 | contig 16628 bp, 20 predicted proteins | sample GEODES005metaG_FD_111479 | JGI IMG/M metagenome (GOLD analysis project Ga0164294, IMG submission 111479) | Oligotrophic lake water microbial communities from Sparkling Lake, Wisconsin, USA - GEODES005 metaG | ecosystem: Environmental > Aquatic > Freshwater > Lake | place: USA: Sparkling Lake...
AACAGGATCTCCTACAAATAACACAGGATATTGGACAGTACCGGTAGATTTAACTAGTTCAGGTGGAACTGGTACCACTAACTTTGCTAATAATCATGCACTATTCTTGGCATTGGTTCAAGGGGCCCAGGGTGCAACTGGATATACAGGAAGTACTGGCGCTACTGGTGCAACAGGTGCAACAGGTACAATTGGTAGTACTGGTGCTACAGGTGCAACTGGTACAATAGGAAGTACAGGTGCAACTGGTGCAACGGGCGTACAAGGAACTACAGGCGCTACTGGCGCTACTGGATACATAGGAACTACAGGTGCAACCGGAGCAACAGGTGCTACTGGATACATAGGAACGACTGGCGCTACTGGTGCAACAGGTGCAACAGGTACAATAGGTAGTACTGGGGCAACCGGTGCTACTGGCACAATAGGTAGTACTGGGGCAACAGGTGCAACGGGTACAATAGGTAGTACGGGTGCTACTGGTGCTACTGGTACAATAGGTAGTACTGGGGCAACAGGTGCAACTGGTACAATAGGTAGTACTGGTGCGACAGGTGCTACTGGTACAATTGGTAGTACAGGTGCAACTGGTGCTACTGGTGCTACTGGATACACTGGATCAACAGGTGCTACAGGTGCAACGGGCGAAATAGGTAGTACCGGAGCAACTGGTGCAACGGGCGTACAAGGAACTACAGGAGCGACAGGTGCAACCGGTTACATAGGAACTACAGGTGCTACCGGCGCTACTGGTACAATAGGTAGCACAGGTGCAACTGGTGCTACTGGTACAACAGGTGCTACTGGATACACTGGATCAACAGGTGCAACAGGTGCAACGGGTACAATAGGTAGTACAGGTGCTACTGGTGCTACTGGCACAATAGGTAGTACAGGAGCAACTGGCGCTACTGGTGCAACTGGAACAATAGGAAGTACAGGTGCAACTGGTGCTACTGGCACAATAGGTAGTACTGGGGCAACCGGTGCTACTGGCACAATAGGTAGTACTGGGGCAACAGGTGCAACGGGTGCTACTGGTACAATAGGTAGTACAGGTGCAACGGGTGCTACTGGTGCAACAGGTGCAACGGGTACAATTGGTAGCACAGGTGCTACTGGTGCAACAGGTGCAACGGGTACAATTGGTAGCACAGGTGCAACGGGTGCAACGGGTACAATTGGTAGCACAGGTGCTACTGGTGCAACAGGTGCTACTGGATACATAGGAACTACTGGTGCAACCGGTGCGACCGGCGTAGTTGGTACAACTGGCGCTACAGGTGCCACTGGTACAATTGGTAGTACAGGTGCAACCGGTGCGACCGGTGTAGTTGGTACAACCGGCGCAACAGGTGCTACTGGTACAATTGGTAGTACAGGTGCAACTGGCGCTACTGGACCAGTAGCCGGTTCTAACACTCAAGTCATTTTCAATGATTCGAATTCTCCGGGTGCAAGTGCTAACCTAACATTCAATAAATCAACTAACGTGTTAACTGTTACAGGTAACGCAATTGCTACTAACTTTGTTGGTACAGTAGCAAATGGAAATAGTAATGTTAATATCGCTACTGCTAATGGAAATGTGACTATTACCGCAGTTGGTAATACAACAATGACTATCACTGGCACTGGTGCTAATATTGCCGGATATGCAAATATATCAGCTAATGCCAACGTTGGCAATATAGGAGGTACCGGAGCAGTATTCACTACATTAGGCGGTAGCTTAACAACTGCTGCACAACCAAACATCACTTCAGTTGGTACATTAACTAGTTTATCAGTCACTGGTAATATTAGTGCTGGTAATATTAGTGCAACTAATCACACTGGTACTACAAGTAATATTACCGGTCAATATATTACAACATTGGCAACTGGTACTGCTCCTTTGGTAGTAACAAGTACTACACAAGTAGCTAACTTAAGTGTAGCAACTGCGGGTACTGCAACCAGTGCTACTACAGCAGGTACAGTAACTACAGCAGCACAACCAAATATCACAAGTACAGGTACATTAACTAGTTTATCAGTCACTGGTAATATTAGTGCTGGTAATATTAGTGCAACTAATCACACTGGTACTACAAGTAATATTACCGGTCAATATATTACAACATTAGCAACTGGTACTGCTCCTTTCGTAGTAACAAGTACAACACAGGTAGCTAACTTAAGTGTAGCAACAGCAGGTACTGCAACCAGTGCTACTACAGCAGGCACTGTAACTACAGCAGCACAACCAAACATCACAAGTGTTGGTACATTATCAGCTTTAAGTGTAACCGCAACTATAACCGGTAATATATCTGGTTCAGCAGGTACAGCAGGTAGTGCAACTACAGCCGGTACTGTAACAACTGCGGCTCAACCAAATATTACTAGTGTTGGTACATTAACTGGATTAACATCTTCTGGTACAATTTCTGTTACAACACCTAACAGTGGAACTACTGGTGGTATACAACTTAGGGCTAATGCAACTAGTAATTTAGCATACTTGCAAATAACAGATAGTGGTGCAACCGGACAATGGGCACTGCTATCAATTGCTAATACCGGTCTAGCTACATATAACAATGCATTTACCGTTACAGGTAATCTAACTGCTGGTCCAATTCTTGGTGGAAACACACAAGTCAATTCTTTAGGTATTAACACTGCTGCATCCGGTACTGCCGGCGAGATTCGTGCTACTAACAACATCACTGCGTACTACTCAGATGATCGTTTGAAAAACAATCTGGGCAATATCAAGGATGCATTAGGCAAACTTAAAACATTGTCAGGTTTCTACTATGAAGCTAATCAAACAGCGCAAGATTTAGGTTACGATGTTGTACGTGAAGTTGGTGTATCGGCTCAACAAGTTCAAGCTATATTGCCAGAGATTGTAGTTCCAGCGCCCATCGATGACAAATATTTGACTGTACGCTATGAGAAATTGATTCCGTTATTAATTGAAGCAATCAAAGAACTAGACGCAAAAGTTGAAAGTTTGATTAAGAATGGCACTTAATGCATCAGGTCCTATCAGTCTCGGTGGCGCTACTATTGGACAATCTGTCAACTTAGAGTTAGGCCAGACTGCAACAACACAAATATCATTTAATGATAATAATGTTCGTACACTAACCGTAACCACAGCCGGAACAGCATTAATAATGCCTACTAATTTTTACGGCAAATCTAGAACGACACCAACAGTTGACTACTTAGTAGTTGCTGGTGGTGGCGGTGGTGGTACTACTAACGCAGGTGGCGGTGGCGCCGGTGGAGTATTAACAGCCTCTGGATTTACTGTAGCATCAAGTACGCTTATCACAGTAACAGTAGGAGGGGGAGGTGCACCAAATACCTCTGGCGGTGCAGTCAGTGGTTCTGGTCAAAATTCTGTATTTGGATCAATAACTGCGACTGGCGGTGGGGGTGGTGCTGCTAATGCAACAGGCGGTAGTGGTGGTTCAGGCGGCGGTGGAGGTGGTGATGGTAGCCAAGCAGGTGGCTCTGGAACCGGTGGTCAAGGAAATAATGGTGGTAGTGGACTTAATCAAGGCGGCGCAAATCCAGGAGGAGGCGGTGGCGGATGGGGCGCAGTTGGCTCTAATGCAACAACAAATCAAGCTGGTGCAGGCGGCTCTGGACAATCTTCATCATATAGCGGATCAAGTGTTACATATGCCGGAGGCGGTGGTGGTGGAACACAAGGTGGTAGTGCAGGTGGAGGTGGAAGTGGTGGAGGAGGAAATGGTGCATATAGGAACACTGGATCAGACGGAGCTCCTAACACCGGTGGTGGTGGTGGAGGTGGTGGTGGAGGTGGGGCAACGCCATATAATGGTTTGGGTGGAAACGGCGGTAGTGGTGTTGTGATTGTTCGTTATTCAAATACATATCCAGCAGCAGCATCTACAAGTGGAGTAGCAGCAGGTTATCCTATCATTAGTGGTGTATATAGAATATATCTTTGGAATAGTTCAGGTTCAATAACATTCTAAAATTATGAAACAAAATAACAAAGTTAAATTATGGCACTTAATTCATCTGGACCTATTAGTTTAGCCGGAACAACTGCTGGAGTTTCTATTCAAGTTGAACTTGGTGGTACCGGCACAACTCAAATAAGTTTGAATGATGCATCAGTCAGAACGTTAGCTGGGGTAGCAAGTGGTGCAATTATTATGCCAACTAATTTCTATGGGAAGTCAAATCGAGTAGTTAGTTCTATCACAATTGCTGCAAGTACACAGAACTACGTATTGAATACAGCTAAAGTTGCTGGGTATGTAGCAGGTAAAACTGATGTGACATTAACTATCAATGGTGGCGTGTATGTTGGCTCTAGTGGTACAGGTGGTATTGGTCTGGATGTAAATACATCGTGGGCTGCTGGTGACACCGTGACTATCGTCAACAACGGCTTTATTGTAGGGGCCGGCGGTGCCGGCGGCAATGGTGCTAATGGTCAAACCCTTAGCGGTTCTAGCAGCGGTGGCAGTGGAGGCGCAGCACTTAGAGTTCAACGGGCAACACGTATTACCAACAACGGCACTGTAGGCGGTGGCGGTGGAGGTGGTGGTGGTGCTGGTTACGGTGACTGGAGTGATAAGGGCGGCATTCAGCGACCCGGTGGCGGCGGCGGTGGCGGTGGACAAGGTTACAACGGTGGTAGTGGCGGCAGCGGCGGCGACTCTGTGGGGTATCCGAACAATGGTCAACCTGGTGGTAGCGGCAGCACTAGTGGCGGAGGTGGCGGTGGTGCTGGTGGTCGCCCCGACGGACCTCCCGGTTTCTACGCCGATTCAAGTAACGGCGGCGCAGGAGGCGGATATGGTGCTGGTGGCGCTAGTGGTCAGGGTGGCGGTACGCCGGGTGGACCCCAGACCAACGGTGGCCAATCAGGCGGTGGCGCAGGAGGTAATGCCACGACTGCAGGTTCTAATGCAAACATAACATGGTTAGCAACTGGAACAAGATTAGGTACGTTAGGATAAATTATGGCACTTAATTCATCTGGACCTATTAGTTTAGCCGGAACAACTGCTGGAGTTTCTATTCAAGTTGAACTTGGTGGCAATGGTACAACTCAAATAAGTTTGAATGATGCATCAGTCAGAACATTGGCTGGCGTAGCGACTGGTGCGATTACTATGCCAACTAATTTCTATGGGAAATCAAACCGAGTAACCTCATCACTTACGATTGCTGCAAATACACAGAACTACGTGTTGAATACAGCTAAAGTTGCCGGATATGTAGCAGGTACAACTGATGTGACATTAACTATCAATGCGGGTGTTTATGTTGGCTCTAGTGGTACAGGCGGTATTGGCCTTGATGTAAATACATCTTGGGCTGCCGGTGACACTGTGACTATCATCAATAACGGCTTTATTGTTGGATGTGGTGGTGGCGGAGGTGGCGGTGGTGGGCCTGGAGCATATAATGCACCGGCCGCCGGCGGTCCTGGCGGCGGTGGCGGCGCAGCACTCAGGGCCCAACGAGCAACACGTATTACCAACAACGGCACTGTAGGTGGTGGAGGTGGTGGCGGTGGAGGTGGAAGTTCAACATGGAATGGCCCTGAAAAAAGCGGCACTGCTAATGGCGGTGGTGGCGGAGGTGGCGGGCAAGGCTTTGCTGGTGGAGGTGGCGGTAGTGGTGGCATTGGTAGTCAGTTCGCTGATAAAGATCCATTTAATGGTCAACCTGGTGGTAGCGGCAGCACTAGTGGCGCTGGTGGCGGTGGCGCTGGCGCATTTGGTGATGACGGCAGTCGTGGTCAAAACGGTGCAGGTGGCGGTGGCTACGGAGCCAGTGGCGGTAGCTCTGGCGGTAGTGGAGGTGGTGGAGGTAACGCCACGACTGCGGGTTCTAATGCAAACATAACATGGCTAACAACTGGAACAAGATTAGGTACTCTGGGGTAAATTATGACAATGAATTCATCTGGTCCCATCAGTCTAGCCGGAACAACTGCTGGAGTTTCTATCCAAGTTGAACTTGGTGGTACCGGCACAACTCAAATAAGTTTGAATGATGCATCAGTCAGAACATTAGCTGGGGTAGCAAGTGGTGCAATTATTATGCCAACTAATTTCTATGGGAAATCTAGAACGACACCAACAGTTGACTACTTAGTAGTTGCTGGGGGTGGCGGTGGTGGTGGATATATTGGCGGCGGTGGAGGAGCCGGGGGTTTGCTATATGCGACTTCTTACGCTGTAACATCAGGTAGTTCTTATACCGTCACTGTTGGTAGTGGGGGTAGCGGTGGAACTGGCAGTGGCGGCGGCTCCTCAGGGACAAATAGTGTGTTTGGTAGTATTACTACAACAGGTGGCGGTGCTGGGCAAGGTGGTGAAAGTGGTCCTTACAACTCACCAAACGGTGGCTCAGGTGGCGGTCAAGGTAGAACAGTAAGCGGTCGGGGCGGTTCAGTAGGAACTGGTGTTGCTGGACCACCAAGACAAGGTTATGACGGCGGCAGTGGTGTAAACGCAGATGGTGGAAATAATACTTCAGGTGGAGGTGGCGGTGGTGCCGGTGGTGTTGGCAATAATGGTAATGCTGGAATACCTGGTAACGGTGGTGCAGGATTGCAATATAGTATCTCTGGATCAGCACAGTTCTATGCAGGAGGCGGCGGCGGCGGGGCGTACTCAGGAAGTGCCAGCAGTGGCGGTAGCGGTATTGGTGGCGGTGGTTCCAGTGGAAGTGGTACTGCTGCTACAAATCCTACGGCAAACACTGGTAGCGGTGGCGGTTCCGGCGGTTATTCAGTCAATCAAAATGGAACTAATGGTGCAGATGGAGTAGTAATCATCCGCTATCTATCATCACAAGCAGCAGCAGCAAGTACAATAGGAGTAGCAGCAGGTTATCCTATCATTAGCGGTGGATATAGAATATATCTTTGGAATAGTTCTGGCTCTATAACTTTCTAAAATTATAAAACAAAATAACAAAGTTAAATTATGACAATGAACTCATCTGGACCTATTAGTTTAGCCGGAACGACTGCTGGCGTTTCTATTCAAGTTGAACTCGGTGGCACTGGTACAACTCAAATAAGTTTGAATGATGCATCAGTCAGAACATTAGCTGGCGTAGCAACTGGTGCAATCACAATGCCAACTAATTTCTATGGGAAATCAAACCGTGTAACTTCATCACTTACGATTGCTGCAAACACACAGAATTATGTATTAGGTACATCTAAAGTTACCGGCTACTCAGCGGGTAAAACTGATGTGACATTAACTATCAATGCCGGAATATATGTTGGTTCTAGTGGTACAGGTGGCATTGGACTTGACGTAGATACATCTTGGAATGCTGCTGATACTGTGACTATCATCAACAACGGGTTTATCGTCGGGTGTGGTGGCGGAGGAGGCACTGGTTGTAATATGTTTACCTTTACCAATGCAACAGGAGGTGGTGGTGGTGGACCGGCACTTAGAGTTCAACGGGCAACACGTATTACCAATAATGGCACTGTCGGTGGCGGTGGTGGCGGTGGTGGAGGTGCCAGTGGATACGCAACAGGCGGCAAAGGAGGCAATAATTACGGCGGCGGGGGTGGGGGTGGTGGCCAAGGTTACAACGGTGGTAGTGGTGGGGGCGGTGGCAGTGGGGACTTTTCCGGTAACGGCGGTAGTGCCGGTACTACTGGGGGAGGTGGCGGTGGCGGTGGAAATCCAAATAACGGCGGCGTAAACCAGAACGGCGGCTCAGGTGGAGGATACGGTGCAAGCGGTGGAGGCGGGGCCGGTGATGGCGGTGTTGGGCCACCTGGAGGTGGCGGAGGAGGCGGCAATGCCACAACTGCGGGGTCTAATGCAAACATAACGTGGCTAGTAACCGGAACACGTTTAGGTACTTTAGGATAAATAAAATATAAAGATATTTTAGAATAAATAAGTTATGGCAACTGCAAACATTAGTATTTTTGACGACCTTGTAAACATGGGTTTACGCACTAGAATTTTTGCGTATATTATGAATAGTGCATTTCGCATTGGGTGGGCTGACATTTCTTACGGGCCAAAGTCTGCGTATAAATTTCTTCATTCCCCTTTTTCCAAAGAAGAACTTATATCATCCGGATTAGGAGACATAATCTTCTCAGCACCAGAAATTGCCCCGTTCATAGAGGGTAAGGAAATGAACAAGTGTATAGTAAATCTAACACAGGCAGGAGATGTGCAATTTACTCACACCCATGCAGCAGAAGAGGTAGTCGTTTTGTACTATGCTAACTTAGAATGGCTTCCAGAGTGGTGGGGTGAAACCATGTTCTATAATGATAACCAATCCAGCATAGTTCACGCTTCCCGATATACGCCTGGAAGGTTTGTTGTTTTTGATGGCAATATTCCACACACTATTCGCCCACAATCAACTATTGGACCGCAATACAGATTTACAGTTACCGCTATTTTTACTGAATCAAAAGAAAAGGAAATAACATGAATATACCATACACATACAAAGTAATAAGCACTGACTTACCAGCAAAATGCATGGTGGTTGAGTATTCAGCAGAAGGTTATCCTACACTACAAGTTGGTTTACCTTTACCTGTGGTTGGTGTTGAAGCTAGAGACATTATAGAAAGATACAACCCAACTGCACAGTGGTATGACTCTACATTGACATATCAAGATGTGCCAGTAGGATTAGAAGGTTCAACTCCATACGTTGAAACATCACTAACTACAGTGAAATCAACTAAACTTGCACAACTAGCTGACTGGAGATATACATTGGAAGTTGGTGGTGTTACTATTGAAGGTATCACGGTAAGCACAAGTCGCCAATCACAAGCGCAACTAACTTCTACTTACAATAATCTAAAAGACGGGTTGATTTCTTCAGTTGAATGGAAGCAAATAGGTGGTTCTTTTGTAACATTAAATTTAACGCAAATGGAAAAAGTAGTAGCTGCGGTTGCTTTACATATTCAAACAAGTTTCTCTACAGAGAAAATCTACTCAGAACAAATTAAAGCATGTACATCAATTGCTGAAGTTGATGCTATCACCTTCCCATGACACGTATAAGCATCAGTAGGGCTGACATTCAATTTTCTCATTTGTGGGCCAAAACGGCACAAAGCATGGGCATGGTGTTATCTCTTGTTCCATCTAAGTATGTACTTCCATTGTCTGGTAGAGGATCACTAGAAATTTCTAAGCGCGAAGGTGTTAACTACTTCAGCATTGACGCACTTAATATTGTGTCTGATCGACAGGCTCTAGCTGCACTAGGTGTATCAGTATTACCAACAGTAACCCCACATAATCCATCAGAACTTTTAGTCATTGGCACAGAGCCAATATTTTTGAAACCAACAAACACATCGTTAAGAAAAAGTCAAGACCCACTTGCATACACAAAGTGGGAATCTCCGCAGCATTTGCTGAATAATGTAAATGATGCATTTTGGGATAACCAAGCAAGCATTACAACGTCTTTTTCTATTCAACCTTTGGTTTCAGGACCAGTTACAGAACTTTCAGTTGGAATTTCTATTAACGAAGCATCAGAAGTCTTTGTGTATCTTCCTGCGTTAGAGGTGTCTGAAACTCCCAATTTCTACAGCCTATTCAAAAAATTAGAAAACATTCCGCAATATGTACTAGATGACATACAAAAAGTTTGTACTGCACTTAACATAAAAGGTGGTGTACATGATGTTCAATTTATCCAACATAATGATAAATTTTATATGAGTGACTGGAACGCACGACCTAGAGTAAGTATGAATTTTGGTTTAGTGAGAGAGGATAAAGTGCGAGAATCTGCACTAGCGCACATGGTTGGTGCAACAGTTCCAGAAGTACCTACTTTTTACGGAGAACAACGTGGGTACTGGAATCAAAACATCTCAGTTAGTATGGCAGATGTAGCACGTTCCATGGGAATGGTTCCTCGTATTGATAACGGATTTTTAAGTCGGGTATATTGTGAAGGACCCGATGTAGAAACTGTTCATAAAACCTTCGATATTTTTGAAAGTAAATTATGAAAAAATTATTAGCATCTTGTATTTTTTTTGTGTGTGCAAATATTTTTGCTGCTGAGCCACTAACTATAATTACTGCTACTGTTCCGGGGTCTTTGGCAGATACTGCTATTCGATATCTAGCACCTGACATAGAAAAAGAACTTCAACGCAGTGTTATTGTGATGAACATGCCCGGTGCTGACGGACTTATTGCTATGCAGAAGTTTTCATCTATGCCAGCTGATGGAAACACTCTATTAGCCGGTGGTTCATCCATCTCTTTTGCTACCGTTGCGAATCGTGATTATAAACCACAAGACCATTTCAAACCACTTATGGGACTTGTAGAGTCTGACTTCCTTTTGGTTGTTTCTAGTAACTCTAAAGTTACCGATATAAAAAGCCTGATTGCTGCGGGTAAGCAAAAAGGACTTATGGGAGGTAGTTCTAGCATTGCATCAACACTAAGTCTTGCGATACTACAAGAACAGTTTGGTGTAGAAGTTACTGTGGTCGAATATAAACAATACAACCAAATGATAATTGATGTGGCAGATGGTGACCGTACAGACTTTGCAATTGTTAGCGCAGGGAATATGGCAATGCGCGGTTTTATGTCTTCGGGTAAATTACGTCCAATTGCTGTTCTGGGCCCTTTGAGAAGCGCCTACTACAAAGATGTGAAAACACTTGTTGAACAAGGATACAAATCAGTAGAGGCTTTTGGTTGGTCAGGATTGCATATTCATAATCGTGTACCAGAAAATACCAAAAACAAATTGTTTGTGGGTATTACAGCAGCTATGAAGTCGGAGCACGGGACTAACTTTGAAAAACAACCAGGCGAACCACGTTTAGTTTTTGCAACTGAAGAAGAAATTACCTCACTACAAAAACGCGAAGCTGCTGTGTACAAAGCAAAAGCATCACAAATAATAAGATAAATAATACTTAAAAGATAAATACATATATAAAGGAATAGAATCATGTCATTAATAATAGGACCAGGAATTTCAATAGGCGGAGGAATAAGTGTACGCACCCCAAGAGTATTAGTCATTCCACTAAACGATCAAGGCGGACTAATAGGGTGGTCTCCTGTATCAGCAGGAATACCATATAGTCCCACAGTTATTAGCCAATTTCCGGTCGGCAGCACAATCACTTTCCAAGATGGTTCTACATCAACCATTGATATGTGGGATCCTTATGCACCTACTTACATTGATATTTTCTGGATTGGAAACAAAACTGGCAATATATTCCCAATCACACTAACATCAGTATAATAATTATTTTTCGGCAACACAAGGCCTGTATTAAATATCTCTATGAGATTTCACATTCTAGGCCTCCCTCACACGGTAACAAGTAAAGAATACAACGCTTGCGCCTACACACAAAAAGTTGTAAAATTCGGTAAAATGATGAAAGCCCGTGGGCATACAATCATTCATTATGGACATGAAGATAGCGATTTAGTTTGCGATGAACATGTAACCGTGATCACAAATGAAGACTGGAAAATTGCTTACGGCGACTATGATTGGCGTAAGAACTTTTTCAAATTCAGTACAGACGACCATGCTTATCAAACATTCTATGCAAATGCTATCAGAGAAGTTGGCAAACGCAAACAACCAAATGACTTCATATTACCTTTCTGGGGTTCAGGTGTCAGACCAATCTGTGATGCACATCCTGATATGATAGTAGTAGAACCTGGCATTGGTTATGCAGGTGGACATTGGGCGCGATGGAAGATATTTGAAAGTTATGCTATCTATCATGCTTACTATGGACTAGATGCAGTTGGTACTTGCAAACAAGATTGGTATGATGCTGTTATACCAAACTACTTTGATCCAGATGACTTTGAATTCAAAGAACAAAAACAAGATTACTTCTTATTTTTGGGACGAGTATACAATGGCAAAGGTATTCAAGTAGCAATACAAGCAACAGAAGCGATTGGTGCTAAATTAATCATTGCGGGACAAAACCCGGAAAACCTAACGTTTCCTCCTCACGTAGAGTTTGCAGGTTATGCTGATGTAGCAAAACGCAAAGAATTGATGAGTAACGCTAAAGCTGCGTTTGTTCCAAGTATGTATATCGAACCGTTTGGCGGTGTTCAAGTTGAATTATTATTAAGCGGTACTCCTACAATAACTACTGACTGGGGTAGTTTCACCGAAAATAACGTTCATGGATACACTGGATATCGTTGTCATACATTTGATCAGTTTGTATGGGCAGCAAAAAACATTCACAATATCGATCCAAAGAATTGCAGAAAGTTTGGTGAGAACTATACATTAGAACGTGTTGCACCTATGTATGAAGAATACTTCCAAATGGTATTGGATGTACATACTGGCAAAGGCTGGTATCAAATGCATGAAGATAGAACGGATATGAATTGGCTAAAGAAAGTATTACCAACATGAGCAACCATCAAGACGACCACAAATTTGAAATAGAGTATTGGGGCAATTGCGCTAATACTTTTGATGAGGATCAGAAGCATTATGTGTATGCTAAGTTTATGGAAATACCCCGCATAGGTTATTCATTTGATGCACAAAACAAACGCATACTTGATATAGGCGGTGGCCCTAGTTCTATGCTACTCAAGTGTAAGAATCTAGCTGAAGGTAAAGTATGTGACCCAATTGATTATCCTGAATGGACTAAACTACGTTATGCTGGGCATAACATTAGTGTCAATGTTCAACCAGGTGAAGAGGTTAATGAAGAAGGATATGATGAAGTTTGGATTTACAATTGTCTACAGCACGTTGAGAGTGTAGAACGAATCATAAACAATGCTAAACATGCAGCGCCAGTACTACGACTATTTGAATGGATCGATATTCCAGCCCACGATGGTCATCCCTTTGAGTTAACCAAAGATATGCTAGATGGTATCATTGCATTACCAGGATCAGGCACAGTAACACTACGTGAATCAGGTTGCTATGGTAAAGCCTACTATGGCGTATTCAAACAATGAAATGAAACCGATTAGAATTTATATTTCGTGTAATGAGTTACCGAATACTAAAGCTAGTCTGTTGCATATCATTAATAAACTAAAAGATAGTAGTCTATGTGACGAGAAGATAATCATAATCCATTCAGTTGATTGGACACCATATGATTTTTTAGATGGATTGAATATTGAATACGTTAACAGCGGATTTACTGCGTCACACTATGAATATCCTGCAATAAGAAAACTTTGGCAAGATAGTAACGAGTCAGACTTCTATGGACTATATCTACATTGCAAGGGTGCTAGTAAATCAGACACATTAGAATTTGAAAATGGATTACGCTGGGCAACATTGATGATGCATGGAGTTATCGACAATAGCAAGACCTGTTTATATCATTTAGAACAAGGGTGTGACTTAGTTGGTTCACTGTGGCACTGGCACTTCAAAGGTAACTTCTATTGGTTCAATTCGATTTATGTCAAACAGATAGCAGACCCATACTTGTTTGATCTAGACTATAGAAACAATTGTGAATTCTGGGCTGCGTATAGTTACTGGTGGGGCAGATATGAATTACCAAAAATAAAAAATCTATTCTATGTTCCTAGTCTAAGTAAAGATAACGAATTCGTTAACATAGACAAACTACCCTCATTGTTTCAAAAGAAAGTGATAGCAAGTAATTTCAATGATTACTTGTTGACACAGGAATACTTTGCATTTGATGTGATATCAATAAACAATGATGAGTATGTTCAATTCAGAAATATACTTAAGAAGTTTTTGAACTATGATGGTATAGTCATAAACATGGACACTCGGCAAATAATTAACTACGATATGTTATGAAAAAAATAGTATTTTACATGGAGCCCACATGGGCATTTGGAACAATTCACTATGAATTAGCAAAGTACCTTTGGGGTTACGGATTCAATTGTCAATTACTTCCCTGGAATCAAAGCTATAGTCTAGCAGAAATGCGTGAGTTGATTGACACTACCGACTTGTTTGTTACTACACCACATGGTTGGAGATTGCTAGGTTACAATTATAAAATATTTGACGCAAGCCAATGTGTAGTTATCAGCCATTCAAAATTAGATATGGATGAATTGATTGAGATGCACGGTCGTGATGACTTTGATAAGTTTCATAAGTATGGAGCCGTTAGTGAATGGTTAAGTGAAGTCAGTACACAACTAGGTATCACTAGACCTGCGTTTGTTACACCATTGGGTATCAACACTAACAGTTTTTATAGTAAACCAAATGATTCATTGCGTACAGTAGGGTGTATGAAATTGGGAGACGTAGGTGTTCATCAAAAGATTAAGCGTCCGTGGTTGTTAGAGATTGCTACACAACGAGCAGGATTAGATATCAAACCTGCAGGCTCATATCATCATTCATTTATCACGATGCCAGGATTTTATAAAAGTGTAGATGCTGTACTAGTTGCTAGCACAGAAGAAGGCGCAGGACTACCTTTACTAGAAGCAGGTGCAGCAGGTAAATTAGTTATCAGCACACCAGTTGGGCACTACCATAGAGTAGGAGATGTTGGTGCTCATTTTGTTCCTATTGAGGAACATGAATTTATAGAACAGACAGTAGAATTATTAACCTACTACAAAAACAATCCAGAACAGTATCGCCGACGTTGTTTAGAGATACAACATCATGCACAATCATACGATTGGAAATATGTGATTGACAAGTGGGTTGAAATATTGAGTTAATAAAAAAGCCCCTTTCGGGGCTTTTTAGTTTTTAAGTTTTGTTAACATATATCCTGTGTACTTTGCCATACACATTGCCGGAATCTCCAAGAAAGGTTCTTCTAGTTCAAACGGACAGGCTTCTCTCCATGAATGCGTTTCAATGAAATGTTTCAATTCACGCAAATCTTGCATACTTGCAGGGTTGAAGGTTCTACGTGGATTGTAGGTCCGTGTGTATGTATCAAGTACTGCCATATATTAATCCTTAACTATTACGTTCCATTGCAGCAGCTTCGGCAATCACAGCATAGACTTGATCCAATGTTGGACACATAATCTTTGCAGACTTCCAATCGTTTTCAGAGTCCTGACCGGACACTTCAACCATATAGCCGTTGTCGTACATATTGACAGTAAGGCTGTCATTGCACTTTGCAAGTTTATCAGAGAGTTTCATATTATTCCTTTATTGAGTTTAGGGGCATATAGCCCCTCTTTGTTACTGAGTAGTAACACCTGCTTCGGCTAGAACTTGTTCTACCGAAACTTCTTTTGTAGCCTTCTTAGCACGAGCCTTGATAGCGTCAATGCTAGGCTTAGTCTTAGTCTTAGTCTTTGCGACTTTGACTTTTACTGTACCCTTGTTTGCTTCCTTGAGTTTGTCAGCAAGAGTATCGGCAATAGTTGCCTGATCTGCGGGTGATTGGAAGTCTGCATGAGTAGCCAGATAATTGAGAGCCTCAATCTTATTCATCTCACTGGGCAAGTCCACAAAGTCAACACGAGTGTGTCCACCTTTAGTAAACTGCTTGATACGGCGAACCATATCATCAGTAAAACGAACCTTAGTATTACCATTGTTAGTAGTCATACCAGCGACTTTGAAAGTTTGTTTAGCCATTTTGTTTCCTTTAAGATAAAGCTAAGTTAAAAATGTACTGATATCACTCAGCACTAGTATAATGATAACACAGAATGGCATTGTTGTCAACCATTTGTTTTACCAAAATCACACATTGTTTGCTGATTCAGACATCAGCAAACGACCATACATGGACCGTGCCATACCAATTGCCATAAACGGATTATCCGCTTGAATATGGACACGAGAATAACCTGCGCCCGGTTCATCTTTATATTTTACAAGAACCCAATATGTATTCATACATTACCTTTAATAGTAAACTTGCTAAGGGCGCTTTTTGCGTCAACAAGGTCCTCAACACCATCAAGCAATTCGGCAAGTTCCAAATTCAAATCAAGTGTCAATTGAGTTCCAATTTTTATTGCCAGTAGGCGAACATATTCCGATTCCTCAGGTCCAAGCATGAGAAAATATTTTCCCAATTGTTCTTTGTTCAAGGACACGAGAAATTCAAAAAATTCTAGTTGTTTTGGCTCAACTTTCATATTAAGCCTCAACAACGTAGTGCTTGTTCCACTTGCCGATGTTCACATCCACATACCAACCCACGTTGAAGTAGTCGGATTGAATGTCGCTCTTGTCCCAGTTGCCATCGTTCATTACAGCAAACACTTCCTGCATGAAAGCCAGAGCCACACCATCGTAATGATCTTTGAAGTGATAGGGGTTGACCTGATCGTAGCCGCTAGTGTTGGGAGTGAAACCACGAGCCATTTGGTAGAAATCATTAGTGCAAACTTTGTTGGAGTTTGCGATGAAGTCGATGGAACCCGACTTGATATTCAACACCAAAGTAGAATGATTGCGTACAGCAAGCGAACCTTTGACCTTGTACTTAGCGAGAACTGCCTTGATTTTAGGGGCGATTTTTGCTTTCTTTTCCTGAGACATATAAGCCATTTGAGAACTCCTGTAATTAACTGATTAAGACTCTATTATATACCCAAAACCATTTA
>Ga0164294_10002487_pt1 | contig 16623 bp, 1 predicted proteins | sample GEODES005metaG_FD_111479 | JGI IMG/M metagenome (GOLD analysis project Ga0164294, IMG submission 111479) | Oligotrophic lake water microbial communities from Sparkling Lake, Wisconsin, USA - GEODES005 metaG | ecosystem: Environmental > Aquatic > Freshwater > Lake | place: USA: Sparkling Lake...
GTATCAGTAGCAACCACACCAAGATTAGATACTAGATTGGTTATAGAGACTCGTGTTGGACTAGAGTCCCTAAAACCGAATCCAAATATAGCTTTATCACCGCCATATCCGGCTGCTGCTAGACCTTGCCTTGCAGTACCAACACCGGCAGTATCAGTAGCAACAACACCTGTGTTAGATACTAGATTGGTTATATTGGTCCGAGTACCGGTACTACCGAATCCAAATATAGCTTTATCACCGCCATATCCGGCTGCTGCTAGTCCATCCCTTCCAGTACCAACACCGGCGGTATCTGTAGCAACAACACCTGTGTTAGATACTAGATTGGTTATAGAGACTCGTGTTGGACTAGAGTCCCTAAAACCGAATCCAAATATAGCCTGTGTAGGCCCAGATGGGGTTGGTGCTGTTGTAGTTGTAGTGGTAGTACCTGGTGCTGCTGTTGTAGTGGTAGTGGTAGTGGTAGTACCTCCTCCAACCGTAATGGTACTATTTATAGTGGCTACAACATTATTAGTACCACCAACTACTATATTACCGGTATATATTCCGTCGGCAATACCTGCTATATTATATTCTACCGTAAAGGTTCTTGCCGAATTTGACGAGAAAGGGTAAACTAAGATAGCATTACCTGTTTCTGTACTAGAACCACCTAAATTTATCAAATTAGCAGTATGACCTATACCTACTGGATTATTAAAGGTAACTGATTTAATAGTTACGTTGCCTGTTCCTGTATTTGTTAATGTAAATTGTTCTGCAGCCATTATATATTCCTAAAATGTGTTTTGTGAGAATTTATCATAATTAATTGTAGTATTAAGCATTTATCAAATTATGCTATTGCACCTAGCACATAATTTTAAATTGGTTCGTCACCCATTCGAAGTTGACCGATCCCGCTATATATAGAGACTCCTGTTCCTGTTAGTGCAATTTCAAAAGTTATTGTTAAAGCTATACGGCTAGTACCAAGAGAATTGCTATTTAAATAAACTGAAACGGATTGATTTGAAGATAACGGGAACCAAGCTGATGAGAAAGGTGGAGGATTAGTTTGGTTAGTAACTACCGTTCTAGTGAAATCTGCAAAACTGGTTCTCGCTGGAACTGCACCATTAATAGCTGAGATTCGTATATCGTAACTAAGTCCAGGACTTCCCCCACTTGGAGTAAACCAAGTATTATACATTTCATCATCAGTTATTGTGCCAAGCACTCCATTCAAACAACTAGAGAATACAGTTACCGTTCCGAACGGAGTAAACGTTAATGTAACTTCACCTGGACCAATATTATTACTTTGATCATTTACTAATCCATACGCACCCACACCAGGTCCTGGATTAAGAGTACCAACAAATTCCACAGTTCCGCTTGGCGGAGCAGCAGTAGTGGTAGAAGTAGATGTGCTGGTTGTAGACGTTGATGTAGAAGTTGAAGTAGATGTACTGGTTGTAGATGTTGAAGTAGATGTACTGGTTGTAGACGTTGTAGTTGTTATTGGTGCTGCTGTAGTAGTTGTCGTAGTTGTTATTGGTGCTGCTGTAGTAGTTGTGGTTGTTCCCGGTGCTGCTGTAGTAGTTGTCGTAGTTGTTATTGGTGCTGCTGTAGTAGTTGTGGTTGTTCCCGGCGCTGCTGTAGTAGTTGTCGTAGTTGTTATTGGTGCTGCTGTAGTAGTTGTCGTAGTTGTTATTGGTGCTGCTGTTGTAGTTGTAGTCGTAGTTATTCTCGGTAAAGTAACTACCCAAGTAGTTGGTGATACAGAAATACTATAAATTACACTCGGCGGTATAGGTGAAATTATAGGGAAAGGTACTATATACTTTCTATTGGTTAAAAATAACGCCTCCGGAGTACTACTAATTTGTAGTGGATCACCAATTACTGTATTATAATCATAAGAGTTCCAAGTTTGTACATAACCTGTATTAGTCATCTTATTCTGTGGTAATAATCCCCATACTTCTGTATATTTTGAAATTAAATATTGTACTGGTGTAAGATTTTGCCCACGAGATAACCCACTCAGTGTATTACTAACAATGTTAGCCGAACTATATTTTATTTGCTCTCCGTTAATATAAATTAAATTACCATCTAGTGTGGTAATAGTTAAAGAATCTCCTGTTGCGATCCAAGGCCCTGTTGTTATTCTTAATATAGGAGCGGTATTTTCTATTACTAATTTATAGTTAGAACTTTCAATTATCCCACCAGTTGTATTGTTATAGACTACAATACTAACTATTGAATTTTTATCTGCAAGTAAACCAATTCTCATTATGCCCAAGACTGCAACAGGTGCTGTAACATTCTGCACAATAGTATTAGTAATATTATTAACAGAACCTACATAAATCGTATCATCAGTAATAGCTAATGGTTCAGTTAGCCAAGTTCTAGTTGAAGTAACTAAATTTTGGCCTAAATTTTGGCTCATGATGGTTCGGTTCCTCTATAAACAGACCCGTAATTTGCTTGATTTACATTTAATAAGTAAGATAATTTATTAGGTGTAGGGTTTGGTATCATATTAGTAATTATCACTTCTTGATTTGTTTCAATCGTCGTATTAATACTTAGCTCATTACCTGGGTTCAAATATAAAGCTGAAGATGCTACTCTATAACCATCTACTGTTACCCAAAGTCTATCAACATCAATTTGTTGGAATTCAGTTACATTGATCGTAACCGCACTAGTAGTCAAATCATATACCGAACCGCCCAATGTAGCAGATATAGTAAATTGAGTTGGACTTACAATTTGTTTTACATAATATATAGCACCTATGACCATACCGCCTGACGAAATACCACCTATTGATATTCCTGCTTCTCTGAATAATACCGGAGTATCAACAATCAATTGACTTGTAGAATTTACAGTTATAATATTAGTTGAAGCGGAAGTAGAACTAGCTAAAGTCGTAGTTAAAATAAATGTACCATTAAGCCAAGTAAAACCACCACCAAGATAGTTCTGAGCCGTAGTCATTGGAAAATTTGTAGCGCCTATTGCAAAACTAATTTCCTCAGTATACAAATCAAATATAGTATCAGTAATGACTCTTGCATAGAATAATTGATTATTAAAACCAACAGTACCGCGAGTATCATCTACCCGAATAATATCATTATTAGAGAAACCATGGTTGATATTAGTTGTAACTCGTGCACCAGGGCTACCGCCTACATATGTTCCCATCAAGAAACCACTATCAGTAGATAGTACTATCGTTACACCATATTGATCCATGATTTTAAATTGGGTTGAGCTTACAATAGATTCAACAAAATAAACAACATCTGTAACATTAATATTACCAAAACTAGAATTAGCTGAAAATGTAACGGTATCACCTACTACAAATCCCGAAGTTGAGGCACATGTTATAATATTTGTACCGGCTTGCGTAGCATTTGAGGTTGTTGCAATAGGCTTTACAATAGCTCTATTAATGTTAATGATAGGACATACTACATTATTAACAGTGTTAATAATACCATATTGTGTGTTTAGATATTGATTGTCTGTTAAGTTGTATGTAGTAATAGATACAACACTGTCTACCGAAGGAGGTGAAGTAAATGTAATTTGATTAGTTGTAGGATTAATAGCGTATAAACTACTAGTCTGTCTAATTCCATCAATTTCTACAATTGCACTATTAACGTTTTCTCCACCAACATAGTTAGTTAAATCGAAAGACGAGGCAGAACCAGTTCCAGTAAATAGCTCGGTTTCAGGGATACTATATCCATATTGAATTGGTGCCGTTTCTCCTAATACAGTATAAGAAATATAATCCTGTGCAGTGCTGTATTGATTAGCAAACAATAGAGTAGCTAAATTACTACCGTCAACTTTACCAATTGTGTAATCATTAGTAACAAATGTTGCTAGACCAGTAGCAGAAGTTAGGACAACAGTATCTCCACCAAAAGTTTCGGCAATGGTAAACTCATTAGCATTCCATATTGTTTTAATATAATATGTTGTCAATGGTTGAATTACTGAGCCAAATATTTCATTGGAAAATACTATAGTATCATTAACATTTAATATACCAGTATTATTGCAAGTTAGAGTATATTTAGCTACTGTGCCAGTACCTGATCCTGCATTGGTTGCTATAAAGTTTATACCAACTGCATTAAAAGGTGCACCCGATGCAACAAAGTTAGTAGTACCAACCGATACTATAACATAAGTTTTACCTACAATAAAATTACCAGCTATAATTGAGTCACCATTAAGTTGAGTTATTTGGCCAAATGCCCCTAACTCTAACTCATTACCATTTACTAATACTAATGGTGGGGTATAAATCTCATTCGACCCCACGTTTATAATAGCTTCCATTGAACCAGTTGCGGTTGATACTACAAATTCTGTTCCAGCAGTGCCAGTAACTGAGTCATAGTATAAAGAAACAGTTATTGATTGTGTTGCTAAATCAATAGTTTTTACATAGTATGTGGTGTTTGTTTGAATATTACCGAACACATTGCCTTGGAAGGTAATAGGATTATTCAGAACAAATTGATCAAGTGATGTGCAATATATGAGATTTAACCCACTTTCAGTAGCAATAATTTCTACCATTTGAGATTGCGTATATGGAACTACTACTCCATTACCATCATTAATAGTACCTGAATATTTAGAATCTAAATATATTTCTTGCAATCCTGTTACATCATTGTTACGTAAAGGAGTAAAGATAGAGTTAGATCTGTCTAATTGATACCCATTACCAGTTTCGTATACATCAATTCTTAGTATGAAGTATAGTGGTAGAGGGTTAATTAATATAACTACGTTATTAATCCAATCAATATAGTAGTCTAGACTCTCATACAAAGATGTACTTAACATTGAAGCATAATCTATAACGAATACCTTAAGTTTTGTTGGTATTTGAACTAAATTAGCAAAGCTATATTCAGTTTGTGTGGGAGAAATTTGTGGTATTTCTACACTCACTACATTAAATCCGTTATTTTGATACTCTGTAACAGGCCAATTAACACCTGGTCTGGTGTTAGCTACAAATGTTAAATTATCTCTAACCACCCCTGCTAATAATTCCTCAGGTGCATAGCCAAATGTGAACGGAGTACCCTCTACATCATAAACCGTTAGTTCAGTACTAGTAAATGTTCTATCACTTAATTCAGTATCTAATTCAAAAGCTAAATCAGGATTAAAATTATTACCCAAATACGTTGCATTTGGATAAGTTGTTCCAGTTAACAACTGAGACAAGTCCATATTTACTGTTATGGGATCATAATACGGATAGCTATAATTAGTAGTTATATCGTATGACAATCCTTGACTTAACTTAGTTAGTGCCGCCGGCATATTAATAGTAGGAGCATAATACCCAACAATTCTGTCTAGAGCATTTAGTCTACGATCATCAGAATTAAGCAATGCCCACTTACCTAAAACAAATTCATCATCATGGTTACTTACTATGCAGGCATAAACACTGTTATTAAATTTAACTATACTTTGATTAAAGTAAGATGGTCCAGGTAATAACGCATAATCACCCACAGTAGCCATTGTGAAATTTTGAAAATTTGATGTTGCTAATTGTACTACGGTTGAAGAATTACCTGGCTGTAAACTTACCGTTAAATTAGGAACAGTAGTAAGTATGTAATATACTTTTCCTCGTATCAATCCACCACTTACTGTACCTGTAAATACCACTGGATCATTTAAGACATATCCAACGGTACTTGTTACAACTATAGCATTGCTTGAACCAATAGTGCCTGTTACCGTTGTTTGTGCAATACCAACATAGGGGAAGCCTATACCACTAACAGGAACTGTCAATTGAGAATTACTATAAACTGCTAATTGATTTGGACTTATTGCTTTTAAGAAATACTTAGTAGGTTGCTCAGGAATTATGCCTGATGTGATAATAACATCAGTTATAGCACCATTACTTTGATTAGGGCCAAATTCTTGAAGTCTATTCACGGTTAATACTATGTCATTAACTACAGTTCCACCAAATATTAAATTACCAGGTATTGTAATAGTATTAGATACAGCATATCCTAATCCAGGATTGGCTATAGTAACATTGTATCCACCTAATATCCAACTTATATTAAATACCGGAACTGAAATAGTTTGTTGAGTAAATGTTACTGGAATTCCTGAAGAGAATAGTGTTACCACTCCTCCTCCCTGAGTAGCACTTACTGTTATGTAATCTTCACCTATGCAACGCATATAATTGCCGGTATCATTAGTCAGAACAACTGCATCACCTCCAAGTGTAGTTGATATAGAAAACTCAGTTGAACTTATGATCGACAATACAAAATACTGAGTATTTAAATCTACCTGACCTATACTTAAAGTATCAAATATAACAGGCATTCCTGAATATAATACATTAGTTGAGTATGTACTTGGAATAGTCAAATAACTTATAATTGCAGTGATTGGGGTTGACGTTACCGTTTGAGAAATATTTACTCGGTAAGTCCCAATTCCATTGGGTATACCTGATAATTGTGCAACAATACTAGTTCCTGTTGCGATACCGAGACCTATAGTAGATGCGCCGGTTACCAATATACCTGAGGTTATTGCGGTTACAGTCAATATATTTCCAGATATAGAACCTGTCACCACTCCTATTGTTCGTAGAGAAGTAGTAGATATTATAGGTAAAGTAGTTGTACCAACTTCTTTTACATAATAAGTTGTAGGAAATGCACTTAATCCACCAATTAGGGCTGAAAACTTTAGTGGCATATCTATATAGATATGTGTGGCGCCACCGCTGCTAGAAGTCATGGGTAATCTATTTGAACCTGCAAGAGATCTGGTTACAGTTCTAGTAATTAAATTGCCAGCCGAACCAGTTATACCCGGATATTGAACTGATGTTGTACACAATGAAAATAATTTACCAGTTACTTGACCCGGGCTTATTGGTAAGTTACAATTAACCGTCATCGTACCTGTACTAACTACCAAGTCAACTACATCAGCTTGATCAGTGACCAACCCTGTACCTACAGAATTAATTAAAGTTAAAGTAGGTGAATTTAGTTGTTCTTTAAGAGTAAAACTATTATCACCTGTTACACCGGCAATGTAGTAAAGTTGTCCAGACACTATATTACCAAATATATTAGATGATGCAGTCCCGGTGCCCGCACCAACTCCAGTTGCTGTAAATGTAACACCTATTCCGTTAAACGGAGCTCCTATTAAAGTAAAATCAGTAGTACCAAGCGAAAGAATAGTATAAGTTTGCCCAACAACAAATTTTCCACCAGTAATCACAAAGTTAGTAAAGATAATGGGATCATTTTGACCCAAATCCATAGATAGATTTGTTAGGGTTACTATATTACCGATTGCAGAAGTATTAGCTAACGTATATGTAACAGGATCAGTTTGTAGAGATATCGTAAAGGTCTCGTTGCTACAAATTGTATGCACATAATATACTTCATTAGCAATAATATTACCAAATACATTACCAGTAAAGAACACAGGCATATTAACATAAAATCCATTAGTTCCGCCTGTTCCAGTAGGATTGAGAGGAACCGTTATTATATTTGAGTCTGTTATTGAGGTTACCTCAAGTATTCCTGGATAATTTACAGTTAATACTGCCTGATTGATAACTTCAGCGGTGTAACATGTTACACTATCAGGAGTAGCGATTTCAGTGGTTAATGTGTACACCGAACCTGTCGCTGTTTCTGAAATGGTAAACAGTACAGTACTTACAATACTTTGAACATAATAAGTTGTATCAGGTGTAATCCCACCAATTGATGACCCTACAAATTTAACTGGCATACCTACAAAGAAACCTATTGTAGATCCTGATGCGGTCGGTGCACCAAACCCACCATCATACGGATTCAGTTCAATAGTATTAGAACCTGAATAGGTATTTGTTACTCTACGGGGGAATCCAGACCAAGAAGTTGTAACTTGATTTTCAACTTGATCTATTTCTAATCCAACTCCTTGTCCACTAGCAAGTACAGAACTTATAGGAGGACTGACGCTTTCTAGCTGAATAGATGAACTAGAAATTTGATTATAATTTCCAGCATAACTAGCACCATAGAAGTTATCAGGTACCCAATCAATTACTACAGGTCTATAAGAAGTTCTATCAAAACGCATAGTAATGATATTTTCTCTTACTGGAGTTGAATTTGTTATTGCAAATGCTCTAGCACCTAAATTTAGAGTTTGACTTGAACCAGTACCGGTAGAATTAAAATTAATTCTAAAATTGTCATTTACTGCATCATTATAACTAGTATAAAGTGCAATTGTAGTAACTGGTGTACTAGATAATACATTAACATAATACCATTCGCCGTCTGCTAACGATCCAATCGCTGTTGTGGCTACCCCAACTTCATATCTTACCTGATCACCTGTAACTAGATTTGATTCTGCTAATGTAATAGTATTTAAAATAGTATTAACTGATCCACTACCAAAAGTATATGTTTCAGCAGGATCAATAATGATTGTTGGTAATACTGCATACCCTGATCCTGGATTGAGTACTTCAATTTCTAATACTGAATCTACGTTCATAACCACTGCAAATACAGCAGGTACACGCGGAGCTGGATATATAGATGTATCAATATATGCTGTAACCCTAGGTGGTTCGGTGTATCCATGTGCACCGTAAACTACCAATACTGGTGGTAAATCGATATACACTGGCTCACCCGGTAAATGATTACTAATAGTAGTACCATTTAATCCTCTAGACAAGTCACCTAAAGTATATGTTTCATGATTTACAGTTCCATACGAAATTAATTCAGTGCCTATTTTAATAGTACCTGCTACAGGGAATCCACTGATGTTCGATACTGCAATTTTACTTGTATTAATTACAATGTAAGATTCTAATACAGCAATATTAAAATCAAGATAACCAGTAATTGATAATCCATAATTTTGATACCATTTAGTATATTCAGCCTGATTCCAAATTGGATCGCCAGGTAAAAATTGATTGTTACCACTTGGATCACTGTATACTAATTCAGGAGAAATAAATTGAGCTTCATCAATAACATATTGGGCAGGTAAATCAAAGTCAGTAGCATCAAAGAAATATGGTTCTACCTTGGTATATTTGAATAAGAATTCTTTAAACACTACATGATAAGGTTTAACTTCATTTAAATAACCATATAAAAAGTCTTGATTATCTGAGCTAAACACTTCATACGGTTTCAATTCTCTTACTGTATGTGTTACATCTATTAGTGATGTTTTATTAAGCCATGGTAGATAATTTTGTGATTCAGTAGTTTCTGCAACAATATATTCAAATATAAGGATCAAACTCTTGTTTCTGTAAATTGCAAAATCATCAATGTAAATTTGTTCGTTTAATGCCCTAAGAATATTATAAGTTTCTGTTGAAGGATATTGGTCATAAGGTGTTGTATCAAAATAGTTAGCACCAAATCCAGTATTAGCACTTACATAATCCCATAATGTAGATTTAAATGCAATTGTACCATTGGTTAATCCAATTCTAACCCAAACCCCACCCACAGTGTAAATGTAAGTTTCTGAATTACCATTACCATTAGTAGTTACTTGAGCGATTGTGCCAATTGGTACTTGAATAGTAGATAAATCTGAATACAATGGCACTTCTACTGCTGCTTTGGTATTATTATCATATCCAGTAGCCCACCAATTTATGTATTCCCAATAATCTGAGGTATTTTCATAAGGTCCTGATGAATTCAAAAATGTTGCCTGTGGTCTAAGTTCTGTTATCGGGAACTGAGCTAAAACTTCATTAGCATATGTAAAGTAATTTTTTAGAGCTAACAATCTGAATAAGAAGAAGCTTTGTCTAGGTCTTACTTGAACACCTGAACGAACTGCTATTGGTAAGAATGGATCAGGCACTACTTGACCTGAATCATCTACGCCTGACATACTGGCTAAAAATCTTCTGTACAAATATTGAGGTTCAGTATTAACTCCAAATTTTGGTAAGCCAGATAAAAAGTCATCAGCATAATTGGCTCTGATCAAATCATACGATGAGTGTCCAACATCATCATTTGTGCCAGTTGAATATCCTATATGAAATACTGAATCATTTGCATTAATAAATTCGGCAGAGTTGTATAGTGCAAATGTGTTTGGTAAGAGAGGTGCAAAATAACTAATTCCTGAATTTCTAGGAAATGTGATGTATGTTTCAATAATTGAATCTGCAAGGGTCTTTCCACGCTCAGTAAAAATAATATTCGTGTTTCTAACCCAATAGAAATATACAGGTGCTAAAAGATTATTAGCATTTAAATTAAATTGAGTGCAATATAAATTTACGTCATATGGCGTTCCCGGTCCCTGATAATTTATAGGTAAATCGGTACTTGAAATCCAAGAATAAACAGCAACATCGCTACCAGGGAATAGTGTACCCCAATATTGACTATTGTAAACTAAATCATTTTGATGATAATTTATAAATCTGGTATTGCTAGTGTTGAACCATAATTGCCCAACATTAAGTACTCCCCATTTTAAATTGGTTTGATTAGTATTTCCATCATTATAATAAGCTGGATCAATATTTGAAACATAATCTATATTTTCACTTACTGCGCCAAATAATTTACCTTGAAGAGGATCAATATAATCTAAATTAATTAGAGTTTCGTTAGTAAGTGCGCTAAACAATTGACAATTTTGTATACGATTTATATCAACTATTGGAGCACTACTTCTATATAGAGACCAATCTTTTTCTCCACTACTGTTTGAAAAAGTAATAACTTGTCCATTTACATAACCTGGTCTGAATAGAGGTGCCCCTACTATTACTGAGTTATTATTAAAATCAAGAGCAATACCATAATATGGTTGATTACCATAATCAATGTTCATAGCATTAACGTTTTGTGCAAGTACATAATCACCAATATTATTAATGTTTTCATTATATACTGACAAATAATCAAACATATATACTGCACCAGCATTAACAAATACATCTATCCACTGTGTTGCATTATTATCAAACACTGTGTCATTTGTAAAGTTTTCGTCATCAGTAAAATCAAAAGTAGTACTACTATAACGTGAACCAACAGGAGCACTAGCTACAAAAGAATTTTGCTCATTAAATTTAATAGTAGTACCAAACTGATTACGCTCACCTAAATGCGGGCAGCTAATAGTTTGGGTTTGTGTATAAACTAATATGCCTAACTCAGTTAGAGTATTAATATTAAACACAGTAAGGCTAAGACTTGCATTAGGCAATGCCAAATCTTGATTGATTAATGAAATAACCAAATATTCATTATTACTACCTGAAGTAGTAGCAGTAATGTTAGTAACTTTAGTAGAATTAATTGCACTGGCTGCGTCTGTAGCACTACCTGCAGGTATGAATACTAAATAACCATTTAATAAAATAGATGTAGTTGCAGTAACATTACACGGAGATGTGCCAAATATTTGGCCATAGCTTGTGCCACCATTAGTGTATCTAAATATTCCACCTTCTTCTACTTGATTATTAATTTGAAAAGGGGCACTTATTAAGATTTCAGTTGATTGTAAATTATTAGCACTGGCAAAACCAAATTGTGCGCCAATTGTATAGTCGTTCGGGCTTATTAATTTTTGGAAGTAAGTAAAATTATTTCCACTGACATTAATAATATCTCCGGCTTGTAATGCACCTACATAATGTAACGAACTACCCACAAACCCATATTGGTCGTCATTGACTATAGTACCATTCAACGAAACATAAGAAGGTACTGTTTGTATACTGCCGACCATTCCACTACCAGTAGTATTAGTTAATAGATATGGACTTGTAGTTTCTTTAGAAACTTTAATTGTAAATTCAGTTGAATTTACTATACTATGAATATAATAAACTTGATTAAATGATATATTACTACCGGAGTATAAATTTCCTGAGAATATAATAGGATCATTAACGTTAAAACCTAGGGTACTGTTACTAGTTACATAGTTAGTACTGCTAGATGTTTGAGTAATACTAATACTGACAGTGGTTGGGGTCCATCCTAATTGAAATATTTGAGGTAGAGTTGGACGACTGTTTACTTGCACTTCTATATTTTGAACAGATCTGCTGAAAAGATAAGCTGCACCTGCATTAGTAACTGAATTTATAGTTTGATTTGATGCACCAACTGTTAATGTTTGACCATAATAATCAGTAGAAATTGAATTACCAAATTTATCTCCTGTAGTTGTTAATGATAGTGCGTTACCGTTAATTGTAGTTATCAATTGATATGTAGTGTTTGTTGCAGTGCCGGCGCCCGTTCCACTACCAGTTGCTATAAAAGATACTCCTACTGTATTACTAGAAGCTCCAATTAGAGTAAAGTCTGTATTAGCAACTTTGACAATAGTATATGTTGTACCTACTACAAAGTTCCCTGCCGATGTTAATGAATTATTTTTTCTATAAACACAAACAATATTATTATCAGTATCAGCTATATAAAGCCAATTTGTATCACCTGATATCGCAGTTGCAATTCCCCAAGTATTTGTGGGTAGCAGTGCCTCGATTGGAGGTTGATATAATACTAAGTCATCAGATAATATATTATTTTCTAATATGTAAATGGAAACGAAAGGAAAAGAACTATTATTTGTAGACAATGTTAGGCTTGATTCAGTTATATCCTCAATCCAGCTAGCTGGAGCTAGAGTAAGGCTTGGGCCTGATACTGGTATATTCCAAGTCCAACTAGTTGGAGATACAGTAAGGCTAAACTCACTAAGTGGCCCGGATATTACATAAATATCACCTGCGTGACTTATTGTACTACCAAATGACTTCCTGCCAGTAATAGTCTGTACCAATTCATAATTTTGCAAAACATCATTATAAGTGTATCTGTATACTTCTCCTAGCTCACTATCACTGATTAAATAACCTAACCTTGGATCAGTTGCAACTGCGTTACCATAATAAATTGAACTATCTAATTTATTAAATTCTTTTTCATATTGGTAGTTAATGCTCTTTCTTAAGACTGCCCAATCACCGGTAGAATATGTATCCACCCACACCGTATTCTTAATGAATTCAGAATTTAGCAAGTTTAGATTATTAATATCTGCAGGAGTATCTACTCTTTGAGATTGAAAACTTAATCCTATTCCTAGTCCGGTAACAATCCTAATGCTAGGGTCTAAATTTAAATTAATAATTACTCTAAAAGGATCGACAATGAAAGTTGCAATATAATATCCATTAATGGCATCATTAAGATTAATAATTGCAAATATATTATACTGTGATAAATTATGTGGATTAGTAAATGTAATTGTAACAGTACCGTTTAGATTATTTAAGGCCTGCGTTATTGGTCCCATTGATGCAGGGGTATATACTTGCCAAGTACCTAAATAATTTGCTAACCAAACATATTCTCTTACATAAAAATTAGATAAAGGAATTACTGTACCATTTTGATTTACAGCACTTGGTAAATTAGCATAGTAATAAGATGACATTCTAACATCATTGTAATTTACATAACCTGCATTAGGGTATAAGATAGACGGTTGATTGATTGGGGTAACTGCTAGTATATCAGGGTCATTAATTGTTCTACCATAATTAAACAGTGAATACAGCGGGATTTCTTGCTCAGCACCAACAGTGGTTGACCCATTTATAAGAGAAACAATGCTTGGATTACCTGTCATCAAGCTTTCACTAATTTTAAATTCTACAAAATTATTGTTTAATACTCCCCCAAACTCACCTGCTTTAATAGCCCAATTTTCATATATATCATAGTCAATTCCACCCTGTGGTAGATTTGCACCTTTAAATGCACTAGCCGCATTTAAAGTACCTTTATTTTTAATTAAGTTTTTATAGACATTAATTTGTGTAATTTCAGTTAAATCGACCGTAGCCAGATAATCTCTTGGTCGATAACCAATTAAAGAGAAGCTTAACAAATCAGCATCTTCTTCTATATTAGCTTTATTACTATCATAGTACAATGTACTTTCGTAAGATCTAGTACTACTATTTGGTAATAAACCTTTTTGAATTTGATCGTATTCAGTTCTTCTCCAATTTTGTTCATTGAAAGTAGTGCTTGGTTGAACTATTCTTAATGCTACCCAATACTTATTTTTATAAAGTACAATAGAACCTTTAGTGTAGGTAACATCTTTGTTCCACTCTAATATATTATCTTGGTTAAAAATAAACCCTGATGCAGTAATAGTACCGTCCCAAGCAGCGGTTTTGGAACCTCTAACATAAATTCTAAGCTGTCTAGATCCAGTTACCAAGTCATAGATGACATCATCAAATAATGTAATGTTGTTGAATACTACACCGTCTTCAATACTACTAATATTAAACTGACCATATGACAGTGCATCACCATTATTAACTGGTCTAGCAAAGAATAAAGTACCATCTCTCAATACAGTTAAATCGGTAGATTGTATAGGATATAAATTTTGATTTAAAATAAAATTTTCTTGACGTATAGTAAGTGGTTGTACTAGATAGCCATCTCTATTAATTTTTAGATATCCTGCAGCAGGGTTAATCGTTGCTAAACTGCCATTTTCCCAACCTAACTGAACCCAATATAAAAATTCCGAAATCATTTGATTCCAGTTAACTTCAATACCATTCAGAATTTCATCAAATATCATCCCACGGGCACGTAAATATGCTCCATAACTATTTAAGAATTGTGCTACTTCTTGTACTGTATAAAATAAAGTGCCATATGGTACGATTACTTCTTCGTCGTAATAGTCAGTAGCAAGTTTAACTGTTAATGTTTCTATATTAACTACTTCAGTTAGTCCAGTAAATTTTGGCTTAAGAGTACTGAAATAGGCTTGCGTTTGAGAATTGCCAAATACCAAATACCCTTCACCGGTTATTTGAACAACTACAGAACTATAAATGATTCTATCAAATGGTTGATTATCATATAATAGAACTTGATAACTTGCATCAGGAATTAATAATGAAGCGTTAGTACTATTGGGACTGGCTTTCTCTACATAGAAATTGATTAAATTCTTATCCGTAAATCCTGCCACTCTATAAACTAATCTAACATCTAAATTGTTTAATAAGTTAATTACGTTTTGAGTAGCATCTACACCCAATTGTTTTTCATAATCAACTACCCAATTCATATAACTAGTTTTAGGTGTACCGCTGCCGTATACTTCAATGTTTGCAGGTATTAAATGACTGCGATTATTAACTAAATATTGATTAAATTCTGTACTAAATTTATAATTGTCTAAATCAGCACCCAAATTAAAGAATTGTGTAGGCTCGGTTAATGCATATATTCTCATTAAATCAAACGGCCAAGAACTACTTCTTCGATAGCTTAATTCAGCGGGACTGTCATCGCCAACTTTCCAATCATGTTGAAATGTAGCAGAAGTATAGTTACCAACAACTGCATTAAATGGGGATAATAATCCACCTGCACTATCAACAGGAATTATTTGTAATAATTCAGGTCTTACAAATTCCTGTAAAACTATTGGATCGCCATTATTCCAATTAATACCAGCTGCTAAATCATTCCAAAGAACTAAGTTGTTACTTGTATAAGGGGACGGTCCATATCTAGTTTCCCACCAACTTGGTTGCTCTTGAAAACCTATCATTTGCCATGGAGTTAAATTCGGTGTAGTGGTATCATAAAACCACTGATACACCCCACGCCAATAACCCTGATATATAGGTTCTTGATTTATTTTATTTCCACTTTGATAATAGTTAAATGTAAACTCATCGTTTCTGTTATATAACTGTTTCTTATAATTAATTCTATTTTGCCCAATCCAATTCAAAAACATTTTACTATAAATTTCTAATATTTCACCATTGGTAAATTCAGTTTCTCTAAAGAATCCAGGAATAATATCATACTGAGATATAGGAACACTAGTACTTAATTTCAAGTTATTGTAAACTCTAAGCTCAAATTCAAGTAAAGCTTGGTCTCTAAAGTCTATAAGCACGCCTAATATGTCATCATATATGCCATATAACTTATTATATGAACCATCATGGCCCTTAATAAAATATGTAGGTTGTGAATAATCAGAATCTAATACAACTTCAGGAATATACGCAGGATATAATCCTAGTTTAGTAGGAGTATTTGGAACATAACTACCATATGTTTGGTTGTACTCTTTAATTATAATTACATCACCATTTTGAAGAGGCGATGTAATTGTTAAAGTAGGTCCGGTAGTACTAATAGTATAATCTGTATTAGTAACCAATTGTTTGGTTACAGTTACGTTAGATATTGTAGTAGCAATATATACTAATACACCTGAATAATTAGCAGTAGAGAAATTATATACTTGACTTAATGGATAAGTTGGAGCTATTGCTGCTGTAGTATAGGTATAACTATTAATAATATACGGTGACTTTGATGGGATCATGTCACTCCAAAAGAAAGGTTGAGATTGAATCTTAACCCTATTAATTTGCTCTAATGCATCATCTAA
>Ga0164294_10002488_pt1 | contig 16620 bp, 9 predicted proteins | sample GEODES005metaG_FD_111479 | JGI IMG/M metagenome (GOLD analysis project Ga0164294, IMG submission 111479) | Oligotrophic lake water microbial communities from Sparkling Lake, Wisconsin, USA - GEODES005 metaG | ecosystem: Environmental > Aquatic > Freshwater > Lake | place: USA: Sparkling Lake...
CCCGGTCCTGGTGGATGGGGAGCGGTTTTGCTTTATAAAGAACATGAAAAAAGAATTTCTGGTGGTGAAAAAGATAGCACCAATAACCGTATGGAGTTGCGCGCTGTTTTTGAGGCGCTTAAGACTTTAAAAAAACCAAGTGAAATAATAGTTTATACCGACAGCAAATATGTAATGGATGGCATTACCAAGTGGATTTTTGGTTGGAAAAAAAATGGCTGGAAAACGGCGGATAAAAAACCGATAAAAAATATAGAATTTTGGCAAGATTTAGATGTAGAAGTTGCACGCCATAAAATTGAATGGGTTTGGGTAAAGGGACATAGCGGAAATCGCTTTAATGAAGTGGCCGACCAATTAGCGCGAGATGCGGTGGAGAAGTTTAGATAAATAAATTATTTATTTAGCGGACTATTGTGATAGCTATAACCAAAATAAAAGATCAAACCTAAAATCGACCATAGCAAAAACCAAAAGCCATTTTCTAGCAACAAGTTGTAAACCAGATAGCCGCAGCAAAGCACCGACATTGGAACCACAACATAAACTGCCGGACATCTAAAACTGCGCACCAGATTTGGTTGTTTAATGCGCAGAACTAAAACTCCGATTGAAACTACGATAAATGAAAACAAAGTTCCAAGACTAGTCATGTGACTCAAAATTTTGAGAGGCAATAATCCTGAAATCACAGCAACAGCAACTGAAACAATAATTACACTGATGTAGGGCGTATTATATTTTTTATGTAATTTGCTAAAGGGAGAAGGAATTAAGCCATCGCGTGACATCACGAAGAAAATACGGGATTGACCATAAATCAAAATCAATAAAACTGAAGTTATGCCGGCAATAGCGCCAGTTCCAACAAGGGCTGATCCGATATTGCTGCCATTTAATCTTAAAGCGCGGGCTAATGGTTCGGCGTTATTTAAATCAGCGTAAGGAGAAATTCCGGTTAGAACTAATGCAACTGCAATATAGAGAATGGTGCAGATTATAAGAGATGCGATAATGCCGATTGGTAAATCTCTTTTGGGATTTTTGCATTCTTCCGCAGCGGTTGCAACTGCATCAAAACCGATATAAGCATAGAAAACTGTTGCAGCTCCCATAAAAACTCCACCAATTCCGAAAGGCATAAAATCGGACCAATTTTCGGTTTTAATCATTGGAGTTGCGATGATTAAAAATAGAAAAATCACGCCCAGTTTTGTAGCAACTAAAATTCGATTTAGAGTAACGCTTTCTTTGGTGCCGCGAACTAATAAGAAGCCGATAAATAATGAAATAAAAATTGCCGGTAAATTAATGATTCCACCTTGAGCTGGAACTAAAGCCAAAGAATCTGGAATTATAATTCCACCAGTTTTTAAAATTCCAACCACATAACCCGACCAGCCTGCTGCAACGGTTGCAGCGCCAATTGCATATTCCAAAACCAATCCCCAGCCAACAAGCCACGCGATAAATTCACCTAAAATTGCGTAAGAATAAGTGTAAGCACTTCCCGACACGGGAACCATTGAAGCTAGTTCAGCGTAAGCCAAAGCTGCAAAAACGCAGGCGAATGCTGCCAATAAATATGAAATTGAAATAGCGGGACCAGCATAAGTTGCAGCAGCAATTCCGGTAACTACAAAAATTCCGGTGCCAATGGTACAGCCAATGCCGATCATTATTAGATCAAAAGCATTAAGCGTTTTTTTTAAAGTATTTTTTTCAGCATTCACCAAGATCGAGTGAATACTCTTTTTACGCATTAAATTCATAAGCTTTTATTATTGCTCGTCTGACGATACTTTATTGAGAGGGCTTTTTTTATAACTATAGCAGAAATAAACCAAAATACTGATTAAGAACCAAATCATGAAAGGTTTCCCTGTTTTTAAAAGTAAGTTATACATTAAGTAACCACAGCTCAAAATTGCAAGCGGAGCCACGACAAAAACTGCTGGGCATCTGAAAGGTCTTTCAACATTTGGTTTTCTTATACGCATAACCAAAACTCCTACAGAAACTACGGTAAAGGCAAACAAAGTTCCAAGGCTGCTCATTTGTCCCATGGTTTGAATTGGCGTAAATCCCGAAATTGTAGCAACGGCTAAGGTTAAGAAAATACAGCCTAAATATGGGGTTCCAAATTTTTTATGAAGTTTACCAAAAGCCGCCGGAATTAAACCGTCGCGCGCCATAACGAAGAAAATACGAGATTGGCCATACATTAAAACTAAAAGCACCGCAACCATCCCGGTAATTGCTCCGGTTCCAACTAAAGCTGAACCAATATTGCTGCCATTAACGCGAAGGGCGTAAGCCATTGGTTCGGCATTGTTAAGTTCACTGAAATTTACAATGCCAGTTAAAACCAGAGAAACTGCAATATAAAGCAAGGCACAAATTAAAAGACCTCCAATTATACCAATTGGTAAATCGCGATTAGGATTTTTACATTCTTCGGCCGTTGTTGCGACTGCATCAAAACCAAGATAAGCAAAAAATATTGTAGCTGCACCAATACTAACGCCATGCCAGCCAAATGGGAAAAAGTTAGCATAGTTTTCCATTTTAATATGAGGAGCAGCAATTGCCAAAAACAAAAAAATCACGCCCAGCTTAATGGCAACTAAAATTCGATTTACCACAATACTTTCTTTAGTTCCGCGAATCAGTAAACAGCCGATGAACAAGGAAATACAAATCGCCGGCAGATTTATCATTCCGCCTTCCGAAGGAACTTTTATCAAATATTCTGGCAAGTGAATTCCACCAGAATTTAGAATACCGACAAAATATCCTGACCAACCAGCGGCAACCGTGGAGGCAGCAACCGTGTATTCTAAAATCAAGCCCCAAGCAACTAACCAAGCGATAAATTCACCAAGAATTATATAAGAATAAGTATAAGCACTTCCAGCAACCGGAACCATTGCAGCAAGTTCAGTGTATGCTAAACCTGCAAACATACAGGCTAGACCAGCGAGTGCATAAGAAATTGAAATGGCCGGACCAGCATATTCAGCGGCGGCAATACCGGTTAAAACAAAAATTCCAGTTCCGATTGTGCAACCAATTCCAAGTAAAATTAAATCAAATGCTCCAAGAGTTTTCTTTAATGAATTTTTACTCGCTCCTTCAAGCACACTCTCAATAGATTTTCTTCTAAAAATTGATCTCATTACTTAAACTTCCTCGTATTAATTTTATTATTCGTTAATCAGCAAAGCTTCGTCCGCGGTTTCTTGCGAGATAACACCTTTGGTCAATAAATCTGTTATGGAATCTTTCATCAAACACATGCCATTTTTTTTACTTAGCTCAATTATTGAGTTAATTTGCGGTATTTTATCTTCGCGAATAAGGTTGCGAATTGAAGAATTAGCAATCATTACTTCGTAAGCTGCTACTCGACCACCACCATTTTTCTTTAGAAGACGCTGCGAAACTACAGCCTTAACTGAGGTTGAAAGCATGGTACGAACAACAGCTTTATCTTCTGATGGAAAAACGTCGATAATGCGGTTTATAGTTTGCGCTGATGAGCTAGTATGAAGAGTTCCTAAAACCAAATGTCCCGTTTCTGCAGCAGTAAGAGCTAATTGAATTGTTTCTACGTCACGCAACTCACCAACTAAAATTACATTTGGATCTTCGCGCAAAGCACTTTTTAAGGCATTTGCAAATGACAAAGTGCTGTTTCCAACTTCGCGTTGGTTGATTAAGGATTTTTTATTTTTGTGAATAAACTCAACCGGATCTTCGATTGTAATAATGTGACTGGAATGAGTAGTGTTTATTTGATCAATTAAAGCTGCAAGAGTAGTTGATTTTCCACTGCCGGTTGGACCAACAACCAGAACTAGTCCTTTAGAAGCATTAGCCAAACTGCGCACAATTTCAGGGGCGTGAAGTGCAGAAAGGCTTCTTACCTCACTTGGAATTTCACGAAAAACTGCAGCAGCACCGTAAATTGTTTTAAAAGCGTTAACACGAAAACGCAAGTCTGCTCCGGCTTGAATTGAAAAATCTAACTCCCATTTTTCCTCATACATTTTCTTCTGAATTTCATTCATCAACGAATAAAGCATTTCAAGAACCTGTGCATTTGTAAGATGCGGCGTATGTGGAATCGCTACCATATCCCCATCAATACGCAACATTGGCGAAGATCCAGTTGTAATGTGAACATCTGAACAACCTTGCTTCTTGGCGTAAGTAAGAATTTTTTCAATCATGATAAAAATTAGTTGGATTTAGGGTTTGAGATTCGGCTTAAATTTTACTTCTTATTGCAGCTTCTCTATTGCGAACTTGTTCAATTGGAACTGATGAGTTGTCATCAGTATAGTTTTTTTCCGCATTCACATACATGTCTAAAGCTTTTTGGAATTGAGAGGTTTTGTCATAAATCACCGCTAGATTATATTGATAATCAGCGTTGTTTGGATCAATTGAGATAGCTTTTTGCAACAAATTTATCGCCTGGTCATAATTTTTAATTTTTTCATAAGCAATAGCAGCCTGAGCAAAAATATAGGCTGAACTAGGATTTTGAAGCGTTAAGCGCGAAAGCAAATAAACTGCATCTCTTGGAGATTCTTCAACTAAAACTGACAAAAGATTTCCGATTATTTCTTCCTGGTTTGTTGGATTAGTTTTTAATAATTGATAATATAAAGTTTTAGCTTGGCGAAATTGTCCGATTCTTTGATAAACAACTGCTAGTGAAAATTTGCCGTAAGAATTATCAGGCTCGGCTTTTAAAACCTGTTTATAAAGCTCAATTGCGGCTTCATATTGGCCTGTTAACGCAGCATTGTAAGCTAGTTTTTCTTTTTCTTTAACATCGAGATTAGGTGCTTTTGAATCACTAACTGAAATATCCATATCGCTTAGAGAATCGTTTTTCTGATCAGTTACTCCTGCTTTAATTGTATAATCACTTTTTTTTGGCTTCATTTTTTTTGCAGCAAAAGCGTTAATTTCTTCCCGCGATCCCTGATCAAAAAGCAGAGTTTTTTCTATTTCTTTGATAACATCATTTGTTGAAACATTACTTTCTGCAAAAGCTACTCTAGAGATTATTTGCAACGAAATTACTGCAAAAAAAACTACAAAATTTCTTAAAAAGAAGCGAATAAAACTATTTAACATTGCCTTTGATTTTTTTTAAAATTTATTCTTGATGTAAACCATCACCGCCATTATGGAAGCCGGAGTTATTCCCTGTATTTTGAAGGCTGCGGCAATAGTTACTGGACGAAATTTTTTTAATTTCTCACGCACTTCAAGCGACAGACTTTGAATATTGTTGTAGTCAAGATCAAGTGGAATTTTCATATTCTCATCTTGGCGAAAAATTACCAAGTCTTGTTCTTGGCGCTTCAGATAAGAACTATATAGTGCATTGATAGAAATTTGATTTTTTATTTTTGCATCAATTTGAGAAATTTCTTCCGGCCAGATTTTTTCAAGCGCTTCAAAATTAATTTCTGGAAAAGCCAAAAGCTGCATCGCATTTCGCACCACTCCATCTTGTTTCATCGCAATTCCATATTCCGTAATTTTAGTGGGAGAAATTTTTAAACTTTCAAGCAAAGTAGTTTTTTCTTCGATCGCTAATTTTTTTTCATAAAAAAACTTTTCGCGCTCACTTTTTACAACGCCAATTTTCACTCCCATTTCGGTTAAACGCATATCAGCATTATCGGCGCGCAAACTTAAACGATATTCGGCGCGCGAAGTTAACATGCGATAAGGCTCGCTAGTTCCAAGTGTTGTTAAATCGTCGATCATAACACCAATATAGCTGGAAGCACGGCTTAAAATAAATTCTTCTTTTGAGCCACTTGCAACTAAAGCAGCATTAATTCCGGCAACAATTCCCTGCCCTGCGGCTTCTTCATAGCCTGTAGTTCCATTGATTTGTCCGGCAAAAAATAGACCGCGAATTTTTTTAGTTTCAAGAGTTGGTAAAAGTTCGCGCGGATCAACAAAATCATATTCAATCGCATAACCAGCTTGGGTAACGCGGCAATTTTCTAAACCCGGAATTGTTTTTAAAAACTCAATTTGAACATCAAGAGGCAGTGAAGTTGAAATGCCATTTGGATAAATAAGATCACTGTTTAAGCCTTCTGGCTCTAAAAAAATCTGATGACGCTCTTTATCAAAAAAACGATGAATTTTATCTTCAATCGATGGGCAATAACGCGGGCCAACTCCTTCGATATATCCGCCATACATTGCAGATTTTTGAAGATTGTTTTTGATAACTTCGTGAGTTTTTTGATTGGTGTAAGTTATGAAACAATGAATCTGCGGAACCTTGATTTCGTTATTCATATAAGAAAAAGGCTGCGGCGGAGTGTCTCCGGGCTGCTCTTCTAGGTCGGCAAAATTAATCGAATTTTTATCAATGCGCGGCGGCGTTCCGGTTTTAAGGCGCGCCAACATAAAATTGTGAGCTTCTAGAGTTTTAGAAATTCCATAAGATGGTGTTTCGCCAACGCGACCAGCTGGAGTTTGTTTATCTCCAATATGAATTACGCCGCGCAAAAAAGTTCCGGTGGTTAAAATAACTGAGGCGGCAGAAATTTTTTGACCATCATCTAAAACCACGCCACAAGAGCGACCATCTTTAATTTCAATATCTTCAACTGAAGCAAAAGCCACTTCGAGATTTTCGTAATTTTCTAAAATTTTATTTACTGCTTTTTTATAAAGCTCGCGATCAGCCTGCGCGCGGGGCGAATGAACCGCCGGACCTTTGGAAGCATTTAAAATTCGAAAATGAATTCCAGACATGTCAATTGCCTTCGCCATCACGCCATCAAGCGCATCAACTTCTTTCACAATCGTTCCCTTCGCAACTCCGCCAATTGCAGGGTTGCAAGACATATCGCCTAAATTTTCTGCCTTCTTCGTAATTAAAAGCGTCGAACTCCCCATCCTCGCCGCAGCACAAGCTGCCTCGATGCCGGCATGACCGGCACCGATGACGATAACATCGAATTTTGGATTAGGGTTTTGGTTTTTCATATCTTACTGACTATTGACGAAAGGCATGAAAAATTGTATTTACAGCAAATTTAGTGCATGATGTAACCGCCACAATTGTAGATGGTTTTTTATCTTTTTCATTGGATTCAGTTTTAGGTAAAGTAGTAGTAAAGGTTTTTTTATCTTTTTGCCTCTTCACTACTTCTTTACCATCTAAGAAAAAAAGTCTTGTATTTTCGCCAATACTTTTAGAAGCATCTTCAAATATCTTAGAAGCTTCTCCTTTTAATTCATCACTCAGGCTTTCCTTTATATTGGTTTCTTGTAAAGTACTCATTTTATTTTCTTCTGAAATGAAGAAAAGTTGCGGATCCTGAATCACTTCTCCACCTTTTTTGGCTTCAAGTTTTACATAAGGAGTCACTATTACCTTTCCTTCAGGAGATAAAATGTCATTCATTTTAGCATATAGAGTCTGATCATTTTTTGGTTTATTATTTTCATCGAACTCAAATCCAGTAGCTTTTTCAGTATTATTTTCACCGTCAACTTGCATAAATTCTTTCGCCTCTCTTTTCTTAGTAATAGTTCTTTCAGGAACGTCTCCATTATGAGAAAGGCTTTGTCCTTTATACATTACAGCTACTTTGCATTCAATATCTGGTTCTTGTCCAGGTGCAGCATTATCAACTTGTGATATGGCTTTAATTTGAAGAGATTTGAATTGTTTTATAATTGTATCAGCAATACCATAATGATTCTCGCCATTTTTTTCCAGATGCTTTTTTAAAGCATCGTTAGAAGCATTTACAGGAGTGTATTTCCCAGTTTTTGTATCTAGGAAAGAAATTGTATTTTGATCAATTACAACATCGCCTCTTTTATGGTCTTCTGAAACAGCAACACCATTTCTATAAACTGTCATAGGGCCATCTTGTTTACAAACCTGACACCTAACGTAGCATTGGTTAGTTCCGGTGATATAAGCATAAGCTTCATTACCTCCAGTTAAAGGATTATCTATTCCAGCTTCGCTATAATTAAAAGCTACTGATACGATGTTTTTTCCTCTAGGTCTTAAAAACGAAACCCCATTTAAAGGAGTATGTGGTGAAGGAGATTTTAAAAGTTGGGAAACATTTTTCTTGCAAACACCAGGTTTTTCATCGTTATAAAAATATCCTTGGGGCTGCGCTTTCTCCATATCTTCTGCAATGCGTTTAATTTCAGAATCATGAAGACCATGAACACCCTCTTTTTGAATCGATTTTTCAACCCTCTTGGCTATTGTGCGGGACAGCCTACATGATGCCACATGTCTTGCTATTTCTTTTTCTTCATCTGTGGCATTTTTTAACTTCTCTTTTTGTTTATTTGTTTTGATACCGAATTCATTGTTGCACAGCTTTTGAGCATCATTAATCCGATTAACATCTGCTGATGTTAATTTATCTGCGATATCTTTTTGCGTATCCTTTGATTTATCGATAGCTTTACTAGCAAAATTTATGATTTTATCTGTTTCTTCTGCATTTAAATAATTGTTTTTTTGTAGTTCATCCAAACCTTCCAAAGCTTTAGTTAGTGACCATTCTTCCTTATCACTAAAGGTTGCATTTTTTTTTGGTCTACCATTATTAAATTGATTTTCAATAAACTCTTTTAAAGCTTCAATTGCTGAATTCGCTGCATTAATTTTATTAACTAATTCTCCGTCAGTCATATCACCAGCAGCAGAATCAGAATTTTTTTGTTTTTCTTCTTCTAAAACTTTTAATTGATCTTTATGCCTAGCTATCGCCTTATCTAACTCATCATTAATCTCGAAAGCTGCATTAATTTTTAAAGCAACTTCTAAAGATTTTTTGTAATTGTTGTCATCATCAACAACTGTTCTGGATTTTGCATTTTTGAATTTCTCTTTTTCTTCATCATTAAAGTTATCAGTAATATCTGTTGGAAGTTCGATATCTAGTTTATTGAATAAATTGAGCCTCTCATCAAGCGAATAATCATCGTATTTCGTCGTTAAATTGGTCATATGAGTCCGAAGAACTTCTATAGCACCAATTCTATCTTCTATAGCTGCAATATCTTCGCCATTAGCTTTCAATCGACTCTTCGCGCTATTCAAAACTTCTAAAGTTGTATCCAGTGCAGAGTTTTTTATAGCAGCTTCAAGAGCATCTTCGTAGAAGTCATGCGCCTCATTTACAATTTTATTAAACTCTGCTTGAGAAATAAAACTTTTTGTAACGCCTCTAGCTGAGGAAGTTGCAACGCAATATCTCTCATTTTTCCCATCTTTATCTTTAATACAAGCAATTGAAGATAATAAACGCCTATCATCCTTTCCCCATTCCTCCTGAGCGGCCTTATCAGCATCTTGAGAAAACTCGTTTAAACTGTTGTAATTAAAAACTGGAAAACCCCACTTATACTGGGTTACCGGATTAGGGTCGCGACCGGTAATTTCAGGAATTAAAAAATGATTTTCGCCGTTGTTCAGGTAATTTCCCTCGCGAAGATCTTGGAAAGATATACTTCTCTTGTCATCTTGCCATTCGCTTTGGGCGACTAAAGTAGATCTAGATTGATCTGAAAGGAGTTTTTTAAATTCATCTATTAACTTACTGCTCTCCTCCGTCGTAACTGAAGTATTAGTTGTGGAAGATCCAGTATTGGGGCTTTCTTCATTAGAAAGATTTTCTTTTTGTTTGGAATTTATTTCTCTTTCTTTTTGTTTGGAATTTATTTCTCTGAACCATTTTTGAATCTTTATAGCAGAATCCTTTTGACTATCAAATTCCTTTTTAGCTTTTCTTCCCCTCAGAAATGCTTGAATTTTTACAGCTGCCGCTTCTTCTTCTTCTTGTTGTTGTTTTTTGATCCAGCCATTTAAATAAGGAGTGTTTACATGAACTTCATCTATTGATTCATTATTTCCAGATTCTTTATTCCCAAGAAGCTCTCTCTCTATAGTTCTTAAAATAACTTTATCATCAACTACTCCAGCGTCTTCTTTATTTTCAAGTGCTTCTTTAACATATCCGAAAAACAAACTAAATCGATAACCTTCTGGTTTTCCTTCTTCTTCTATTTTCTGATTAAATTTAGCCTCTAGGTAGAGTTTTTTCACGTCATTTGTGAAAACGTCATTTTGAGAATCTTGATTATCATCGGTATTGGTTTCTTGATTTTGATCTTGATCTTGATATAAATCTAACAATAAACGTTGGAAAAAAAACTTTTTTGCGTTTTCTTTATTAAGACTATTTCCCTCTTGAGGTGCTTTAATCCAATCTTTTGCTACTGAGGCAAATCCAAGTTTTTGCTTTAGTACAACAATATTATCTGGTATTGTATTTGAAATATTAGCTGAATTATCTGAGGCTTGATCATTATCTTCCTCCCCTTGAAAAAGCGCTTGTTTCTTTATTGCTTTTACAAAACTTATAACCTCTTGTTCGCCTACAAAAAGCTTTTCTTCATTAGAGCCTTCATCAGAATCTTTAAATAGATCTCTAACACTAGATAAAGCGTCACCTTCTTCAAAAGACTCTTTTTCGTAAAGACCTTCGTCGGGAGATAGACTTTTTATGTCACTTATCCATGAAATATCTTGTTGTTTAAATTTTGCAATAATCTCAAGTAATTTTCCCGTTTCAAATGGCATAGTAATTTTTATTAAAAATTAAAAATCTTCTTCAAGTAATATAAGTTTAAAACCCTTTCATAAAGCAAGTGCAAGCAAAATTTTATTTAAAATTCACCTTACTTTCCTGCCAATATTGGTCAGATTTTATTTCATTTAAGCGCGAAACCGTTCTAGCAAAGGCTTCAGAACCAATTTTGCTTTCGTAAATTTTTTCTAATTTAGTTTTTGCTAAAACAATTAATGCGGTTTTATTTTCGTAAACTTCGTCAATAAAAAGCACAAAACGCCGCGCTTCATTAACGTCTTCGGAAGTAAGCTTTGGAACTTTTAATAAAAAAATCAAATCAAAATTTTTACAAATTGCTTGATAGTCAGAAACAGCGAGCTCAAAGCGGCATAATTGATCAAAATTAAAAATAGCGATTTTTTGGGTTTTTGAAATTGCTTGCGAAATTGCCATTTCAAAGGTTTTATTAATTTTTATCTCACGCCCCCAAACTTTGATTTTAAAGGATTTAGGCTTTTTCTCATCAGTCAAAGTTGCAATAATTTTTTGCACTTCTTTGCGATTTTTTTTATTCGAAATAAAATATCGCTTGGTCAAATTATGCTTATATTGGCTGCGATAATCAGTTGGCGAATTTAAATGTAAAACTTCGCAATTTTTGAGCAAAATTTTATCAATAAATTCTAAAAAAACTTCACGCTGCAAACCATTTTTATAAAGATTACGCGGCTGCGAATTTGAAGTAAAAACAGTGACTACATTTTGTGAAAATAAATAAGAAAAAATCCGCGAAAGCAACATCGCATCAGCAATATCAACTACTTGAAACTCGTCAAAACAAACAACTTTATTTTTTTTCACCACTCTTTTCACCGCTTCAATCAATTCATCTTTGAACTTTTTTTCTTCTTTGCGAATATCATGCAAAGCTTCGTGAATCAAGTGCATGAAGCTGTTAAAATGAAAATAAATTTTTGTAGTTTCAAGCAAAGAATTGTAAAAATTCTTCATTAACATCGATTTTCCACGCCCAACATCGCCATGAATGTAAAAACTTTTTAAAACAATTTTTGGTGAAATAATTTTTTTAAAAAAACCTTTAGAATTTTGACTTTCTAAATCGTGCTCTAATTGCTTTAATTTTTTTTTAACGAGAAGTTGCTGGGAATCTAGGTGCATTTAAGGGAATTTAGTATTTAAAATAATTTAAGCAAATTTGGTATTTAAGAGAATTTATGATTTCTTTCGATGTCACCCTGAGCTTGTCGAAGGGTGATTTGGGTTTCGGGCTTGAATCACCCTTCGACAAGCTCAGGGTAACATCGATTATATTGCGGGTAATTAAAACTCAAAATCCTGCATTCTCTTAAATCGTAAATTCCCTTGAATTATTTTAAATCCTAAATTTTCTTAAAAATTTCTTAAATTCTAAATTCCTTTAAATCTAAATTCCTTTAAATTCTAAATTCCTTTAGTTTAAGAGAATTTATGATTTCTTTCGATGTCACCCTGAGCTTGTCGAAGGGTGATTTGGGTTTCGGGCTTGAATCACCCTTCGACAAGCTCAGGGTGACATCGATTATATCGATTATGGTGCGGGTAATTAAAACTTAAAATCCTGCATTCTCTTAAATCGTAAATTCCCTTGAATTATTTTAAATCCTAAATTTTCTTAAAAATTTCTTAAATTCTAAATTCCTTTAAATTCTAAATTCCTTTAAATTCTAAATTCCTTTAGTTTAAGAGAATTTAGGATTTATTTCGATGTCACCCTGAGCCTGTCGAAGGGTGATTTGGGTTTCGGGCTTGAATCACCCTTCGACAAGCTCAGGGTGACATCGATTATATCGATTATGGTGTGGGTAATTAAAACTTAAAATCCTGCATTTTCTTAAATCGTAAATTCCCTTGAATTATTTTAAATCCTAAATTTTCTTAAATTCTTTAAAATCCTAAATTCTTCTAAAATCTCTTAAATCCTAAATTTTCTTAAAATCTCTTAAATTCTAAATTCACTTAAATTCACTTAAATCTTAAATGAATTGATTCTAATTTTTTTGCTCGATAAAAATCGCTTAAAATCTTTTCTTTAAAAAAATCTCCAAAATTCCATGCACTTTCCAATTCTTTCAACTTTGATTTTTTTGCCAATTGTTGCGGCGATTCTTTTGTTGTTCGTAAAAACCAAATGCACTCGCGCTTATTGGGTTTACGGGCTTTTTATCAGTTTTGTAAATTTGGGTTTAAGTTGTTTTTTGCTTTATAAATTCAACAAACCTCTTGCTGGTTTTCAATTTACTGAAATTTTTCGTATTTTTGCCGCACGCGACATAAAATATTTTGTTGGCATTGATGGAATCTCGCTTCTGATGATTCTTCTGACCACATTTTTAACTCCAATTTGTTTAGCAATCAGCATTTTTTCTATCGAAAAACGCGTTAAAGAATATGTCATCGCTTTCTTACTTATTGAAGCCTTTGTAATTGGTTCTTTCTGCGCTTTAGATTTACTTTTCTTCTACATTTTTTTCGAAGCAATGTTGATTCCGATGTTTTTAGTAATCGGCATTTGGGGCGGCGAAAACAAGATTTACGCGGCTTACAAGTTTTTTCTCTACACTCTTTTTGGCTCAGTTTTATTTCTGATTTCAATCATATGTATTTATCTCTACACCGGTACAACTGACGTTGTTGTGTTGACCAACGGCTTGCCGAAATTTTTCCCACTTGAATATCAAAAATGGTTTTGGTTAGCATTTTTTGTTTCTTTCTCGGTGAAAGTTCCAATGTTTCCAGTTCACACTTGGTTGCCCGATGCGCACGTGCAAGCTCCAACCGCTGGTTCAGTAATTCTTGCCGGTATTTTAATTAAGCTGGGTGCTTGCGGTTTTATTCGTTTCTCGCTACCATTTTTTCCAGCAGCTTCGCAATATTTTGCTAATGCGGTTTTTGTTTTAAGTGTGATCGCTATTATTTACGCTTCGCTTGTTGCCTTGATGCAAAAAGATATGAAAAAAATGATCGCTTATTCTTCCGTTGCTCACATGGGTTTCGTAACTATGGGCATTTTCAGTTTTACTCGCCAAGGCATTGATGGCGCGATCATGCAAATGATTAGTCATGGTATTGTTTCTGCAGCATTATTTATGTGCGTTGGTGTAATTTATGACCGCCTTCACACTAAACAAATTGCTGATTTAGGAGGCATTGCCAATAAAATGCCTAATTTTGCAATGCTGGCGATGATCTTTACAATGGCTTCAGTTGGCTTACCTGGAACTAGTGGTTTCGTTGGCGAATTTTTGAGCATCATCGGAACCTTCAAAGCCAGCAAAGCAACTGCAATTTTGGCAGCCTTTGGTGTGATTTTGGGCGCGTGTTATATGCTTTGGTTATATAAGCGCGTTTGGTTTAGTGAAGTTACCAATCATCACATTGATGAAGTTTCTGATTTGGGAAAAATTGAATTTATATCGCTGGGACTAATGGCGTTTTTTGTCATATTACTTGGTATTTTACCAAACTTAGTTCTTAGCTATTTCGAATTGCCGGTAAGTAGTTTGGTTAAGCTTTTTGTAGCGCAGTAATAATATCGAGTTTGTTCTAAGCTCGAGTGGACCCCGTCGTGAAGACAAGGTGACAGATGGAAGTGTGTAAAAAACATACTCGTTGTCATCTCGTCTTTACTACTCGGTGTAACACTGACTCATGACTAAGATTTTAACCAGTATTTACGACTGGGTATCAACTTTTTTCCACTACTCGGTGTCACCCCGTCTTTACGACGGGGTCCATTCGGGCTTGAAACAAAAACAAAACTCAACAATTAAAAAAAACATTTAATCATGATCAACCTTTCATTAATCTCTCCAGAAATCACACTTTTCTGCGGCGCTTTATTAATTTTGATGGCCGACGTTTTTTTAGGCAAAAAAAACCCCAATTTTTTCTACGCCTCGCGCCTTTTATCATTAATAATCTGCGCTGTTACCGTCACCATAATCGTATCTAACTTCACCAAAGCTGAATTGCTTTTTAGCAACATGTATCTTTCCAACACTTTCACCTCCTTCGTGAAAGCAATATTGGTCGGCCTTTTAACCATCATAATCTCATTTTCTTCGCGCTTCGTTTTTTCCAACAAAAGAATCAGTGCTGAATTTATCGCACTTCTAATGATTGCAACCACTGGCGGCATGATTTTAATTTCTTCCAACGATTTTTTAACTTTCTATTTAGGCTTAGAACTGCAAGCACTTTCATTATATTTACTCGCCGCTTTAAATCGCAATTCTGCCAAATCTTCTGAAGCCGGTATGAAATATTTTATCCTTGGCTGCTTGGCTTCCGGTATTTTGCTTTTTGGCATTTCGATGATTTATGGTTTTTCTGGAACCACCAATTTCTTAAACTTGATGAATCTTTATCATAATGGCGTAACCGCAGAAATTCCGATTGGCGTGATGCTTGGTTTCGTCATGGTTTTAACTGCGATGTTTTTCAAAATCTCTGCTGCACCTTTCCACATGTGGAGTCCCGATGTTTACGAAGGTTCAGCTTCAATCGTTACAGCATTCTTCGCCACAGTCGTAAAATTTAGCGCGGTCATGATTTTACTTCGCCTATTTTCTTCACTCATAATTGGCTGGCCGGGAATTGAAAAAATTTTCGTCTTCACTTCTATGGCATCTTTAGCCGTCGGTAGCTTAGGCGCGATTTTCCAAAAAAACTTAAAAAGACTTTTAGCTTACAGCTCAATTGGTCACGTCGGCTTTATTCTTCTTGGCATGGCTGCTTTCGGGCATGAATCTTGGATTGCCTGCATGATTTACATGGTAATTTATGCTATAATTTCAGTCGGTAGCTTTGGCTTTTTAATTTTGATTCGCGGCAATAATGATGAAACAGTTGGTTATGAAACTGATGAAGAAAATGAAAAAATATTTAGTATTAACGCTCTTTCCGGCCTTTCCAAAACCAATCCTTACATGGCCTTTTCTTTAGCGGTTTTAATGTTTTCAACTGCCGGAATTCCACCACTCGCAGGCTTCTTCTCTAAATTCTATATCCTAACCGCCGCAATTGCGCATGGTTACTTAATCACTTCCATCATCGCCGTTTTATTCAGCGTTATATCAGCTTATTATTATTTAAGAATCGTCAAAATTATGTATTTTGATGAACCACAAAACCTGATGAAACTTGACTGCGTTAATAATGTTAAAGGTATGATTTTTGTAACTGCACTTTTCAATTTAGGATTAATTTTCTTCTTAGATACCTTCGTAAATTTGATCACAAGTTTTGCAGGCCTATAAATGATGATTCAAAAACCCCTTTTATCCCGCAAAAAAGATGTTGCCCTGCGCGGTGAAATCATGGTTGCTGGCGATAAATCAATTTCGCACCGCTCTTTAATTTTTGCCGCTTTAGCTCATGGCGAAAGTAAAATCAGTGGATTACTGGAAGGTGAAGATGTTTTAAAAACTGCGGCAGCTTTGCGTTTAATGGGTGTTGCAATTGAAAGAAAAAATGATGGAACTTGGCTTGTTAATGGTTGTGGCGTTGCCGGATTAACTGAGCCAACCGATGTTTTAGATATGGGAAATTCTGGCACCGCCGCGCGTTTAATGGCTGGTCTTGTAACTCCTTATAATTTCACTTCCTTTTTTACGGGCGACGCTTCGCTACGCAAACGCCCAATGGGTCGTGTTTTTGAGCCAATTAAACAATTTGGCGCGCAAATAGTTTCTCGTCAAAATGGCTTGATGCCTTTCGCAATTATCGGCGCCAAAGAATCGCTGCCGATTGAATATAAAATGAAAATGGCTTCTGCTCAGGTAAAAAGCTGCATCTTGCTTGCCAGCCTTGTTACGCGCGGAACTACAGTAATTATCGAACCAGAAAAATGCCGCGATCACACTGAAATTATGATGCGCGATTTGGGTTTAAA
>Ga0164294_10002491_pt1 | contig 16612 bp, 16 predicted proteins | sample GEODES005metaG_FD_111479 | JGI IMG/M metagenome (GOLD analysis project Ga0164294, IMG submission 111479) | Oligotrophic lake water microbial communities from Sparkling Lake, Wisconsin, USA - GEODES005 metaG | ecosystem: Environmental > Aquatic > Freshwater > Lake | place: USA: Sparkling Lake...
GCAAAATGAAAAAGATGTGTTAGATTCTAATTTAACAAAAACTCTAACTGAAAAAGAAAAATTTCAAGCAGAATTGGAATCCAAAATTGCAGAATATGATGTTGCAATTTCTGATAATACCGCTTTGAAAGGAGAATTAGAAGAGGAGCAAGCTAAAATTATGGAATTGTTAGAAAAAATTAAAAAATCTAACGGAAGTGTAGCTGAATTGTCTAAATATAAAACGCAATACGTAAAACTGAAACGTGAAATGGACAATTTAATTGCAGAAAATAATATATTGAAAGAAAATAATTCTAAATTAACTAAAAACTTAGATAGCACAAATGTAGTGTTATCAAATGCAAAAACGGCAAATGATACGTTAGTGGCTAAAAATGAAAATTTATCAAAAACCGTTGAAAAAGCACAGCGATTATCGGTTCTAAATTTAACTACTTTAGCAGTAAAGCAAAAAGGTTCTGGAAAGCAAATTAATACAGACAAAGCTAGTAAAGCTGACATTTTAAAAATTGGGTTTACAATAGCTGAAAATCAAGTTGCAAAAACAGGAGACAGAACGTATTATGTTCAAGTAATTGATAGTAAAAATAATGTTTTGGGAGAAAAGAAAACGGAATCTTTTGGGGCTACTTATTTGCCGTACAGTTTTCAGAAAACTATTAAATTTGAAAACAAAACAGTTCAAGTTCAAGAAGATTTATCAGTAAAAAATATTACACCAGGTACCTATTTTGTTAATGTGTTTGACAAAAAAGGGGAATTAGTATCAAAAAGTAGTTTTCAATTGAGATAATTATTTGTTTACAATTTAAAAAAAGAAACGCTTCAACTATTGAAGCGTTTTTTATTTTTTTATTCTGTAATACTTGTGGATTCTTTGAATTTTTCATTGACTTTTTCCCAATTAATTACATTAAAGAAAGCTTTAATGTAATCTTTTCGTTTATTTTGGTACTTTATATAATAAGCATGTTCCCAAACATCTAAAGCTAAAATAGGCGTACCTTTTTTTTCTGCATTTGGCATTAACGGATTGTCTTGGTTTGCTGTAGTGGTTATTACTAATTTTCCTGAATTGTCTTTAATTAGCCAAACCCAACCTGAACCAAACAATTTAGTAGCACTTTCTGAAAATTCATCTTTGAATGCCTCAAAAGAACCAAAATCTTTATTTATGGCTTCTAAAACTTCATCTGTTGCGTCTCCGCCATTTGCATTCAAAATTTCAAAAAATAAATTGTGATTGTAATAGCCACCTGCATTGTTTCTAAGATCTGAATTACTAGTATCTAATTTTTTTAGAATTTCTTCTATTGATTTTGAAGACAAATCGGTTTCCTTTAAGGCGGCATTAAGTTTATTGCAATACGCCAGATGATGTTTGGAGTAATGTAATTCCATGGTTGCGGCATCTATAAAAGGCTCTAAACTATTATATGAATAAGATAAGCCATTCATTTGAAAAGTACCTTCTTCCTCTTCAGCTTGTACGTCAGATGGATTTCCTAATGTAGTTTTTTCAACTTTTTCTGGTTCAGGAATGGTTACTTCTATTAGTTCTTTTTCTTTTTTACAACTTGTACTTAAAACGGAAATTAGTAATAATACGAGGATTTTCTTTTTCATATTTAAGAATTATAAGTTTTTACAAAAATAAAAAAAGACACACATTACTGTCTATCTTTTAGCATTTGATTTATTATTTCAATATATTTTTCTTTGGCTTCGTTAGCCGTTAAATGTCTCACTTGCATCCAAGCGTTTTGTTTAAATGCTGTAATAACTTCATCCGATTCATAACCGTGATGGCTATAGCTTATGTTTTCGGAAAGTGCTTGTTTGTAATAGGCATAGAGAACTAACTGTACGTCTTGCGGTACAGAAGTTTTAGGAATTTTTTCATTGGCATTTTGAATGGCTTCCTTGAATCTTTCATCTAAAGATAAATCACTCATTTATTTTTTTGATATTATAGTTTTGTTTCCAATAGCTTTATCTCCTAGTTTTACATTAATTGGCGTTCCAATTGGAAAATATAAATCTACCCTTGATCCGAATTTAATAAAACCTGCATCTTCACCTTGAATCACAGTCATACCTACTTCGGCATAATTTACAATTCTTTTTGCTAATGCACCAGCAATTTGACGGTACATAATATCGCCGTATATATTGTTTTCAATAACAATTGTGGTACGTTCGTTTTCTTCACTGGCTTTTGGATGCCAAGCTACTAAAAATTTTCCAGGATGGTATTTGCTGTATTTTACAATTCCATTTAATGCATATCGAGTTACATGAACATTAATGGGTGACATGAAAATAGAAACCATTAATCTTTTGTCTTTAAAATATTCAGATTCGTAAACTTCTTCAATTACTACAACTTTTCCGTCAACGGGTGCCAATACATGATGGTCACTAATTATTGCAACTCGCGTTGGATTTCTAAAAAATTGAAGAATTAGTACTAAAAATCCCAAAAGGACTACTTGTAAAATTTTGCAAATTATAATGTTGCTCTCGTGAAATAAATGGTCTACACCAAAAATACCTAAAACGGTAATTAAAGTTGAAATTAATATAATTTTAGCGCCTTCTGGATGAAACTTAAGCATAATAGAAATAAATTAAATATAATATATATAAAAATGGAATAACAAAAATAACACTATCTAAGCGATCTAAAATACCGCCATGACCTGGCATAATATTTCCGCTATCTTTTACCCCTGCTTCTCTTTTAAATTTAGATTCCACTAGATCGCCAAGCGTGCCAAAAATTGAAATAAACAATGCACTGATAATCCACAAAGTTACATTAAAAAAAGTGTAAAATTGACTAATAATTATAGAAGCTAGTATAGTAAAAACGATTCCACCGATAAATCCTTCAATTGTTTTTTGTGGAGAAACTCGTTCAAGTAATTTATGTTTTCCAATTGATTTTCCAACTAAATAGGCAAACGTATCATTACACCAAATCATGATAAATATTGCTAAAACGATTTCATATTTTGCTGGAATTATAAAGTTGGGTAAGGAAAGTAATAAAATAAAAGGCAATGTAATATAGAGGAAAAAATGACTATGTTTTTTATGGTATTTATGAAATGAAATGTTTTTTAATAAATTAAACAGGAGAAGAATATTAAATAAAACGCAGCCTAATGCTAAATAAATTAAATTAATAGGTGGCAGTTGACTTAAAAAGAAAAGAATAGAAATTAAAATACCACCAATGGCAAATAAATAATAAAATTTATAGTTTGTCATTTTGGAAAATTCATAAATACTTAAGCACATAAAAACAGTGAATATTATATGAAATGTTATTGGAGAAAATAACGTACAGAAAATAAGTAATGCAATATAAAAAGCACCACTAACAGCTCTTGTTACATTTTCAGTCATTTTATAGATCTTCTAGTAGAATTAAGTATAAATTTTTATGGCAACTTCCATAATGAAGAAAATTTTCTTCTTTTGTTTTTTCAAAATACTTAATAGCAGTAATATTTGTAGGATATTGTTTGTCGTATTTTGTTTTGATGTTTCTTAAACCATCGCCTTTTGTCATTAAAAGTTGGCTTGTAGAAGCATAAACAACAATATTTGTAGGTAATTCTTCAATTTTTAATTGCTTTAATTGTTTAGACGAAAATAAAATGGAGCCTTCATCTGCAATTAAGTTTTCACAAGAAGTAAAAAAGAAAGTAGGATTTGTTGCATTTTTATATTCTAATCTGTTTTCATCAAGAAAATTAAAAAGCCTAGAATCAAAACATTTAACTTCGTTTTCAAACCAATCATTCTCTTCTAAAATATTTTCAAAATTTTCATGAGCTTCTTCCATAGTAGAACAATAAATGAATTTTCCACCATTATTTTTAAAATTAATGGTAAATAATTCATCTACGGGAGTATTAATGTCTGGTGTATATTGGCTTTTTTCGACGTTTTTTTCCTGATTATCAGTTTCGTCTTGATTGCCAAATATCTTTTTGAAAAAATTCATTTTATACCTGTAACAATTCTTAAACATCAAATATAAAAAAATCTTAACTCAAAATCACTTCAAAATTAAGATTTTTTATACAATATATTGTTAATAACTTATTCGGTTACATTTTCTGAATTTGTTGTTGTAATTGTTTCTGACATTGTTTCTGGTTTTTCTTCTTCAATATCAAAAGGTCTTTTACCAAAAATAGTTTCTAAATCGTCTTTAAAAATAACTTCTTTATCGATTAAAATGGCTGCCAATGCTTCCAATTTTATTCTATTCTCTGTTAAAATAGTAATAGCTCTTTGATATTGTTCTTCAATTAACCCTGAAATTTCAGTATCAATTACTTTAGCCGTATCATCTGAATAGGGTTTCGAAAAATTATAATCTGATTGTCCTGATGAATCGTAATACGTAATATTTCCAATTTTATCATTCAATCCATAGACTGTTACCATGGCTCGAGCTTGTTTGGTTACTTTTTCTAAATCGGAAAGTGCACCCGTAGAAATTTTATTAAAAACTACTTTTTCAGCAGCTCTTCCGCCCATTGTGGCACACATTTCGTCTAACATTTGCTCGGTTCTAACGATTTGTCTTTCTTCAGGTAAATACCAAGCTGCTCCTAAACTTTGTCCACGAGGTACTATTGTAACTTTAACTAACGGTGCGGCATGTTGTAGCATCCAACTTACGGTAGCATGACCAGCCTCATGTATGGCAATGGCATGTTTTTCTTCTTTGGTAATAATTTTGTTTTTCTTTTCTAATCCGCCAACTATTCTGTCTACTGCGTCTAAAAAGTCTTGTTTATCAACTGCTTTTTTATTTTTTCTTGCAGCAACTAAAGCAGCCTCATTACAAACATTTGCAATGTCTGCTCCCGAAAAACCTGGGGTTTGTTTGGCTAAAAATTCAGTATCTAATGTTTCTGATTTTGTAATTGGTTTTAAATGTACTTCAAATATTTCCTTACGTTCTCTAATATCTGGTAAGTCTACATAAATTTGTCTGTCAAAACGTCCCGCACGCATTAAAGCTTTATCTAAAACATCCGCTCTATTTGTTGCAGCTAATACAATTACATTTGAATTGGTTCCGAATCCGTCCATTTCTGTTAGTAATTGATTTAGTGTATTTTCTCTTTCGTCGTTCCCTCCAGACATATTACTTTTTCCACGAGCCCTTCCAACTGCATCAATTTCGTCAATAAAAATAATAGCAGGTGCTTTTTCTTTGGCTTGTTTAAATAAATCTCTAACTCGAGAAGCACCAACTCCAACAAACATTTCTACAAAATCAGATCCTGATAAAGAGAAAAAAGGCACGTTAGCTTCGCCAGCAACTGCTTTTGCTAGTAAGGTTTTTCCTGTTCCTGGAGGCCCTACTAATAAGGCACCTTTTGGAATTTTACCACCAATACTTGTGAATTTTTCAGGCGTTTTCAGGAATTCTACGATTTCTTGAATTTCTTCTTTTGCTCCTTCTAAACCGGCTACATTTTCAAATGTAACTTTTACATCATTTTTTTCATCAAATAGTTTTGCTTTCGATTTTCCAATGCTAAATATTTGTCCACTACCACCTGGACCACCGGCCATTCTTTTAGAAATAAAATAGAAAAATCCAATAAAAATTAAGGTGGGTAATAATAACCCTATCCAGTCGCCCCAATTACCTGTTGGTTTTAGATCGAAATCAGAAATTAATTTATTTGTTTTTGCTTCTTCTAATCTTTTTTGAAAAAGTTCTAAACTTCCTACGTCTTTTACTAAATAATGTGGGCCTTTTTCTTTAGTTAGTTTTTTTAATTCTTCATCTTTAGAAGCAACAAATGCTGCTTTTTTTAAAGTCACTTCTGCAGTATTACCAGAAGTACTTGTTAAAATATCTACTTTCTCAATTTGATTTTTACTTAGTAAATCATAAAAAGAAGAAATAGAGGTTGATTTCGGATAATTCATATCGAAACCACCATTAAAAAAATTGATTAAAAGTATTACAGAAATGGCTAAAATTGGAAAAAACCAAGGGCCAAGTTTCACTACCTTAATTATGGGTTTGTTTTTGTTTTCGTTTTCTGACATAGTGGTTAAAATTTATTTTCAATTGACGTAATTTTAGCATCACCCCAAAGACTTTCAATGTTATAATATTCTCTAATGTGTTTTTGAAACACGTGTACAACTATGTTTACGTAATCCATCAATACCCATTCGCCAACATCTGCTCCTTCAACATGCCAGGGTTTGTCTTTAAGTTCTTTTGATACACCTTTTTGAATAGAACCTATTATTGCATTTACTTGTGTATTTGAATTTCCATTGCAAATTACAAAATAATCGCAAACGCTATTTTCAATACCTCTTAAATCTAGAATATCAATATCCAATCCTTTTACATCTTCAATTCCTTTGATGATACTTGCTAATAAATCATCTGTGCTACTATTTTTTGTCATCTATTATTTGTTCGTTTTATGCAAAGGTATCATTTTTTGTCTTTATTTTTGTAACTTAAATTAAGTAATCATTAAATTTCTTCTATGCATATCATCAAACTCAATGCCATTGATTCTACAAATAGTTATTTAAAAGAATTGTCTGCCAAACAAACGGTTTCTAATTTCACTGTTGTAGTAGCTGAAAACCAAACAAATGGGCGAGGACAACGTGGCGCGTATTGGGAAGTGGAAGGCGGTAAGAATCTAACATTCAGTGTTTTGGTTAAAAATGCGTTGTTAGATATGAATGAAGTATTTAATTTAAATGTTATAGTAGCTGTTAGTCTTTTTCAGACGTTTGTTCAGCTAAAAATTCCAAATGTAGCCATTAAATGGGCAAACGACATTTTGGCAGATAAAAAGAAAATTTGTGGTATTTTAATTGAAAATCAATTTAAAAGTACTTCTGAAATACTTTCTATCGTTGGGATTGGCATAAATGTAAATCAAGAAAATTTCATCAATTTACCACAAGCTACCTCTTTAAAAAATTGTACGAATCAAGAATATAATAAAGATGAGATTTTATTACTTTTTTTAAAACAATTTCAAAATAACCTTAATTTGTATAAAAAGGAAGGGGCTTCCTATTTTTGGAATTTGTATCACGAAAATTTATTTAAAAAAAACACACCTATGGCTTTTGAAAACGCAGATAAAGTAAAATTTATGGGAATTATAAAACAAGTTATGCCTAATGGTTTGTTGCAAATAGAGTTAGAAGAGGATACACTGCGGTTGTTTGATATAAAAGAACTGAAAATGTTATATTAGATTATTCCAAACATCTATTAAATTTTGTTAAAATAGTAACACTTTATTTCTTATTCAGTACATTTGCACGACTTATAAAAAGACTATATTTTATGTTACAAAAATTACTTTCCGCACTATATTCTACACGCCTAATGGCACTTTTATTTATTGGTTTTGCAGCGGCAATGGCAGCAGGAACTTTCATTGAAGACGCCTATAATACTGAAACCGCTCGGATCTGGGTTTATAACGCGTGGTGGTTTGAGGCCATTATGGTCTTTTTTGTAATTAATTTTTTCGGAAATATTAAACGGTATCAATTGTATAAAAAAGAAAAATGGGCCACTTTATTGTTACACTTGTCTTGGATTTTTATAATTGTTGGTGCTTTTGTTACCCGATATATTAGTTATGAAGGATTAATGCCAATTCGTGAAGGGGCTGTTTCTAATACGGTTTATTCAGATATGCCATATTTAACCACTTTTGTAGATGGTGAGTATCAAGGAGAAATGAAACGTAAAACAATCGAAAAGCAGTTGTTACTTTCACAAGCAACAAATAATTCGTACCAACTTTCTGATTCATTTTCTGATATTCCATACAAAATTGAATTGCAACAGTTTATTATGAATGCTTCTGAAACATTTCAGCCAAATGCAAAAGGCGATTTATACATTAAATTAGTTGAAGCCATTGCCGGCAGTAGAAAAGAGCATTTTCTTAAAGAAGGAGAAGTGAAAAATATTAGTAATGTACTTTTTGCTTTCAATAAGTTTACACAAGGTGCTATTAATATTACAAAAGCTGCTGAAAATTATACCATTCAAACGCCTTTTGACGGGAACTTTATGCGAATGGCCGACAAAATGCAAGGTACAATTACAAAAGATAAAACAAGCGAGTTAATGTTTCGATCACTTTATAATGCTGGTGGAAGTCAGTTTGTTTTTCCTGAATTGGCTCAAAAAGGTGAAGTGGTTTTAGCTTCTAATAACGATTACAAAGATAAAAAAACCGATGACGCCATTTTAGTTAAAGTCACCTCTCAAAATAAAGAAGAAATTATTACATTAATGGGTTCAAAAGGAAAACAAGGCGAACCTAAAAGTTTTAAAATTGGAAAATTAGATTTCACATTAATGTATGGCAGTAAAGTGCATACCTTACCTTTTTCAATTAAATTGAATGATTTCGTAGCCGAAAAATATCCTGGAACAGAAAAAAGTTATTCTGCTTTTAAAAGTAAAATCGAAATTCAAGACAAAGAAAAATCAAAAACATTTACGGATAGTGTCTTTATGAATCATATTTTAGATTATAGAGAATTTCGTTTTTTTCAAGCCAGTTTTGATGAAGACGAAAAAGGAACGGTACTTTCTGTAAACCACGATTTCTGGGGAACTTGGATTACTTACATCGGATATTTTTTATTATACTTTGCTTTGATGGCGATTTTGTTTGATAAAAACACACGATTTAATGATTTGAAATTGAAATTGGATAAAATACGAGTAAAAAAAGCAACTTTAGTGGCTATTTTATGCTTCTTTGGATTGTTCGGTTTTGCCCAAGATAATCATACCAATCACGACGGGCATAACCATGGCACTGATCCACACCAAAATGAAACTTCAGCACAAAAACCAAAAATGCCAACAGCTGCTGAATCTTTAAAAGAGATAAAAAAGTATATGGTTTCTGCGGAGCATGCAGAAAAATTTGGACGACTGGTTATCCAAGATATCAGCGGAAGAATGAAACCTGTGAATACTTTTTCGTCTGAATTATTAAGAAAAGTATCCAAAAATGACACGTTTGAAGGATTTACTTCAGATCAGGTTTTGATTTCTATGAACCAATTTCCTGAGTTTTGGTACCAAATTCCAATAGTTTACCTAAAACGCGGCAACGACAGCATTCGTAAAATTATTGGGGTTGATGCTGAGGCAAAATACGCACCTTTAATTAGTTTTTTCGATGATTTCGGAAATTATAAATTACAAAAACAAACGGATGAAGCCTACAAAGAAGCGGTTCCCAACCAATTTCAAAAAGATTTTTTAGAGGCAGACAAAAAAGTAAATTTATTGTATTCGGCAATTAGTGGACAAATTTTACGTTTTTTCCCACTTCCAAAAGATGCCAATAATAAATGGGCTTCGTATCTAGAATTGCAACACCCAACGAAAACCAATTTAGATATCGTAAAAAATATTATTCCTTTTTACTTTAGCGAAGCGGCAAAAGCCTCACAAACTAAAGATTATAAAAATGCAGAAAGTTTATTAAAAGGTTTGTCGGATTATCAAAAGAAATTTGGTGGAAAAGTTATGCTTTCAGATGATAAATTAGAAGCAGAGGTTCAGTACAACAAATACGATATATTTAAAAAATTGTTCTCATGGTATATGTATGCGGGCGTTTTAATGTTTGTGTTTGTAATCATTCAAATTTTTAATAAAAAGAAATGGGTAAATTATGTGGTAAAATTTTTCCACGGAACTATTGTTTTACTTTTTATTTTACACTTAGCAGGATTAATTGTTCGTTGGTATATTTCTGGGCACGCGCCTTGGTCTGATGCCTATGAAAGCATGATTTATGTAGCTTGGGCAACTATGTTTTTTGGTGTAGCTTTCGGTAGAAAATCAGAACTTACTATCGCATCAACGGCCTTTGTAACCGCTATGATATTAATGGTGGCGCATTGGAATTGGATGGATCCAGCAATTGCAAATTTACAACCAGTTTTAAATTCGTATTGGTTAATGATACACGTTGCGGTTATTGTAGCGAGTTATGGACCCTTTACTTTAGCTATGATTTTGGGATTGGTTGCCTTGTTTTTAATGATTTTCACCAACAAGAATAATAAAGCTAAAATGGAACTTAGTATAAAAGAAATCACCTATATAAATGAATTGGCTTTAACGGTTGGTTTAGTCATGCTAACCATTGGAAACTTTTTGGGCGGACAATGGGCAAACGAAAGTTGGGGACGTTATTGGGGTTGGGATCCAAAAGAAACCTGGGCTTTAATTAGTATTATGGTGTATGCATTTGTAATTCATGCCCGCTTTGTTCCAGCGTTACGAGGTTTATTTGCTTATAATTTCATGTCGGTTTTAGCCTTTGCAAGTATTTTAATGACGTATTTTGGAGTTAATTTTCACTTAAGTGGCAAGCATTCGTATGCGTCTGGAGAATCTCAAAGTGTGGTGTATTATTTGTATGCCTTAGCAATTGTTTTAGTAATTTCTGTTATAGCGTTTATTCAATATAAGAAATGGTATAAGAAAAAATAGGTAATAATTTTGGTTTTTTTATTTAACCCAACATTAACTTTTGTTTTCTGTATCTTTTCATATATTTGATTTTAAATAAATTGTTATGAAACTATTTCACACATTTACTGGCGCAGTATTAATTTTATTGGCTTGTAATACTAAATCAGAAGAAAAAAAATCAGAAAACTGGGAATATTTCGTAGAAAATACAAACGAAAATACTTCAGTAGAAACTCCAAAAACAAGCACCATGGAACAAGGTTCAATTTATACTTTTAAAGTAAAAGATTTATCAGGAAACGAATTTGATTTTGCTACTTTAAAAGGTAAGAAAATTTTAATTGTAAATACCGCTTCAGAATGTGGATTAACACCTCAATATGAGCAATTGCAAGCCGTTTACGAAAAGTATAAAAACAGTAATTTTGTAATTGTAGGCTTTCCAGCAAATAATTTTGGCGCACAAGAACCAGGTACAAATGCTGAAATTGGAGCATTTTGTAAGAAAAATTACGGCGTAACTTTTCCTATGATGGAAAAAATTTCCGTTAAAGGGAGCGACATGCACGTTTTGTATCAGTTTTTAACTCAAAAAAGTAAAAACGGGTTAAAAGACAGCGAAGTGGAATGGAACTTTCAAAAATATTTAATTGATGAAAACGGACATTTAGCAGAAGTAATGTCTCCAAGAGTTTTACCAAATGATAGTTCAATTGTTAATTGGATTGAAGGAAAATAAACGATTAACTTTCAATTTTTAAATTCCAAATTCCAAATTTAAATCTTTACATTGGAATTTGGAATTTTTTTATTGGAATTTACAATATCTTCTGCATAAAAACAGAATGCAGCCATCGGTCAAATTTATAACCAGATTCTTTAATGAAACCTGCTTTTTCAAAACCAAATTTTTCGTGAAAAGCAATACTACTTTCATTTTCTGAATCAATCACGCCAATCATTGTATGTAGATTTTGCTTTTTTGCTAATTCGATTAATTCGGTAAGTAACAAATTGCCAATTCCATTTCCTATAAAATTTTTCTTGGCATATACAGAATGTTCCACCGTAAATTTATACGCCTCTCTAAATCGGAATTCGCTGTAATAACCAAATCCAACAATTTCATCAGCTACTTTTGCTACTATAATTGGAAATCCTTTTTGTAATTTATCTTCAAAAATAGCCAGTTGTTGTGCTTGTGTTCTCGGTTGGTAATCGTATAAAGCGGTACCAGTTAAAATTTGCTCGTTAATAATTTCAAGTATAGCTGGGCAATCTTCCTTTTGGTACCTTTGAATTGATGGAATCATTTTAGTATTTATTTATGATATAAAAGTATAAAAAAATGTGTATTTATTAGTAAATTTGTATATATCATTTTCAAACACATTAAAACCTAATTTTTTACTTTAAAAGTATTCAAAGTTTCAAAGTGTTACAATAAAATACTAAATTGAAAGTCAACTTATATCCAAAAATACCATTAGCGCAAGCGGTTATTGAAATTTTTCGTCAAAAAGAAATTCAGCATATTGTAATTTCTCCTGGTTCGAGAAACGCACCCTTAACTATGGGATTTACCAATCTGGAAGGTTTTACATGTTATAGCATTGCTGATGAGCGTTGTGCGGCTTTTTTTGCTTTAGGTTTGGCGCAACAATTACAAAAACCTGTTGCGGTGGTTTGTACGTCGGGTTCAGCAGTTTTAAATTATTATCCGGCTGTTGCGGAAGCATTTTATAGCCAAATTCCGTTACTTATTGTTTCAGCTGATAGACCAAAAAATAAAATTGATATTGGTGACGGACAAACCATCCGTCAAGAAAATGTGTTTGCGAATCATATTGTTTTTTCTGCGAATTTAACGGAAAATGCTTCTGAGCAAAATGATACTCTTATTGTTTCTGCTATCGAAACAGCCATTTCTCAAAAAGGTCCCGCTCACATAAATGTTCCATTTGAGGAACCGTTATATGAAACACTTTTGGAACCAACATACATTCCGAAAACTGCTTTTTCAACTATTGAAGAAATAGAGTTTACTCTAGCTACCAAATTCATTTCAGAATGGCAGTTGGCTAAAAAGAAATTAATTTTAGTAGGCGAGTTGTTACCAAATGCAATCGAACAAAAGTACATTGAATCCTTAGCGGAAGACAAAAGTGTATTAGTACTATTAGAAAAAACATCTAATTTACATCACGCTACTTTTATTGACAGAATTGATACCTTAGTTTCCACTTTTTCTGAAGAAGAAAAGCTTAATTTTCAACCCGATATTTTGCTAACTTTTGGTGGTATGGTAGTTTCTAAACGAATAAAATCGTTGCTGAGAAAGTATCAACCAACCCAACATTGGCATGTAGATGAAATCAGAGCGTATGATACATTTGGTTGTTTGACACAACATTTTAAAACAAATAGTACTCGGTTTTTAAGTCAATTAGTAGTTGAAAATAATGAGGTAAAATCAAAGTACCAAAACGATTTTCAATCTATTTGGCAAGACAGATTAGTAAAACACGAAAAGTATATGTCTGAAATTCCATTTTCAGATTTTAAAGTTTTCGATTTTTTAAGTCGAAATTTACCTGAAAATATTCAGTTACAAGTGAGTAATAGCTCACCAATACGTTATTTACAGTTGGTAGCTTGCCATAAATCAATTGAGGTATTTTGTAATCGTGGTACTAGTGGAATTGATGGTAGCACCTCTACAGCAATTGGTGCAGCAGTAGCAAATAATAAACCTACAATCTTAATTACTGGTGATATAAGTTTTCTGTACGACAGTAATGCGTTATGGAACAATTATATTCCAAAGCATTTCAAAATTATTTTAATTAATAATAGAGGTGGAGGGATTTTTAGGATTTTACCGGGACATCAAGAAACGGAAACGTTTAATACTTTTTTCGAGACGACTCATCAACTAACAGCAGAGCATTTAGCAAAAATGTATGCTTTTGAGTATACCTCAGTTCAAAACGAACCCGAATTGCATGCTGTTTGGGATTCTTTTATTTCGAACGATAATAAAACATCAATTTTAGAGATTTTTACCCCAGAAAAAATAAATGATATTGTTTTATTAGATTACTTTAAGAAGTTGTAATTCAGTATTTTAAGTATAATATAATAAAAAAATCCTCAATACTATTGAGGATTTAATGTTATTTTTTTCCGTCTTTAAATTTAAATTTTTCAACTGGATTTTGTTTGGCTGGTTTTTTATCGTTGCCAAATTTATTTTTCCCAAATGCAGGCTTTTTATCTGAATTTTCACCTGTTTTTGGTTTAAATTCTTTTTTATCGCCAGTTCTTGGTTTAAACTGTGTTTTACTATCCGTTTTATTATAAGGTTTTTTTGGTTCGTAAATGGTTTTATCTGTTCGTTCAGTTTGAGTTTCGTAATCTTTGTGTGACTTAATTACTTCTCGTGGGTTTTTCGGATTTTCCTTCGTACCACGTAAATGAATAATTAATCCGTTTAAGAAATTACGTAGTACTTGATCGCCACATTCCATAAAATTAGCGTGGTCTTCCGCTCGGAAAATATCACCTAATTCGCCTTTCGACATTTTAAAATCGACTAAATTTAAGATTTCTACTATTTGGTCGTCACGTAATTGTAAAGCCACACGTAGTTTTTTGAAGATATCGTTGTTATTCATTGTATTGTTTGTTGTTTGTTATTCGTAAATCGTAAATCGTAAATCGTAAATCAATTTTTTCAGAAAAGCCAAAGATACGCTTTTGCAAACGCATTTCGCCATAATTTTTCGTTATGTTCGCCCTCTTTTACGATTACGGATTTATTTAGCTTTTTGCATTCACATCGTTTTGAATTAATGAGTGTTTCCATTTCTTTCATATCCGAAACCATAGCGCCGCTATCTTCTTTATCGCCTCAAAGCAAATAAATTTTAGTAGTAAATTTTGGTGTGTCTTCCATTTTCTGAAAAATTTCTTTTTTGTTTATCCAAAAAGCAGGCGAGAAGCAACTTACTTTTCCAAAAACCTCTGGATATTGTAAAGCCCCATAAAACGAAACCAATCCGCCAAGTGAACTGCCCCAAATACCTGTGTTTTTTGCATTTGTTTTGGTTCTGTAGTTTGCATCAATATGTGGTTTTAATGTTTTTACAATAAATTCTAAGTACGCATTGGCATTTCCGCCACCATGTTTTTCGTTTTTATAAGGAGTAAGTTCGTCGATTCTTTTTTCATTTCCATGTTCAATGCCAATGATAATTACTTTGGCTTTTAAGCTGTCTAAAGTTTCGTTAATGTTCCATTCTCCCGCATAAGAAGTTGCTCCATCAAATAAATTTTGCGCATCGTGCATATAAATTACTGGATATTTTTTATTGGATTTTTCGTAATTAAGAGGTACATACACCCAAATTTTCTTTTTTGTTTGTAGCTGAGGTGCGTCTATTTCAAAGGTTGAAAATCGCTTTTGCGCTTCTATTTTCGGGATAGAAATCAAAAAAAAGAATAGGAATAGTTTTAAAAATTGTTGCATTTTTTTATATTTGAAGAATAGTATAAAAGTAATAATTTTGATGGAAACTACTCAAGAAAAAATTAGTTTGATGCAAGAAATGATTTCGTTTGCATTAATTGACGGGGAATTACACGACAAAGAATATGATTTTATTGAAATTGTAGCGTATGAATTGGGAATTGATAAAGCGACTTTATTGAAATTATACGAAAATAAAGGAGAGGTTAAAGTAATAAAAGACGAAATGAACCGAATTTGTCAGTTTTATCGTTTGGCTTTATTAATGCGTTGTGACAATGTTTTACACGAACGTGAAATTGTAAAAATTAATGAAATCGGCATTCATATGGGACTAAATCCCTATGCGATGAAACGCGTATTAAAGTTAATTGAAGCGTCGCCAAATCATATTGTAGATGCAAATACGTTGATAGCTATTTTTAGTGAACAACTGAATTAGGTTTTGCTTTAGGGTTAAAGTCAAAAGGTTTAGAGTTTACTTTTATACAGGTTCTGCATACAAATCAAATTCGGTAGCATCAATGATTTTTAAATTTACGAAATCGCCTGTTTTTAAATAAAATTTGGATGCGTCAATTAATACTTCATTATCCACATCTGGACTGTCAAATTCCGTTCTTCCAACAAAATGTTCGCCTTCTTTTCTATCAATTACACATTTAAATGTTTGTCCAATTTTTTCTTGGTTTAATTCCCAAGAAATTTGTGCTTGAATATCCATAATTTGTGCTGCTCGGTCTTGTTTTACTTCTTCAGGAACATCGTCTTCTAATAAATAGGCGTGTGTGTTTTCCTCGTGAGAATAGGTAAAGCAACCCAAACGTTCGAAACGCATTTCCTCAACCCAATTTTTAAGTATTGTAAAATCTTCTTCAGTTTCACCTGGATACCCTACAATTAAAGTTGTTCTAATAGTCATTTCAGGAACTAACGCTCTAAAGTCTTGAATTAATTTTGTTGTTTTTGCTTGAGTGGTTCCACGTCTCATCGATTTTAAAATGCTATCTGAAATATGTTGTAAAGGAATGTCCAAATAGTTGCATATTTTTGGTTCGCGTTTCATTAATTCTAAAACGTCCATTGGAAAACCAGTAGGGAAGGCGTAATGTAAACGAATCCATTCAATTCCTTCTACTTTTACTAATGCTTCTAAAAGTTCTGCTAGGTTTCTTTTTTTGTATAAATCTAATCCGTAATAGGTTAAATCTTGTGCAATTAAAATTAATTCTTTTACGCCATTTTTTGCTAATTTTTCCGCTTCAATCACCAAATGTTCAATAGGAGTAGATTTGTGTTTTCCTCTCATTAATGGAATGGCACAAAAACTACAAGGCCTGTCGCAACCTTCAGCAATTTTTAAATAGGCATAATTTTTAGGCGTTGTGGTTAAACGTTCTCCAATTAACTCGTGTTTATAATCGGCACCTAATGCTTTTAATAATAACGGTAATTCAGTAGTTCCAAAATACTGGTCTATATTTGGGATTTCTTTTTCTAAATCGGTTCTGTAACGCTCA
>Ga0164294_10002492_pt1 | contig 16609 bp, 14 predicted proteins | sample GEODES005metaG_FD_111479 | JGI IMG/M metagenome (GOLD analysis project Ga0164294, IMG submission 111479) | Oligotrophic lake water microbial communities from Sparkling Lake, Wisconsin, USA - GEODES005 metaG | ecosystem: Environmental > Aquatic > Freshwater > Lake | place: USA: Sparkling Lake...
GTCGGCCAGTGGTGGTGGCGCCGGTGATGACCGACAGCACCAGCGCGATTGCAGCGAGTTACGAGGCAAAGGCCTATGGCATCCGCACCGGCACCAAGATCTGGCAAGCGAAGGCCATGTGCCGCGATGTGGTGATCGTGCCCGGCCGCCATGATGACTATGTGCGTTTTCACCACAAGGTGATCGACGAAGTGAACCGGCATGTGCCGGTGACCAACATCTGTTCCATCGACGAGGTGGCGTGCCGCCTGATGGACAACGAGAACAGCCCGGCCGCGGTTGCCGCCCTCGCAACGGCGATCAAGGCCGGGCTGAACGCCAATGTGGGCGAATGCCTTACCGCCTCCATTGGCGTAGCCTCCAACCGGCTGCTGGCCAAGATGGCAGCCGACATGAAGAAGCCCGACGGGCTGACCATCCTGACCGAGGATGTACGCCGCGCCCGGCTGGAGCGGCTGCCGCTTTCGGACATTCCCGGCGTGGGCCGGGCGATGGAAAAGCGGCTGGCCGCAGCCGGTCTGGTGACGATGGCGCAATTGCTGGCGATGAGCCCGGCCCAGGCGCGCGGCGCCTGGGCAGCGTGTGGGGGGAACGGCTGCACCGGCAACTGCAGGGGCACGAGGTGGCCGATGTGGAAACCCAGCGGCGCAGCATCGGCCACAGCCACGTGCTGGGGCCGGAGAAACGCCCGCTACCGGTGGCGCGGCTGGTGGCGCGGCGGCTGGTGATGAAGGCCGCCACCCGCTTGCGCCGCGCCGACAGCCGTGCCGGCTGGCTGGGCCTGTTCGTGAAAGGCGAGGTGCGCGGCACCAAGTGGAAGGCTGGGATAAAACTGGGCCAAGTGATGGATTCGATCAGCCTGGTTGAAGCGATGGAAGGACTGTGGGCGCGGATGGCGGCAGAGTTCCCGCACCGCCGCTTGTTGCAGGTGGGCGTGGTGCTGGCCGAACTGACGCCGGCCAACGCCGCGCAAGCCGATCTGTTTGATTCAAACGCACTGCTGTGTGCGCGCACCGATGCCAAGCGGCTGGCGCTGAGCCAAGCGATGGACCGGATGAACCAACGCTTTGGCCGCGATGCCGTCACCCTGGGCCACCATGAAGGTGGCGCCACACGATCGCGCGGGCCGGCGATTGCCTTCACCCGCATCCCGGAGTTGGCAGAGTTCCACGAATAGGCGGGTTCAGACCGCAGTGGAATGGCGCTGCGGGGCCTTCAGATGCGCATCGAAGGCCGATGCGATCAACCGGGCATAGGGCCAGCCGTCGGGTGTGAGCGCCACTTGCCGGCCGTGCAGTCGTACCAATCCCCGCGCCGCGTGCTTCGCAAGTTGGGGCAGCGCATCGGCCAGCGGTTCCGGCACGTCCACCAGGCCATCACACAACAGGCGGGCAATCACGTCGCTGCGTTGGGCATCATCGGAATTCACCGCCACGCCGCGCGTACCGGCCAACTGCCCGGCGTTCACGTCTGTTTCCCACTGGCCCAGATGCTTTTCGTTCTGGACGATGAGGCCGGCAAACTGGCTTATCGCGGTTGCGCCCAGCCCGATCACGGCCTCGCCGGCCTGCGTGGCATAACCCTGAAAATTGCGGATCATCTCGCCATCCGCTGCGGCCCGGGCCAGGCTGTCATCCGGCAGCGCGAAATGATCGAAACCGATGGCGGCATAGCCTGCCGCCGTGAACAGCCGGTGGGCCGCCGTGCTCATGGCAAAGCGCGCCGCGGCACCCGGCAGATCAAGATCGGAAATCATCCGCTGCCGGGCAATGGCCGATGGCATGTGGGCATAACCGAACACCGCCACCCGGTCGGGTTTCAGCAGCAATGCCTGTTCGATGGTCTCGGTGATATCGACAACGCTCTGGCCAGGCAGGCCATACATCAGATCGAAATTGATCGCCTTGATACCGGCACCGCGGAACTGGTCCACGGCGGCCATGATGGTGTCGAAGGGTTGGATGCGGTTGATGAGTTTCTGCACGTGCGGCGCGAACGTCTGCACACCAAGGCTGATGCGGTTGACGCCGGCAGCCGCCAGCACCTTGGCATCGCCCGGTTGTATGGCGCGCGGATCAAGCTCCATGGCGATTTCGGCGCCGTCTGCCACGTCGAACTGGGCGCGCAACGCCGCGATGATGCGGGCCAGCACGGGCGCGGCCAAAGCGTTGGGACTGCCGCCGCCAAACTGCACGGCGATCACCCGGCCCTTCATCAGGCTGGCCACCGTGGCGATTTCGGCCAGCAGCGCCTTTTCATAGCGCTTCAGCCGGTCATTGGCCGCCACCCCGGTGTTGCAACCGCAATACCAGCAGATCTGCCGGCAGAACGGCACATGAAGATAGAGCGACACCGGCGCACCCGCCGGAATGGCGGCGAGCGCCTGCGCCTGCTCGGCCGCGCCCACCCCGTCGTGGAATTGCGCTGCCGTGGGGTAGCTGGTGTAGCGCGGCACCGGCTGCGCGGCGAGATCGGGATGAAAGATAGCCATGGCGGGATTGTATGGCCGCCGTGGCTGTGCCAGCGTTGATCTGGATCAATCTATCAGGGATGAACTCAGTGCAGCTTCAGCTTGGGCCGCACCACCTGGTTCACATGGCCCATCAGGATCAGGAACAGGCCCTTCAACCAGCCGTGGATGGCGATCAGGTGCATGCGATAGAGCGAGGTGTAGACAAAGCGCGCCAGCCGGCCTTCGATGGCCATCTTGCCGCCCACCAAATTGCCCATCAGGCTGCCAACGGTGGAATAGCGGGCGAGGCTGACCAGTGAGCCTTTGTCCTCATAGATGAACGGGCGCAGCGGTTTGCCGGCAATCAGCGCGTTGATGTTGCGGAACACCGTTTGCGCCATCTGATGCGCAGCCTGGGCGCGCGGCGGGATCGGGCGGGTTTCGCCCGGCGGGGTGTAGCTGGCGCAATCGCCGATGGCGAAGATGCGATCATCCAATGTTGTCTGCAGCGTGTCCTTCACCAGCAACTGGTTGTTGCGGGTGGTTTCCAGCCCGCCGATGCCGTTCAGGAACTCGGCCCCCTTCACGCCGGCCGCCCACACGCGGATATCGGCCGGGATGATGCTGCCATCCTTCACATGGATGGCCTCGGGCGTGGCAGCCACCACCTGCGTGCCGGCCAGCACGTTCACGCCCAGATTTTCCAGTTCGGCATGGGCGGCGGCGGCCAGTTTTTCCGGCAGCAGCGGCAGGATGCGCGGCCCGGCTTCCAGCAGAGTCACCTGCAGGCGCTGGCGATCGAACACTTCCAGCCCGTAATAGCCCAGCGCATCGGCCGCCGAATACAGCTCGGCCGCCAGTTCCACGCCGGTGGCGCCGCCGCCAACGATCACCACTTTCACTGTGGCATCGCTGGCCGGATCGGCGACCATCTGGCGCGACACGCGCAGGCACTGGTTGAGCAGTTTGCGGCGGAAGCGATCAGCATCGATGCGGCTTTCCAGCGCCAGGCAATGATCCTTCACACCAGCGATGCCGAAATCATTGGAAACGCTGCCCACCGCCAGCACCAGATAATCATAGCGGATGCGGTGGCGGCCGATCACTTCGCTGCCGTCTTCGTCGCGGATCGGCGCGATGATCACCTGCTGCGCCTCGCGGTCGATGGCTTCCAGTGCGCCATCGAAATAGCGATAGCCCCAGCGATAGGCGTGGCCGCGATAGCCGACCTCATCCAGATTGGCATCAAGGCTGCCAGCCGCCACTTCGTGCAGCAGCGGCTTCCAGATATGGGTGGGGTTGCGATCGACCAGGATGATGTCGAAATCCTGGCGCGGAAAATGCGCGCCGAGCTTCGTCACCAGCTCAAGCCCGCCGGCGCCGCCGCCCACGACGACAATCTGCGTTTTCTTCCCGTCTGCGCGCGTGCGTGGCATGGCCGCCCTTTAAGCTGTTGCACCGCGTCATAGCCGGGGTGCGCCGATTGCGGAAGGTGCGGATGGCGCAGATGTGAATTAGCAGCGCCGCGCGCCGCGCCGCGAAGTGCATCACGCCATGGCGACATCACAAATTCGCGCCGTCCCTATTGACGCCAGTGGCAGTTGCCGCCTTGTTGGCGTTGCGCTGCACCACAGGGCGGCTGGGGACGAAACGATGCTCAACATCCTACTGGCGCTGCTGGCGCTCGCCGCGGCGTTCAACGGCGTGGTTCTGCTGCGCGCGGCCATCGTGCAGCGGCTGTGGCCGCGCCCAGAAGCGTTGGTGCTGGGCGCGGTGGTCAATTTCCTCGACACGCTGGGCATCGGATCAATGGCACCCGCCATGGCCTGGTTCAAATTCCGCAAGCTGGTGCCCGATCACCTGATCCCGCAGACGATGATCACCGGGCTGACCCTGCCCACGATGGTGGAGGGGTTGATCTTCCTGAGCCTGTTGGGCGTGGGGGTGGATCCAGTGCTGCTGGTGGGCAGCATCCTCACGTTTCTGGCCGGTGGCTGGGCCGGCCTGCCGCTGATCGCCCGCGCCCGGGCCTGGGTCGTGCAGGGCGTGGTGGGCCTGGCGCTGCTGATCGCGGCGGTATTTTTTCTGCTGTCCAATCTCGATCTGATGCCGGTGGGCGGCACGGCGACCAGCCTGCCACTCGGCCTGACCATCGTGGCCATTGCCGCCAGTTTCGGATTTGGTGTGCTGATCAATTTCGGCATCGGCAATTATGCGCCAACGCTGGCCATGCTCAGCCTGATGGGGCTTGATCCGCGTCTGTGCTTTCCGATCATGGCCGCCAGCGCCTCCTTTGCTGCGGCGGGCATTGCGACGCATCACATCAAGGCCGGCAAGATCGATCTGCGGATTCCCCTGGCCATGGTGCTGGCCGGAATCCCGGCCGTGCTGGTCGCGGCGTTTATCGTGAAGGAACTGCCACTGGCGCCGCTGAAATGGCTGGTTTCGGTGGTGATCAGCTATACTGGCATTGTCATGCTGCGATCCGCTGCCATTGGCCGACGGGCCGAAGCGGAAAATGCAGCGGCGCCCCCTGCTGCGACATGACAAAGCTGCCGCCGCAGGCTATGCGCGCGCCATGAGCCAGATCACCGCCCAAGTTGTCGCCACCCACGGCTTCACGCCCGAAGAATATGAGCGCGTGCTCGCCGCCATGGGGCGTGAGCCGAACCTGCTCGAACTCGGCATCTTCTCGGTAATGTGGTCCGAACATTGCAGCTACAAATCCAGCCGCATGCATCTCGCCAAGCTGCCCACGAAAGCGCCGTGGGTGATCTGCGGCCCGGGCGAGAATGCTGGCGTAATCGACATCGGCGACGGCGACGCTGCCATCTTCAAGATGGAGAGCCACAACCACCCAAGCTATATCGAGCCCTATCAGGGCGCGGCCACCGGCGTGGGCGGCATCCTGCGCGACGTGTTCACCATGGGCGCGCGCCCCGTCGCCAACATGAATGCGCTGCGCTTTGGCGACATCAACGCGCCCAAGATGCGTCACCTGGTGAAGGGCGTCGTCGCCGGCATCGGCGGTTACGGCAATTGCGTTGGCGTGCCGACCGTGGGCGGGGAAACGATTTTCCACCCCAGCTACAACGGCAACATCATCGTGAATGCGATGACCGTGGGCATCGCCAAGGCGGACAAGATTTTTTATTCGGCCGCTGCCGGCGTCGGCAATCCGGTGGTCTATGTCGGTTCCAAGACCGGGCGGGACGGTATCCATGGCGCGACCATGGCTTCGGCTGAGTTCGACGAGAACAGCGAGGAAAAGCGCCCGACCGTGCAGGTGGGCGACCCGTTCACCGAGAAGTTGCTGATCGAGGCCTGCCTGGAACTGATGGCATCAGACGCGATCGTGGCCATTCAGGACATGGGCGCGGCAGGCCTGACCAGTTCGTCGGTGGAAATGGCGTCGAAGGGCGGCGTGGGCATCCGGCTCGATCTGGACAAAGTGCCGTGCCGTGAAACGGCCATGACGCCCTATGAAATGATGCTGTCGGAATCCCAGGAGCGGATGCTGATGGTGCTGAAGCCGGGCCGCGAGGATTTCGCGCAGGCGATCTTCAGGAAGTGGGAACTGGATTTCGCGGTGATCGGCGAAGTCGTCGACGGCGGCGATCTGACCATGACCTTCCACGGCGAGGTGGTGGGCCGCATCCCGCTCGATCCGCTGGCCGATGCCGCGCCGAAATATGACCGGCCGCATGTACCGACGCCCAAGCGTGCAGCCCTTACCGATGTGCCGGCCAGCGCCAATATCGTGTCTGATCTGAAGACATTGTTGGGCAGCGCGGATCTCTGCTCACGCCGCTGGATCTGGGAACAATATGATTGCCAGGTCGGCGCCGACACGTTGCAACGGCCGGGCGGTGATGCTGCGGTGGTACGGGTGCACGGCACAAAGAAGGCGCTGGCCATCGCGACCGATTGCACGCCGCGCTACTGCTTTGCCGATCCGTTTGAGGGCGGCAAACAGGCCGTGGCGGAGACCTGGCGCAACATCGTGGCGGTGGGCGGCAAGCCGCTGGCCATCACCAACTGCCTGAACTTTGCCAGCCCGCAGAACCCGGTGATCATGGGACAATTGGTGGGCTGCATCGAGGGCATGGCCGAAGCCTGCCGGGCGCTGGACTATCCGGTCGTCTCGGGCAACGTCAGCCTCTACAACGAAAGCAAGGCGACCGGCGGCGGCAACGCCATTTTGCCGACACCGGCCATTGGCGGAGTCGGCCTGCTGGCCGATTATGACAAGCAGATGGACCTGGCGTTCAAGGCCGTCGGCGACATTATCTGGCTGATCGGTAGCGCCGGTTCCCACTTGGGCCAGTCACTGTGGCTGCGCGAATGCCATGGCCGCGAAGATGGCCCGCCGCCAGTGGTTGATCTGGCCGCCGAGCGTGCGGCTGGCGACAAGGTCGCGGCGCTGATCGCGGCTGGTACGGTGAATGCCGTGCACGATCTTTCCGATGGCGGGTTGGCCGTGGCGGTGGCCGAAATGGCGATGGCCAGCGGGCTGGGCGCAGTTGTTGAGGTGGCTCTGGATGCCGCGTCGGCGTTCGGCGAGGACCAGGGCCGTTACCTCGTCACCGCACCGGCCGGCGTTGTCATCGACGGCGCCATGCGCATCGGCACGTTGGGCGGTGATACGCTGGTGCTGAACGGCGAAACAGTGACGCTGGCCGAACTGAAGCTCACCCATGAAGCGACGCTGCCGGCGATGATCAAAGGCTGATTTTGAGGCTGATTGCCGCCAAAGCGTAACCGAGTCATGTTCTCCTTGGGTCGCCAAGACGGGAGAATCGCAGATGGGCATGCTGGATGATCTGCTGGCGCAGGCTGGCGGGAATATCGATATCGCCGGGCTGGCCGGCAAGGCCGGGCTCGATCCGGCCATGGTGGAAGGCGCGTTGGGGCAGCTGCTGCCGCAGATCGCCGATCCGGGCATGAACAATGCCGCCGCTGTCGCCGACGTGGCGGGCAAGACCGGGCTTGATGCCGGCGCACTGGGCGCGCTGCTTCCGCAGTTGCTGCAGGCGGTGCAAGGCGCCGGCGGCAAGGGCGGCGTGCTGGAGGAGGTGATGGCCGGCCTGGGCGGCCAGAGTGGCGGCGGCATGTTGGGCCAGGTGGCGGGAATGCTGGACCGGGACGGCGACGGCAACCCGATCAACGACATCATGGGCATGTTCGGCAAGAAGTGAGCCGCTCTTGTAATTCCGGCGGCCGGGGCCAGATTCACTGATGATCGCGGCTTCCGGCCGCCGGAGTATCAGCTGAATTGACCAGTCGCGTCTCTGCCCCTTCGTCTCTTGCTGGTTTGAGTCCGCATGACCGTGCCCGCGCGCGAATCGTGGCGCTGGAGCATCTGCTGGAAGGGTTGATCAAGCTGCCGCTGATCGGGCGGCGCGTCGGGCTGGACGCCATCATCGGCCTCGCACCCGGCGTGGGCGATGCAGCCACGGCCGCGCTTGGCCTCTACCTGATCTGGGAAGCCCGCAATCTCGGTGCGTCGCGCGGCACATTGCTGCGCATGCTGGCGAATGTCGGTGTGGATACGGCGATCGGCAGCGTGCCGATCGCCGGCGACCTGTTCGACGTGTTTTTCCGGTCGAACAGCCGCAACCTGAAACTGGTCAAGCGGCTGCTGGACGAGCGCTGATCAGGCGAAATCCAGACCGATATCGGCGGCCGGGGCGCTCTGGGTGATGCGGCCAACGCTGATATAGGTGACGCCGGTTTCGGCAATGGCGCGGATGGTCTGCAGATTGACGCCGCCACTGGCTTCTGTCGGCACACGGCCGGCGATCAGCGCCACGGCCTCGCGCAACAGGTCTGGCCCCATGTTGTCGAGCAGCAGCCGGTCAGCCCCGGCGTAGAGCGCAGGGGGGATCTGGTCCAGCGTGTCAACCTCCACCACCACGCCCTGCAGCCCGGCAGCCTTGGCAGCCCGCACGGCAGGTTCAACACCGCCAGCCACCGCGATATGATTATCCTTGATCATCACGCCGTCATCCAGGCGCATGCGGTGGTTGGTGGCGCCGCCCATCCGGGTGGCGTATTTTTCGAGCGCGCGCAGGCCAGGCAGGGTCTTGCGCGTATCGAGCAGCACAGCACCGGTGCCGGCGATGGCCTCCACATACTGGCGCGCCATGGTGGCGATGCCGGTCAAATGCTGCACGGTGTTGAGCGCCGAGCGTTCGGCGGTGAGCAGCGCGCGGGCATTGCCTGCGATGCGCATCAGATCAGTCCCGGCAGGGACGGCATCGCCATCGCTGGCCAGCATGGTGATGGTGCAGGCCGGATCGAGCGCGCGGAAAAAGGCGGCGGCCAGCGGCAGGCCCGCCACAACAACAGGATCGCGGCTGTCCATCACCGCCGTCAGCCGCGCCTCGGCCGGGATGACGGCGGCCGATGTAATATCACCGCCGGCCCCCATGTCCTCCGCCAGCGTCGCGCTGACGAAGGCCGCCGTATCGAACCCGTCAATCACCGCGCACCGGCACGGCCGAGACATTGCCCGCCATTTCCAGCATGCGATCAAGGCTGCGCTTGGCTTTCACCCGCACATCCTCTGGCACTTCGATCTGTGGGGTGAGATCGCGCAGCGACAGATAGAGTTTCTCCATCGTGTTGAGCGCCATGTAGGGGCACATGTTGCAGCCGCAGTTGCCGTCCGCCCCCGGTGCGCCGATGAAATTCTTGTGCGGGGCGGCCTTCTGCATCTGGTGGATGATGTTGGGTTCGGTCGCCACGATCACGGTCGGCTCGGGCGAGTTCAGCGCATAGTTGAGGATGCCGCTGGTCGCGCCGACATAATGCGCCAGTTCCAGGATCGGCGCCGGGCATTCTGGGTGGGCGAGCACGGGGGCCGCCGGATGCTGGGCCTTCAGCTTCAGCAATTCCGTCACCGAGAATTTCTCGTGCACCATGCAGGTGCCATCCCACAACAGCATGTCACGCCCGGTCTTGCGGTTGAGCCAGGCGCCCAGATGTTTGTCAGGCGCGAACAATATCTTCTGATCGGCCGGAAGCTGGTTGATGATCTTTTCCGCCGACGATGACGTGACGATGATGTCGCTCTCTGCCTTCACCGCCGCCGAACAGTTGATGTAGGTGAGGCTGATATGATCCGGATGGGCGCGGCGGAACTTGGCGAAGGCTTCCGGCGGGCACGAGTCTTCCAGCGAACAGCCAGCCTTCAGATCGGGCAGGATCACGGTCTTCTGCGGCGACAGGATCTTCGCCACTTCGGCCATGAACTTCACCCCGCAGAAGGCGATGACATCGGCATCGGTGGCGGCGGCCTTCTTTGACAGATCAAGACTGTCACCCACGAAATCGGCGATGTCCTGGATTTCCGGCGCCTGATAATAATGGGCCAGGATGACGGCGTTGCGCTCCTTGCGCAGGCGGCTGATTTCCGCCTTCACGTCGATGGCAGCGCCGCCGCCGAGCATGTTCAACCGTGCGTCCATCAGACGAGACTCCAGCTTTCCCCGGCTCGGGCAACCTTGCCGCGCCGTTCCAGATCAATGAGATGCGCCAGCACGCTGCGGCCCGCGGCCGGGTGCAGACGTTTGTCGACCATGGCATACATCGCCGCCACCATCTGCGGAATGGTCACCAGCCCTTCACCGATGCCGCGCAGCACCTGGGCTTCACGCTGGCGGCGATGGCCGAGCAGATGCTTCACGAAGCGCTGCGGATCGGTAACGGGCTCACCGTGGGTGGGATGATAGATGGCGTCGTCGCGGGTCAGGAGTTTCTGCAAACTGGCCATGTAATCGGCCATGTCGCCATCGGGCGGCGCGACCACGGTGGTGCTCCAGCCCATGACATGATCGCCGGTGAACATCGCCTTTTCCTCTGCCAGCGCAAAGCAGAGATGGTTGCTGGTATGGCCGGGCGTGTGAATGGCAGTGAGCGTCCAGCCGGGACCCGACACGCTCTCGCCATCGGCGAGCACACGATCGGGGGCATAGGTCGCATCGAAGCCGGCATCGGCGCGCGGGCCATCGTCGCTCAGCACCAGCGGCGCGCACCCAACGATTTGCGCACCGGTCGCGGCCTTCAGCGCCGGCGCGGCGGGCGAGTGATCCATGTGGGTGTGGGTGATGACGATGTGCGATACCGTCTCACCAACCAGCCCGTCGATGAGCGCGCGGAGGTGCGCAGGCTCAGCCGGGCCGGGATCAATCACCGCCACCGTGCCGCCCGGCTGGCCAACCACGAAGGTGCCGGTGCCGGTGAAAGTGAAGGGCGACGGATTGCGCGCCAACAGCCGGCGCACCAGCGGGGAACGCGGCACGAGCAGGCCATAGACGGCGCTGTCGGGGTGGCTGGCGAGATCCATGCTTCCCATGTGGCAGCGCCGCCGCGCGATGTGAAGGGCGGATAAGCAACAACCCGGCTTGGCAAGGCCGCGCCGTTGCCGCATGCCAACTTGAAACGGGAGGAAATCATGCAGTTCGACGTGGTGATCGTGGGCGGCGGGCATGGCGGCGCGGCACAAGCGGCGCAGTTGCGTCAGAAGGGCTTCACCGGCAGCCTGGCCATCATCACGGCCGAGCCTTTATTGCCTTACGAGCGCCCGCCGCTGTCCAAGGAATATCTGGCCGGCGAGAAGAGTTTCGAACGCATGCTGCTGCGCCCGCCGGCCTTCTGGGCGGAACGCAATGTCGAGGTGATGACGGGCACGCGCGTGACGGCCGTTGATGCGGCGGCGCACACACTGGCGACCACGGCGGGCGACATTGGCTATGGCCAATTGGTGTGGGCGGCGGGCGGTGATCCGCGCAAGCTGAGCTGCCCCGGCCATGATCTGCCCGGCCTGCACGCCATCCGCACCCGCGCCGATGTCGATGCGCTGAAGGCCGATCTCAAGCCCGAATCACGCGTGCTGGTGGTGGGCGGCGGTTATATCGGGCTGGAATCGGCCGCCGTGCTGCGCAAGCTGGGCCATTCAGTGACGGTGATCGAGGCGATGGATCGGGTGCTGGCGCGCGTGGCTGGGCCGGAACTTTCGGCCTTTTATGAGGCCGAACATCGCGCGCACGGGGTGGAAATCGTCACCGGCGCCGGCTTGGCCAGTCTGGCCGCAGCCGGCGAGGCCAAGCTCGCCACACTGAGCGATGGACGGCAGATCGTGGCCGATGTGGTGATTGTCGGCATCGGCATCGTGCCCGCCGTGGCGCCGTTGCTGGCGGCAGGCGCCACGGGCGGCAATGGGGTTTGGGTGGATGATCACTGCCGCACCAGCCTGCCGGACGTGTTCGCCATCGGCGATTGCGCGTTGCATGCGAACAGCTTTGCCGGCGGCGCTGAAATCCGGCTGGAATCGGTTCAGAATGCCGCCGACATGGCCGCCACGGTGGCGCGCGCCATCACTGGCGATCCCGCGCCTTACCATGCGGTACCGTGGTTCTGGTCCAACCAATATGACCTGCGGCTGCAGACCATGGGGCTCAGCATCGGCCATGATCAAACCGTGCTGCGCGGTGATCCGGCGACGCGCAGTTTCTCGCTGATCTACCTGAAAGCCGGCAAGGTAATCGCGCTGGACTGCGTGAACGCCGCGCGCGACTATGTGCAGGGCAAGGCGCTGGTCGAAAAGGGCGTCGCGGTGCCTGTGGATGCATTGGCGGATGCGTCCGTGCTATTGAAGGCTTGGCATCCGGGCTGAGCGACACACTCAAATCCGCATGCCTGTCCATTCCTCAAAATATCATGACAAATCAATCCTGATTTGCTTCATGCCAAACCTGTATCCGGAAAAATTATCTGCAATTTTCTATTTGATACGTACTTATCATTATTGACGAGGCGCAGTCGAAATTCGTTAATTCGACAGGGATTTTTGAAGAGGAAGAGATCATGCAGACCTCGGCCATGGCTTTCGCTTGCCTTCTGACCATCTCAACGCCTTGTCTCGCCATAACGCAGCTGCAACCTGGCGAGGGTATATTTGCCCCTTATTCCCATCATGACGAGCCTTCGATCAGCGTGGCGCTCGGCGTGGTGCTGACATTGGGGCAAGGCAGCAATCCCTTCGCGGGCAGTACGGCAGCGTTTTCCTCGACCGTCGGCTACATTCCCTACTCACGCCAGGACAAATGGGACGTAGCGCTGCCACTGACGGCCGAACTCGGACTGTTTGATTGGTACGCGGCCAGAGGGATCGTCAAACCGAGCCGGACGCCGGTCACACTCCGTGCGGAACTCAATGTTCAGCCGGGCGAGGATAATCCAGCCAATCTGCGTTTTGTGAAGCCCGAACTGGGCACCGGCGTCGAGCTGCGGTTCCCATGGCAGGGAACTCCGGAGCTGGAACTCTACAGCGAACTACGGCTCGGCGTCGATCTTGACTGGTATAGGCTCAAGTTCCCGGCGCTCACTTATTCCTGGGATACGGAATCCGGCCACCAGTTCCGCACGCTTGGCGTATCACTCGACATGTTTGCCCCGGGCGGCAGTTGCACTGAATCGAGCCCGGGCGTCGCCAATTGCCCGTTCGAGACCGGACTGTTCCGCCTCAACGGCGGGATACCCGAACCGGCGACCTGGAGCATGCTGCTGTTCGGATTCGGCTTGCTCGGTACCTGCCTGCGCGCCCGTTCGGCAAACTTGCGGCCGCACCAGATGTCGCCGTCGAGGATCTGATCTCACCGCCCGTCCCAAGCTGCCGGTTTGCGCCTTCGCACCAGCCGGATAATCTGTATCGATAGGAACAGAAGCTGCGCTGGCGGATACGGCGACGCTGCTGAAGACCTGGCATCCGGCCTGAGGGGGCAAATATGGACGTTTCACGGCGGGGCTGGCTGGGGCTGGCGGGAACAGCAGCGGTTGCCAGCACAACTTTGAACACGGGGGCAAGCGCCACCAAAATCCGACCCATGGTGGCGGATCCCACCGGCTTTGCCCCGGCACCGGGCATTGCCCATCTGAAGTATAACGAAAATCCGCTTGGGCCGCCGGCCTCCGCCATTCAGGCTATGGCCGATCTGGCGCGCAGCAGCTGGTATTATGCCGACGATGCGGAAGGGCGATTGGCGGCGATGATCGGCAAGCGGCTGGGTGTGCCAGAATCGCAAGTGGTGCTCGGTCACGGCAGTTCAGAAGTCATCACAAGCGCCGCTCTCGCCTGGGGCAAACGCGGCACCATCCTGCTGCCGGCGCTGCAATTCGATGAGCCGTTGCTCTATCCGATGGCACAGGGGCTCAACTATCGCCGCGTCGCCATGGCGCCGGATCTGGGCATCGATCTGGGCGCGCTGGCCCGCGCCGCCGCCACACCGGATGTGGTGATGGTGTATCTGTGCAACCCCAACAACCCGACCGGCATGATGCTGAAGGCGGCTGATCTGCTGGCCTTTGCGAAGGCGCTGCCGCCGCGCGTTACGCTGCTGGTGGATGAAGCCTATATGGAACTGGCAGACGATCCGGCAGGTTCGACCATGCTGCCGCTTGTGCAGGCCGGCGCCAATATCATCGTCACCCGCACCTTTTCCAAACTGTTCGGCATGGCCGGCCTGCGCATCGGCTATGCCGTCGCCTCGCCCGCCAATGCCGCAGAGCTGAAACGCCACCGCGTCACCATCAGCCTGAATGCACCCGGCCTTGCAGCCGCGATTGCCGCCTGGGATGATGGCGCGTTCCAGCAGCAGAGCCGCAGCGCCATCACGGCGGCACGCCGGGTGCTGCAGGCCGGCGTCGCCAAGGCCGGCACCGTAGCGCTGCCCAGCCAGACCAATTTCCTGTTCGTGAAAGTGGCCGATGCCAACCGCTTTGCGGCCGCCATGGCCCAGCGCGGGATATTGGTGCGCGGCGCCTGGGGGCCAGCCTGGCCCGAATGGTCGCGCGTGTCGACCGGGCGCATGGCCGATGTCGAGCGCTATGCTGCTGCCTTGCCGGAACTGGTCAGGGCCTGACCCGCCCTCCCCAAGCTGGCGGTTTGCGCGCTGCCGGCAAGGCGAGTAGCTTGGTCTAAATGTTACAGGGGATGGTGCGTGAGCGAGGCGTTTGATTTCATCATCGTGGGTGCAGGTTCAGCCGGGTGTGCGCTGGCCAACCGGCTTTCTGCCGATCCCGGCACGCGCGTGGCGCTGCTGGAAGCCGGCGGCAACGACAACAACATGCTGATCCAGATGCCGGCCGGCATCGCCCAGATCATCCCGCCGGAAAAACCCAGCCCCTATGATTGGGGCTTCTGGACGGAACCGCAGGCGCATCTGGGCAATCGGCCGCTTTATTGGCCGCGCGGTCGGGCACTGGGTGGATCGTCGTCGATTAACGGCATGGTGTATATCCGCGGCCACGCCAGCGATTATGACCGCTGGAGCCAATTGGGCCTCACCGGGTGGGGCTGGGCCGATGTGCTGCCCTATTTCCGCAAGGCCGAGGATTCGGAACGCGGCAGTGATGATTTCCACGGCAGCGGCGGCCCGCTGCACACCAGCCGCAAGGGCGCCCTGCCCAATCCGCTGAACGCGGCCTTTGTCGAAGCCGCCGTGCAGGCCGGTTACAAGCGCACCAACGATTTCAACGGACCGCAGTTCGAAGGCGTCGGCCAGTATGACGCGACCATCAAGGATGGGGAGCGCTTCTCCGCCGCCAAGGCCTATCTCACCGCCGACGTGCGCAAGCGGCCCAATCTGCAGATCATCACCGGCGTGCAGGCGCGGCGCGTGCTGCTGGACGGCAAGCGGGCCGTCGGGGTGGAGTATGCACAGGGCAACCAGGTGCAATCCGCGATGGGCCGGGAAATCATCCTGTGCGGCGGTGCCGTTAACAGCCCGCAGCTTCTGATGCTGTCCGGCATCGGCCCGGCGGCGCATCTGAAGCAGTTTGGTGTGGAGGTGGTTGCCGACAGCCCGGATGTGGGCGGCAATCTGCAGGATCACCTGGATGTGATCGTGCAATGGCATTGCAGCCAGCCGGTGACGCTCAACAACAATTCGAAATTCATCAACAAGATGATTGCGTTGGGCAAATGGGTGTTCACCCGCAGCGGCAATGGTGCCCATATGCCCACGCCCATGGGGGCGTTCCTCTCCACCCGCGAAGGCCTGGCGGCGCCCGATATCCAGATGCACTTCATGCCGGTGCGCGGCAATCCGCATGGCCGCGGCACCATGGATGGGCGCCATGGCTATCAGTTGCACGTCTGCCAGTTGCGCCCGGAAAGCCGCGGCACCATCCGGCTGAAATCGGCCGATCCGCTGGCCGCGCCGGCGATCGATCCCAATTATCTTTCAGCACCGGAAGATGTCGAAACCCTGGTGCGCGGCGTGGAAATGGCCCGGGAAATCGGCCGCCAGCCCGGCTTTGCGCGCTACAACGACGGTGAAGCATGGCCGGGCCCGGAGGTGACGGATCGCGCCACCCTGCTGGAAAAAATGCGTGGCTGGGCGGAGACCATCTATCACCCGGTCGACACCTGCCGCATGGGCGTGGATGATCGCGCCGTGGTTGATGGCCAGTTGCGGGTGAACGGCGTTGAAGGGCTGCGTGTGATTGATGCCAGCGTGATGCCGTTCCTAGTGTCGGGCAACACCAACGCCCCCACCATCATGATCGCCGAAAAAGCTGCGGACATCATCGCGGCGCGCACCAAGCTGGAACGCAAGCTGGGGTTGGCGGCATGAGCAGCACGCCCTTCACCATCCCGGTGAACGAGGATGAAGTGGCTTGGATTCGCGATCGTGTTGCGGCCTATCGCTGGTTTGAAGAGCCGCCGAAGGCCGGCTGGCGGCACGGCGCCAACCGCGATTACATGCAACGGCTGCAGGCGCACTGGCTGGGCGGTTACGACTGGGCCGCGGCAGTGGCGCATCTCAACCGGTTGCCACACGTGCGGGTGCAGGTGGGAGAAGACGGCGGCCAGCCGTTCCACCTGCATTGCGTGCATCTACGCTCCAGCCGGCCCGACGCGCAGCCGCTGCTGATCGCCCATGGCTGGCCGGGATCGATCCTGGAATTTGATGCGATCATGGAGCGATTGGCCGAACCGGAAGATCCGGCTGCACCGGCCTTCCATGTCGTGGCGCCCTCCCTGCCCGGCTATGCCTGGTCAGACCGGCCATCGGCACCGATCGGCCCGCGCGAAGTCGCCCGCCGATACGACGCGCTGATGGGCGTGCTGGGCTATGATCGCTTCGTCTA
>Ga0164294_10002493_pt1 | contig 16607 bp, 8 predicted proteins | sample GEODES005metaG_FD_111479 | JGI IMG/M metagenome (GOLD analysis project Ga0164294, IMG submission 111479) | Oligotrophic lake water microbial communities from Sparkling Lake, Wisconsin, USA - GEODES005 metaG | ecosystem: Environmental > Aquatic > Freshwater > Lake | place: USA: Sparkling Lake...
ATCGACCACGTGAATTATGCCAAAGCAAAAAACATCGATTTCATCATTTGCGACCATCATAGACCAGGCGATATTTTACCCGATGCTATTGCGGTTTTAGACCCAAAACGAGAAGATTGTTCCTATCCGTATGATGAATTATGTGGTTGTGGTGTAGGGTTTAAATTGATTCAAGCATTAGCTGAAAACAGCAACCAAACCATGGAAGATTTACTTCCTTATTTAGATTTGGTTGCTACAGCAATTGCCGCTGACATTGTTCCAATTACGGGTGAAAATCGTGTCTTAGCCAAATTTGGATTAGAAGTGATTAATTCGAATCCGCGACCAGGAATTAAAGCCTTAGTTCAAAGTGTAAAGAAAAAAGTTTTAACAATTACCGATGTGGTTTTTATCGTAGCACCAAGAATTAATGCCGCAGGAAGAGTGAAACATGGTAACGAAGCGGTGGCACTTTTAACCGAATACAATTTAGAACAAGCCGAACAATTTGCATCCGAAATTGAGCAACACAATTCGGACAGGAAAGAATTGGACAAACAAATTACCAAGGAAGCCTTGCTTCAAATTGAAGAAAATAAGGAGCAAAACCGATTTTCAACGGTTGTGTATCAAGAAAATTGGCACAAAGGTGTCATCGGAATTGTGGCATCTCGATTAGTTGAAAAGTATTATCGACCGACTATTGTTTTTACAAAAAGTGGCGATAAATTAGCAGCATCGGCACGCTCGGTAAAAGATTTTGATGTATACAATGCGTTAGAAGCGTGTGCCGAACATTTGGAACAATTTGGAGGACATATGTATGCTGCCGGAATGACGTTGAAAGAGGAAAATTACGAAAATTTCAAAGCTGCTTTTGAAAATGAAGTTAAAAAAACCATTCCTCCCGATTTATTAATTCCTGAAATTTCAGTAGATTTAGAAATGAATTTCTCGGATTTTGATGAAAAATTTATGCGCATTCTAAAACAATTCGAACCTTTCGGTCCAGAAAATATGACACCTGTTTTTTTGTCGAAAAATATTATAGATTCAGGTTATGCCAAAACTTTGGGTAACGATGCCGAACATTTAAAAGCTTTTGTAAAACAAAATAATTCGCCAAATTTTAATGCGATTGGTTTTGGACTTGGAGCTAAAATAGATGTTGTAAAAAACAGAAATCCTTTTGAGGCCGTTTATGTTTTAGAAGAAAATGAATGGAACGGAACAGTGAGTTTGCAATTGCAATTGCGTGATGTAAGAGCTAAGCAGAAGTAAAAAGTAGCAAAGTTTCATAGTAACAAAGTTAAAAGTGAAAAGTCATTCATCATTTACAATTCATGTTTTCATTGTCTGCGTTGTGAAAAACTTTGCGGTTAAGAAAAAGAAAAAAATTTTTTCAATTAAGATAATCCGTTTAATCAATGTACCAATAGAATGGCAAAGAAAGACCCATTTTCAGCTTTACGAATTCCAGAATTTCGTTGGTTTGTTTTGATGCGATTAGCTTTTGTATTGGCTTGGTCCATGCAATTTGTCTTGATTGAATGGGAAGTCTACCGAATCACAAAAAACCCATGGTCATTAGGATTAATTGGTCTTATGGAAGTGATTCCAGCAATAGTCATGGCTTTGTTTGCCGGACATATTGTAGACCAATCCGAAAAAAGAGGTATGCTGCTCAAATGTTTTGTAGGAACGGCAACAATTAGTATATTATTATGTTATTTGGTTTACCCTGAAACGACAAAAATTATTGGGAAACAGACTTTTTTATTTGCTATTTATGCTTTAGTTTTTTTTGGCGGAATCATTCGTGCGTTTATCATTCCATCCGTATTTAGTTTGTTAGGATTAATTGTGCCAAAATCACAATTTACCAATGCAGCTACTTGGAGCAGTTCATCTTGGCAAGTTTCTGCCATAATTGGACCTGCATTAGCTGGTTTTTTTATTGGCGGAATCGGCGTATTTAATTCTATGATTTTCGTGACAATTTCTATTATTTTAGGAATTTTTATGTTGTTACAAATCAGTAAAAAACCTATATTAAATAAAAAAATTGGCGAACCCATTTCAGAAAGCTTAAAAGCAGGGATCAGATTTGTCTTTCAGAATAAAATTATTTTAAACGCGCTTTCGTTAGACATGATTGCTGTTTTATTTGGTGGAGCAGTAGCCTTATTGCCCATTTTTGCACAAGATATTTTACAAGTAGGTTCAGAAGGTTTCGGAATTTTACGAGCGGCACCAGCCATTGGTGGTTTATTAACCATGCTAGCTTCTACCTTGTTTTCTATCAAAAAAAATACAGGTAAAAAATTATTGCTAGCCGTTTTCGGTTTTGGAATTTGTATTATCGTTTTCGGCTTATCACAAAACTTTTGGATTTCGGTTGTAGCATTATTTTTAAGTGGTGTGGCCGATGGGTTCTCGGTAGTTATTCGTTCTACAATTCTTCAAATTTACACGCCCGATGACATGCGCGGAAGAGTTTCATCTGTAAATTCTATTTTTGTTGGTTCTTCCAACGAATTAGGAGCCTTTGAAAGCGGACTAACCTCTAAATTATTCGGAGTAGTAAATGCAGTAGTTTTTGGAGGCATCATGACGTTACTCGTAGTAGGAACCACCGCAGTTGCTTCGCCAAAATTCAGAAATTTAGAGATCGAGAAAGATTAAAAGTACTTTTTCTTATTCGTATTTTTTCAATTCAAATGTTTCGCCATCAAAAACGCCGTATGTAAAATAGCCAATCCAATCGCCTAAGTTGATGTATTTTGACTGTTCGTTCAAAGTAATTTCCATTGGCAAGTGGCGGTGTCCAAAAACAAAAAAGTCATACTGCTTAGTTTCTAATTTACGTTTGCAATATTGCACCAACCATTCGTTGTCTTCGCCTAAAAATTTCACGTCTTCAGCACCAGAAATAAGCTTGTTTTTAACTGATAAGTATTGTGCTAGTTTCACGCCAATATCAGGATGTAACCAACGAAACAACCATTTTGAAAACGGATTCGTAAACACTTTTTTCATGCGTTTGTACCCTATATCGCCAGGACCTTTTCCGTCACCATGTCCGATTAAAAATGTTTTTCCGTTAAAGATAAATTCTTTATTGTCGTGATAAACAGGAATATTGAGTTCTTTTTCAAAATAGTCACCCATCCATAAATCGTGATTTCCAACGAAGAAATAAATAGGAATACCAGCGTCTTTAATTTCAGCTAACTTTCCTAAAACCCTAATAAAACCTTTAGGTACAACCGTTTTGTATTCGAACCAAAAATCAAATAAATCGCCTAATAAAAAAATGGCGCTAGCGTCTTTTTTTGCCTCGTCTAGCCAAGCCACAAATTTTTGTTCTCTAGGAAAACTAATTTCAGAAGTTGGCGCTCCAAAATGCTGATCGGAAGCAAAATATATTTTTTTTGAATTCAAATTAATTATTTTTTACAAAATTAGCAAAAATAAATATACAAAAAATAGCTTTATATCGATAAAAAGATGTTTTTTGTCGATATATTTTAGATGTTTACTAAAAGTTTATATTTTTGTAAAGTTAAATAAATTAATTAATCACTATACATAATGAAAAAACTACTTTTATTATTATTTATGTTTGCTAGTTTTAGTGTTTTCGGACAGTTATCCGAAAACTTTGAAGGTGCAACATTTCCCCCAACAGGATGGACAACTTTTGAAACAGGAACAGGAGCTACTTATAGCTGGGCTGAAACTAACTTAGGTGCTTTTACCTATGGAGGAGTTGGTAAATCAGCAATAATTAGACAAGAAAATGTAGCTTCAGGCCAGGCTATTGACTGGATGGTTACTTCTGCAGTTACTGTCCCTGCAAATGCTCAGTTGCGTTTCTATACCAAAACCATTCAAACAGGAGTACAAGGAAGTTTGTTTGATATTAAAATTTCAGCTACTTCGCAAACCAATCCGGCAACTTTTACCAACCTTGTTTCCTATGATGAGGCTTCCTTAACTGCTGTAGCCAATGTTTATGAAGAAAAAGTAATTGATATACCTGCTACATATCCTGTAGGCTCTACAATTTACATTGCATTTGTAATGACAAATGATAATGGAGACAGGTGGTTAATTGATAATGTTAACGTAGCACAAAAATGTAATGCGCCAATTGGACCGTTAGGTACTGCTAATGAAAGCACAACCACTGCTCAATTAAGTTGGGGTAATCCAGGTGGGATTACTGCTTGGGAAATAGAAGTGGTGCCTTTTGCAAGTGCCTTTACAGGTGTACCTACCTATACGAATGTAACTACAAATCCATTTACTGCAACAGGTTTATTGGCAAATACGCTATATAAATTTCAAGTTCGTTCTGTATGTGCTAATGGTTTTGTGAGTGATTGGTTTGGACCAAGAAGTTTTCAAACGGCTTCTTTAGGTGATACATGTGCTGGTCCTATTGTGGTTGGCACGCTACCCTATCAAACAGTAGACGACACGGCAAATTATTTAGACCTTTTTGATACTACTCAACCATTAACCTGTAGTGGTTCTGCTGCAAATTATATGGCAGGTAATGATGTGTTTTATTCCTACACCGCTACATTTACAGGTAACATAGCTATTTCTATGTCTCCTACAAATGTAAGTTCAAGTATACATGTTTATAGTGCTTGTCCAGGTACAGCAGGAGCAACTTGTTTAGCTGGAGTGGCAAATCCTTCTTCTGGGATTAGAGATATTAATCCATTTCCAGTAGTTGCGGGTACTACATATTATATTATTATATCTTCAAGTGCGGCACAACAAACTGTTGGATATACTTTAACGATACAACAAGTTTTTTGTAATCAACCAACGGCTTTAGCAGCGGCAATTACATCGCCTACAACAGCTAATTTATCATGGACATCTGAAACAGGAGTTACTTCATGGCAATATTCAGTTGGGGCGGCACCTTATGGGTTACCTACAGGTCCAACTTTTACCTCAACAACATCAAATACTACAAATGTTTTTACAGGAATTCCTGGTATAGTTTATCAATATTATGTAAGAGCGGATTGTAATAGTGGTAATAGTAGTATTTGGTCTGGGCCTTTTTCATTTACAATGCCTCAAGTGGCCACACCATTAAATTTTATTGATGGTTTAGAAACATTAACAGGTTGGACTTTAAATAATGGTTCACAACCTAATAAATGGGCAGTAGGGACCGGAGTAAACAACGGAGGAACTCATGCTTTATATATAACAGATACTAATGGTACTACAAATACTTACAACAATACGGCTACATCTATAGTACAAGCATATAAAGATTTTGTAATTCCTGCAGGAGCTACTCAATTGGATTTTACATTTGATTGGCGATCCACTGGAGAGGCCCTACAAGATTATTTGCGAGTTTGGACAGTACCTGCTACTTATACTCCGGCAGCTGGATCACAAATTACAGCTGTTGCAAATAGTAGAATAAAAATAGGTGCTGATTTTAATTCTTCATCAAACTTTACTACTCAAAATTACACGTTAAATGCTACACCTTATGCAGGTGGAACTATGCGTGTGGTTTTTGAATGGAGAAATAACAATACACTTGGAAATCAACCTCCAGCTGCAATTGATAATATAAAATTAAATTTAGTTACTTGTCCTAAACCAGGAAATTTAACTATTTCAAATATTTTTTATAACGCGGCACAAGTAAACTGGACAAATGGTGCCACAGAAACGCAATGGGAAGTTTTAGTTTTACCAACAGGTGCTCCTGCACCAAACGCGGCTTCTGTTGGAGTCGTTACAAGTGGTAATCCATTTTCAATTACCGGATTAACTTCAGTTACTTGTTATGATGTATATGTTAGATCAAGATGTTCTTCAACTGACTTTAGTTTTTGGTCTGTTCCGGTAACTTTCTGTACTACTCCAAATTTCTGTGCTGGTGATCACTATATAGATACAGGAGGAACAACCGGCGGTTATCAAAATAATGAAAATACATTTGTAACAATTTGTCCAGCTAACGTTGGAGATGTTGTAACTGTAGTTTTTAACTCGTTTGATTTAGCTGCAGGTGATAATTTAATTATTAGAAATGGAAATTTACCAACTTCTCCAATTGTTGGTACCTATTCTGGCACTACATTGCCTCCAAGTTTTACTTCAACATCACCAACGGGTTGTTTATATATTTCATTTACTTCAAATACAACGGGAACTGCTGCCGGTTGGGATGCTACAATTTTTTGTACGCAACCAATCACTTGTTTTAAACCCACAGCAGTAACAGTATCAAATGTTACAGGTACTACAGCTTCTGTTTCTTGGACAGAATCGGGTAGTGCAACGCAATGGCAAATAATAGCTTTACCAGTTGGTTCAAATGTACCTGCTTTAACTTTTACAGGTGTAAATGCTACAAGTCCGTTTTTATTGACAGGTTTAAATCCTTCGTCAACCTATACTTTTTATGTAAAAGCAATCTGTTCTTCTACAAATTTTAGTTTTTGGTCAGATGGTGTAAATTTCACTACAACGCCACTAAATGATTTATGTACTAATGCTACAGTTGCTCTCCTTAATGACGATTTAAATTGTACTATTTTGAATAATGGAGTTTTAACAGGTGCTTCACCTACAATAACACCAGCTTTAACTTGTGCAGCAACAGCAAATGATGTTTGGTATTCATTTGTTGCAACAAAACCGACACATACATTTAGTTTATCAAATATTTCACCTGCAGGTACAACAATTAATTTTGCATTATATTCAGGGACTTGTAACGGATTTAATCAATTACAATGTGGCGCAACAACCTATGTAGCAAACAGTTTAGTAATTGGACAAACCTATTATGTAAGAGTGTATACTACAGCATCTACAAATACAGCCGTTTCATTTAGTTTATGTATCGGAGCTGTTCCGTGCCCAGAAGCGGTTTCATTATGTAATGCACCTATTACTTATCCAAATGCAACACAAGTTATTAACTTAGGAACGTATGGATGTTTAGGAACTTCACCGAATGCAAGTTTTTTCTTTTTAGAAGCTGCTCAAAGTGGTTCTTTAAGTTACACAATTAATCAAGTCAATACTGCAGGTAATCCAATTGATGTGGATTATGCGCTTTGGGGGCCATTTGCTAGTAGAGATGCAGGTTGTGTCTTGATTCCTAACGGAAGCCCTATTAGTTGTAGTTTTTCTGCTGCAGCTACAGAGAACTTCACCATTACGGTTACCGCTGGACAGATTTATATATTAATGGTAACGAATTATGCTAATCAAGCAGGTTCGGTAACTATGACGCCAAACCCAACTAATACGGCACAATCTTTTTGTTATCCATATAATACCTTTAATTATTCTGCGGTTACTTATTGTAGCAATAGTGCGAATCAAACTCCGGTATTAATTGCAGGAGCAGTACCAGGAATCTATTCTGCTACACCAGCTGGATTGACAATTAATTCAGTAACAGGAGAAATTAATTTTGCAACTAGTGCACCAGGTACCTATACTGTTTCAAGTACTTTAATACCTACATTAAGTCCACCAGCAACAAATGCTCCAATTATTTGTACTAGAACGGTAATTGTAACGCCAAATCCAAATGCAACGATTGCTTATTCAAGTCCATCTTATTGTAATTCTGATTCGGCTTCTTATCCAGTAGTTATTTCAGGAATTGCTGGACCTAATACTACATATTCATCCACACCTTCAGGGTTACAATATGCACTTGATCCTATTTCCGGGACAATCACCCCAGCATTAGCGGCACCTGGAGTTTATACAGTAACTATATCAGTTCCTGCTCAAGGTGGATGTTTGGCATATACTAATACAACTACAGTTGAAATAAAAGCAGCTCCACAACTTCCTATTAAAGTAGATGTAAATGGATGTAATAGCTATACTTTACCTGCGTTGACAATGGGAACATACTATACAGGTTCTAATGCAACTGGGACTCAACTGAATGCTGGAGATGTAATTACCACTACTCAAGTAATTTATGTATATGCAACTAATACAGATTGTGCAAGTCAAGTTTCATTTAAAGTAAATATTATTACTATACCAACTCCGACTCCTTCGATAACTTCACAGCCTTCTTGTACAACTCCGTCTGGAACGATGCAAGTTACTTCACCTTTATCATTGTCTGCTTCTGCTCCTACAGATTTATTTATTTCTGAAGTTACAGATGCTAATACTGGAGCGCTATCTTATGTTGAATTATTCAATGGAACTGGTAGTGCAAAAAATTTAGCAAACTATAGATTAAAAATGCATAATAATGGTAATGTAACTCCAACTTGGCAACAAACGTTATCTGGAACAATTGCAAACAATAGTACATTTATTATTAAAATTAGTAATGATCCTGGTATTCCTGGAATTGTTCATAATTTATTAATAGCAAATCAAGGTATTGATACGAATGACAACATTAGACTAACAACTTTAGCAAATGTTGAGTTAGATATGTGGGGACCAACCACTGGTGCGGTATTTACACCAAATAACCAGCCAGGATATACGTATAGAAGATTAGCTACGTCTACTCCTCTTCCTACAACAACTTGGACACCTACCCAATGGACAAGCTTTGATCCTGAAAATTATTCTAATATTGGTCAATATTCTTTATTTGTCTCAAACTATGAATATGCAGTAGACGGTGGAACATTTCAAGCTTCTACTACTTTTACAGGATTAACACCAGGTTCACATACCTTAATTGTTCATGATATAGTGAATGATTGTTATTCGTCACCATCAAGTTTTACAGTTGATCCTGTAACATACACGAATGCTGTAACTGAATTTTCTTATACCACACCAGTATGTATCACATCTACTACTAATCCTACTCCAACACTTGCAAGTGGTTTTACTACTGGAGGTACATTTAGTTATGTTGGTACTGGTTTAGATTTAAATAGTACAGATGGAACCATTAATTTAGCTTCCAGTACAGCGGGAACATTTGTTATTACTTATACATATCCTATTAACTTATTGAGCTGTATTAATGCTGGTTCAAGTAGCTTTACAATTACAATTACTGGATCAATAACTCCAACATTTACACAAATACCAAGTGTATGTCAAAACACAACAGCACCAACGTTGCCATTGTCGTCAAGTAATACACCTCCGATAACTGGAACTTGGAATGCACCTATAAGTACCTCTTCAATTGGAACAACAACTTATACATTTACACCTGATCCAGGTCAGTGTGGTGTTTCAACTACTATGGATATTACAGTAACTGCACCAAATATTACACCTGTTTTCACACAGATACCTAATATTTGTCAGAATACTACAGCACCAGTTTTACCTACAGTATCAAATAATACTCCTCCGGTTACTGGTAGTTGGAATGCGGCAATTAATACTAGTACTCCTGGTACTACTACTTATACATTTACACCAAATTCAGGACAATGTGCTGTAGTGACTACAATGGATATCACAGTAACTGCACCAAATATTACACCTGTTTTCACACAGATACCTAATATTTGTCAGAATACTACAGCGCCAGTTTTACCTACAGTATCAAATAATACTCCTCCGGTAACTGGTACTTGGAATGCGGCAATTAATACTAGTACTCCTGGTATTACTACATATACGTTTACACCAAATTCTGGACAATGTGCTGTAGTAACTACTATGAATATTACAATTAATTCAATAGTAATACCAACATTTAACGCCATTGCTAGCATTTGTCAGAACGAGGCAGCTCCTGCCTTACCAACATTGTCAAATAATACAATTCCAATTTCAGGAACATGGAACCCATCAGTGATCAATACTTCAAATGTAGGAACTTCAAATTATGTATTTACTCCAAACTCAGGTCAATGTTCACAAGCAGTAACAAAATCAATAACAATTGAACCAAGATTAACACCTGCTTTTGATCAAATACAACCATTATGTGTTGGCGATGCTTCTGTAACTCTTCCAGTAACTTCATTAAATGCTGTTAGTGGAATATGGTCACCGGCAGTTGTAGACACATCAGTTGAGAGTAATTCAGTATATACCTTTACTCCTGACACTTCAGAATGTGCTTCTTTAGTTACTATGAATATTTTAGTTGAACAATGTCAAATCCAGAAGGGTATTTCGCCTAATGGTGATGGATTGAATGACTTTTTAGAGTTAGTTGCTAAGAAGGTTGAGATATTTAACCGATATGGTAAAGAGGTGTATTCTAAAGAAAATTACAATAATGATTGGCATGGTCAATTCAAGGGAGGTGGAGAGATGCCAGACGGTACGTATTATTTCGTAATTGAGTTAGTATCTGGAGCCAAGAAAACAGGATGGATTTATATAAATAGAGAACAAAAATAAATTATATTACTACTCTTTTATTTCAAAATAGGAGAGTAGTATTATTAAAAAAAACAGCCATATGAGAAAAATATATTTAGGTTTATTGTTGACTCTTGGATTACTCTCAGAAGTATCAGCCCAACAAGATCCACATTACACGCAATACATGTATAACATGAGTGTTATGAATCCAGCCTACGCTGGAAGTAAAGACAATTTATCGCTAGGTTTATTGCATCGAGAGCAGTGGATAGAGCTAGAGGATGCTCCTGTTACAAGTACTTTTTTCGGACACAGTCCAGTTGGAAAGAATGTAGGTTTGGGATTATCTGTTATTTCAGATAAGTTAGGACCGGTAGAGGAGAATAATATTTATGGAGATTTTTCTTACACGTTAAAGTTAGGAGGAGATCATAAATTAGCCTTAGGTTTGAAAGCGGGATTAACGTTGCATAATGTGGCATTAAATAGTAGAATAGCAAGTACATTACCAGATCCTGGTGATGGTTCTTTTGGACAAGATATAAGTAACAGTTATTTTAATTTTGGTACAGGTGCTTTTTATTATACTGAAAAGTATTATTTAGGTTTATCAGTTCCAAATATGTTAAAAGCAACGCATTTAGATTTTGATGGTAGAAGTTATGGAAATGAGTCGAGTCATTATTTTTTAACAGGAGGTTATGTCTTTGATGTATCAGAAAATGTAAAATTCAAGCCGTTTTTCATGGCAAAGTCTTCATTTGAAGCGCCAGCATCCTTAGATGTTTCTTCAAACTTTATGATCAAGGACAAGTTTGAGTTAGGCGCTACATATAGATTTGACGATAGTTTTGGAGCTATGGTAAATTACGCTGTTACACCAAGTTTAAAAATTGGTTACGCTTATGATCATATCGTATCCGATTTAAAAGTAACTACACCATCCTCTCATGAGATTATTTTGTTGTACAATGTTAACTTTAACAAAAAGGTATCACGTTCACCACGTTATTTTTAATCTATCCAAAAAAAACAGACTACACATGAAAAATATATATATACTAGCAGGTGTTTTACTTCTTTCAATAGGGGGATTACAAGCACAAAATAAAGACACAAAAGAAGCAGACAATTTATACGATAGATTAGAGTATGTAGATGCCGCTAAGGCCTATACTAAACTGGTTGAAAAAAACAAAGCCGATGGTTATGTTTATAAGCAATTAGCGGACAGTTACTATAATGTATTTAATAGCAAGCAAGCTGTAATATGGTATGCTAAAGCCATAGCGAGTACACAAGATGCAGAAACGTATTTTAGATATGCTCAAATGCTAAAAGCGGAAGGGAATAATAAATTGGCAGCACAACAAATGGAAACATTTGCAAAAATGCAGCCTAATGACGCTAGAGCCAAAGCTTTTAAAAACTATCCAGACTATACCTCGCAATTAAAAAACCAAGCGAAACAATACGATATTTTAAAATCGGATATAAGTAGCGACAATACAGATTTTGGAGCGGTTCTAACTCAAAATAACGAAGTATTCTTTACCAGCGCAAGAAATACTTCAAGAAAGAAAAGCGGTATGGACGACCAACCGTATTTAGACTTATATAAAGCTATTAGAAACACGGATGGTTCGCTAAGTCAAGCCACAGAAGTAGTGGAATTAAATACTAAATGGCACGATGGCCCAGCAACGATTACTTCTGATGGTTCTACAATGTATTATGGTAGTCAGAGTTTCAACGAAGGGGAATTCCAAAAAAATAAAGAAAAACACTTGAAATTAGGGCAGATATATTTGTTCAAAGCCACTAAAACACAAGCGGGTACTTGGGGAAATTCAAAAGCCTTACCAATTAATAGCAAAAACTATTCAGTAAGTAATCCAAGCATTAGTAAAGATGGAAAAACCTTATATTTTTCATCAGATATGCCAGGCGGTTTTGGAGGACAAGACATTTGGAAAGTAAGTGTAGATGGAGATACTTTTGGTACGCCAGAGAACTTAGGTGCCAATATTAATACGGAAGGACATGAGAGTTTTCCATCAATTCAAGAGGATGGTATTTTATTCTTTTCTTCAAATGGAAAACAAGGATTCGGCGGATACGATGTGTTTAAACAAAACACCAACTCAAAAGAGCAAGTAGCTACTAACCTTGGTGAACCAGTGAATACACAAAAAGATGATTTTTCATTTTCGTATAATCTAGAAAAAAATGTAGGTTATTTTTCAAGTAACCGAGATGGTAATGATGATATTTATCAAGCTGTTGCTGTATGTGGCGTAGATGCTACAGTAGTTGTTAAAGATTCAGAAACAGGTAAATTATTAGCAGGAGCAAGTGTTACGTTTGTAGACCAAAAAGGGAAAGACAAGGGCAACCAAGTGGCAAACGAAATGGGAGAAGCTAAGTTTGGTGTAGCATGTAATGAAATTGCTAATTTTAACGCTACCAGAGCCGGTTACCAAAACGGAACAGCCACCATGGCAAAATCTAAAAACGGGTCACAAAATATCGTGATTAACTTAACTCCAATAAAACCAATAATTACAGAAACAGAAGTTATTTTACAACCTATCTATTTCGATTATAATCAATCAAACATCACAGCACTTGGAGCAGAAGAGTTAGATAAATTGGTTAAAGTAATGAATCAGTATCCAACTATGGTAATCGATGCAAAATCGCACACCGATAGCAGAGGATCAGATAGTTTCAACTTAAAACTTTCAGATAGAAGAGCTAAAGCAACAATGCAATACATTGTTTCAAAAGGAATTTCTAAAGAAAGAATCACAGGTCATGGAATGGGTGAAACCCAACCAAAAGTACCATGCACAGCTTGTACAGAAGAAGAGCACGCTCAAAACAGAAGAAGTGAATTCTTAATTATCAAAAAGTAATTAAAGAATACAACTTATTTAATAAAAAAAATCGTCTCCATATGGAGACGATTTTTTTTATTGAGGAAGAGTCTAATTGCTTTTCTACATTTTTTTTAGATTTTTTCTGTAAGTAATACTATACAGTTGTTCCTGCCGAAATTTTAGCAAATATGCCTAGCTATATATAGGATTATCCCTAAAAATGAAAATAATATTAATTTTCGATAGATCATGTTAATTTTCGTAAACTAATTGTTTAAGAAAGCCCTTAATTTTAGCAATAATTATTCAGCTTATCTATTTTAAGTATTTGCAATAGGCTTTTTAGAAAAGAAAAATTGTGTATGTAAATCGTTTAAATGCGATAATAAAAACACTGTAATAGAAGAAGAAAAATAATTTAAAAAAGTTCAAGTTACCAAAGATTTCTAAATAGAAACTTTTACCTACAACGGTTTCTATTAAATTGAGGTTTTCGATGTTTTATGGAAGTTTTAGGCTTGGAAACCCCCAATTTCTTAAAGCGACAAAACGGCACAATCCCAAAAAAAACATCGAAAAGCCTCAATATTTTCTCCATTGTTACAAATATAATTACTAACGGATAGTTCGGATTTGTAATCAATGCCCACAAAGTGAAAACAAAAACTACAATAACATAAAGTTGTAGTTTTTTATGTTTAGAATTTAGAAGAAAATATTTCTTTAACAGCAAGTTCGTAATTTCTTTTACTTTGGGCTTTTTTTATTTTTTTAAATGTTTTTTGAGTATCGGGAAAGGATTGTGAAAAGTATTCCCAAAAGCCTAACATTTTCATTCTAATTGGCGTTGGACCTTGCAAAAACGCATCGTATTCCTGATAAATTTCATCGTGAAACGCATTAAAAATCTTAAACCTATCCTCTGGATATTCGGTAGTATTATTTTTAATCATACGGGGTAAAAACGGATCGGCAAGTAAGCCTCTACCAATCATAAAATGGTCAATACTTGGGAAGCGAGCTTGCATGTCTCTAAATTTTTCAACGGAAGTAATATCTCCATTATAATATAATTTGTGTTTAGAAACATCCAAACAACGTTGAAACGAATCTAAATCCACATCGCCTTTATAAACTTGCTTACCAATTCTGGCATGAATGGCGATATTTTTTATAGGGTATTTTTCTAAAATCGGGAACACCTCTAAAATTTCTGCTGCATTTTCATAACCCATTCGCATTTTCATCGAAACCACAATATTCGTTTCGCTATGCACTTGATCTAAAATAGAATGAATTCGTTCTGTATTGCTAATTAAACCAGAACCCATGCCGCATTTTGCCACCATGGGATACGGACAGCCTAAATTCCAATTGAGTTCTTTATAACCAAGTGATTGTACGTATTTTGTTACAAATAAAAACTCATCCGCATCGTTAGTAATTATTTGCGGAATCACTTCTAAAGTCGTATTATTTTCTGGAAGAATATCCCGTTCGTATGACGCTTTAATTTCTAATTTTCCGTTTAAACGGATGTAGGGCGAGTAAAAAGTATCAATACCACCAAAATGTTTATGAAACGCATTTCGAAATCTGAAATCCGTAAAACCTTGTAATGGAGAAGACAATAAAGTAACGTTCATCTAAATATTATCTGAAGCAAACCATTCTGCAAATGACGATTCTGTTTCTTGTAAACGTAACGAATGTAACTGAATGTCTTTAGGCAAACGCGCCCTAATTTTATTTGCAAAATCCACTACCATGTTTTCACTTGTAGGTTGATAATCTACTAAAATCACATGATGTCCGCGATTTTGTAATTCTTTTGCCAATTCTACATGCGGGGTATTTTGGTTAAAAACGGTAGCATGATCAAAAATATCTACAATGTCTTCTCGTACAATTTTTTTCAAGTCGGTAAAATCAATTACCATTCCAAATTTTACGTGATTTGAATCTGTAATCGGCTCACCAATAACCGTAACGGAAAGCTTGTAACTGTGTCCGTGTACGTTTTTACATTTGCCATCATAGCCATAAAGGGCATGACCAGTTTCGAAACTAAATTGCTTGGTAATTCTAATTTTACTCATGATACGATAATTGAACTGCAAAATTACGAAAATATTCATATATCTTTGCTTTAAATCTACAACTAATGGAACTAAATCCACTTTACGAAACCATAATTACCGATTTATTAGAAAACCAATATGCCGTTTGCGATGCTTTTTTTTCTGAAGAAGCGGTGCAGATTATGCGTGCCGAATTAAAACAAAAATTGGAAACAACTGAATTTAAAAAATCGGCAATTGGAAACAAATCGGATGAAGTTGTGAAAGAAGAAATTCGAGGTGATTATATTTTTTGGTTGAATGAAGAAGATAAAAATGAAGCTTCAGAAACATTTTTCAATACAATCAACGATTTTGTGGCTTACATTAATGCGACTTGTTATTTAGGAATTACCACTAAAGAGTTTCATTATGCGATATATCCCGAAGGCACTTTTTACAAACGTCATTTAGATGTTTTTAAAAACGATACGCGACGAAAATTATCTATAGTTTGTTATTTAAACGATGAAAATTGGCAACCCGAATTTGGTGGCGAATTGGTCATTTACAAACCAGAACAAGAAATAAAAATTTACCCCTTAAAAGGCAGAGTCGTTATTTTTGAAAGTCAAATTTTAGAACACGAAGTAAAACCCGTTCAAAGAGAAAGATTTAGTATTACCGGTTGGTTGAAAACGAGTTAGAGGTTTTTTATTGCTTTGTCATGTTGAACTTGTTTCAGCATCTCATGACTTTGCGCAGTGGTTTTTCAAAACTTTTACTTCTTAAACCCTTCCAAAGCCTTCTTCGTGAAATTACTCAACACTAATTTTCCTGAAATTTCGGCACGTTCGTATAATAACGTGCTCCAATGTGCGGTATTTTCCCACAATACTTTTTTCATTTCTGATAAAGCTTCTGGGTTGTAGCTGGCTAATTGTGCAGTAAATTTTTCTAGTTCTGCGTCTAAATCTTCAGGTTGTAGTAATTTGGCAAACAACCCTTTTTCAAAAGCCCAAGTTGCGGATTTCCATTCGTTTCCGGCTAAAGTTAATTCGCCCATAGCGGTGTGTCCAATTTTTCGACTCACGGCGGGTTCAATTACAAAAGGGCCAATTCCTATAGTTAATTCTGAAAGTTTAATATCGGCTTTTGTTGTGGCAATAGCATAATCGCACGCTGCAATAATTCCTACGCCACCACCAACTGCTTTCCCTTGCACTTTTCCAACAATTAATTTCGAACAGTTTCGCATTGCGTTTATTACATTCGCAAAACCAGAGAAAAATTGTTTTCCGTCTGCTAAGTTGTCAATATGTAATAATTCGTCAAAAGAAGC
>Ga0164294_10002495_pt1 | contig 16603 bp, 13 predicted proteins | sample GEODES005metaG_FD_111479 | JGI IMG/M metagenome (GOLD analysis project Ga0164294, IMG submission 111479) | Oligotrophic lake water microbial communities from Sparkling Lake, Wisconsin, USA - GEODES005 metaG | ecosystem: Environmental > Aquatic > Freshwater > Lake | place: USA: Sparkling Lake...
CGTAGGCTCGGTTGCAATTGCTGGATGCTTACTTTCAGCAATCGGTTATGGCACTTTGGAATATTTGCAAGACTAACTTACAGGATAAAAGAAATGTTCAAAAAATCAGACGGCTTTATTATTCTATCGGTGATGATTTCTTTTGGGATTTCTGCTTATTTATGGTTCGTGCAAAAAGATGCGCAGCAAGCGATTTTCACTGCGATTTGGATCCCCGCAATTTTTACTTTCGGAATATACTTTAAGTTGTGTGCTTTAATGGGGTCAAAGAAGTGACACCAGATAAACTGCTAGTTTTCGCAATGTTAGTATTTGCCCTGCTGTTGGTTGGCATAGGGCTCACAATTCTAGAATTTAAAGAAATAGCAAAAAAAAATATATCGGATGAACGCTGAGATTCTGACAGACCTGGTTTAAATTGCCCGGCCAGCTAGTCCCTATAATCGCGGTACCACGCCGACACTGGCGCTCCGGAAAATAAAAACCGCCAACAGGCACCGCTGGGGTTTTTATCGCTGGATTACCCGTAATGTTACCCCCAGTATGGTGCGGGTAACCGCAACTGCGGTGGCCATCCTCCCCGCGTGCCACACTGGCGGCAATGGGCGCTGCCCTAGGGAGTTCCGCTGATGAAGACAGCCATCATGGGCGGGGGAGTGGCGGGCCTGGCTTTGGCACGGGCGCTGTACCAGCGTGGTGCGCCGGTCACCTTGTTTGAACGTGCCACCCACACGGAAAAGCAGGGCTTTGGGTTCCTGCTGCAAACCAACGGCCTCCAGGCCCTGCGCGATATTGGCCTTGGCATGGACCCGCTGCAGCTAGGCTGCGCGCTGCAGCGCACGCGTATTTTCACTACCTGCGGTCGTGTCTTGGCCGACGAACCGCTCGCCGATGTGCTGGCTATAGACCGGGGACGACTGCTGGCGGCACTGAGCGACGGGCTGCCGCCTGAATGCCTGGTGTCTGGGCGCGTGTTTGCCGGATTCGACTGGGAGGGTGAGCAAGCGCGTGCGGCCCGGTTCACTGACGGTAGTCGTGTGGTTGCCGATGTTTTCGTGGGCGCTGATGGCGTGGTCTCCAAGTGCCGTGAGGCGGTTTCGCCCGGGGCCGGCTGGACGCCGGGGCGCGTTAAGGAAATTGTTTGTGCGGCGCATTTGCCAGACCTCGCTGAGGAACTGGAACATACCTTCCTGAAGTTCGTACACCCCGCGGGTGGCTTGGCGGTGGGTCTGGTGCCGGTGGGCAACGGCCATGTGGTGTGGTTCGTGCAGTTCGACACGGAGCGCTATGCGCGCCCGAGCGGCGATGCGGTGCTGCCCTTCCTCGAAGCCACGCTACAGGACTTTCCCGAAGTGGTGCGGCGGGTGGTGGCCGGAACGGCCGGCCCCGCGCCACATGTTTGGGATACGGTCGATATGGAGCCGGTGCCACAAATCGTGCGCGGCAATGTGGCGCTGGCAGGAGACGCCTCGCACGTCTTTTTGCCGTTCACCAGCCAAGGTGCCAATAGCGCGCTGGTAGACGCCCAGCAGTTGGCTGAGTGCATCCTCGGTAGCACCAACCCCGCTGGAGTGGCCGCAGCATTGGTCCGCTATCAGCAGGAACGACAACCGGTGAAGCATCGCTACCTTTTCGCTGGCCGAGCACTGGCGCGTGGCTTCGTAGAGCCCGTCGCAGACAACGCCTTCGCCATTCCCCTCGTACTGTGAACTTGATGAATGATGATTCGTTTTTTGGCGCCGACGCGGTCAGGCTCAATTTGCTCCGCCAACGAGCCTTCAATCTGCGCTGGGCGGAGTTGCCGCTGGATGTCATTCCGCTGACGGCCGCTGATCCGGATTTTCCGGCTGCGCCAGTGATTCGGGAGGCCGTAGCGGATTACACCTCGTCCGGGGTGTTCAGCTACGGGCCACCCGGTGGCCTGCCGTTATTCCGTGAGAGCGTTTCGCGGTATCTGGATAGTCGGCAGTGCAGTGTGCCGCCAGCCGGCGTCATTGCCGTGAACAGCGCTGCGGCCGGCTTGGCCATGGTGGCGCAGCACTGGCTCGCGCCGGGCGACGAAGCCATTGTCTTCGACCCCGTCGATTTTTTGTTTGCCCATGTGGTGCGCACCGCCGGGGCAATCCCGGTGTCTTGGCGCGTTACCCGCGAGGGTGCTCTGGACCTCGCTGCGCTGGGCCGGTTGATTACCCCGCGCACGCGCATGGTCTGCGTGTGCAATCCGCACAACCCACTGGGCCGCTGTTTCACGCGCCCGGAATTGGAAATGCTCGGGGAATTCTGCACGGCGCGCGGCCTGCGCATTTTGAGTGACGAGATCTGGAGCGAGATTGTCTACGCGCCGGCGAAGTTCACCAGCATGCTTGCCTTGTCGCCGGCCGTGGCAGCAAACACGGTGGTAGTCCATGGCTTTTCCAAGGCATTTGCCTTGGCAGGCCTGCGCATTGGCTACGTGGCCATGTGCAGCGCGGACGCCTGTGCCGAAATGTTGGCGGCCAGTCAGCATCCGTCCACCGTCGATGGCGCTGCTACCTTGAGCCAGATAGCGGCTGCCGCCGCGTACGACCACGCCCTGCCTTGGTTGGGCGGTTTCTTGCGTCATCTGCAGGCACGCCGCGACCAGGTGGTGATGGCCTTGCGTGCCGTGCCGGGGTTGGAGGTCATTGTTCCGGACGCCACCTATGTGGTTTTCGTGCGCTTGCCACCGGCGGTGGGCGATGTGGAAGCTTGCGTACAGCGGTTGCGCGAAGAATTTAGGGTAGCCGTTGTGCCAGGGAGCCCCCGCTGGTTCGGGGACGCCGCAGTCGGTCACTTCCGACTGTGTTTTGCCACTTCGGAAGCGCTGCTGACGCAGGGGTTGGACAGGCTGGTCACCGGGTTGCTAGTGATGGGCGCTAGTAGCGCAGGCGTGAATCCCTAATGGATAGCCGCCAGAGGCTAACAATCGTTGCCATGGGCTACTGAGCAAGCGCTTTACATTAAAGAAATATGTTTACAATACGGAAAATTCACCGCTGAACTGGCACCCGTCGCGCATACGGCACCGCGTGCCGATCATGAGGAGCACCGGCATGCCGCAGACACAAATCTTCAACCGTCTTTTCTCCGCAATCTTGCTCGGACTGGGCATCGTCACGGCCGTGGCGGCTGGGCAACCGGTAGACCGGGCAGCGTGGATAGATAGCGCGGTAACAGCGACCAGCGACGACCCGAGAAGGGTTCCGGTGCCCAAGGGGTTCAATGAACCTGCAGGGTCCATCGTGATCCGCAACGCACGGCTCTTCGATGGTACCGGTGTTCCGGCACGCGCAGCGGCGCTCCTTATTTCGGGTAGCCACATCCTGCGGATCGGTGCCAGTGAAGCGGAACTCGCCGCACCGGCCGATGCCCAGGTCATTGATGTCGCCGGACGTACGGTAATGCCGGGCCTCATCGACCTGCATACCCATCTCACCTACGTCGAACAGTTCGGGCTGCCTGCATCCACCAGCGACGAAAGCCAGGCGGGGGCTGCGCTTCGTGGACAGGAGCGGCTGCGCTATTACGTCGAAAGTGGCGTGACTTCCGTCCGTGACGTGGCTTCGCATGGCGCGGCTCCGTTCCTCCTGAAGCAATGGGTTGCAAGCGGACGGATCCCTGGGCCGCGCGTGTTCGCTGCCGGTTCACTGATTACCGCGGTGGGCGGCCACGGAACGGAAGGCGAAGCGATGCGCACTGCGCCGTCCTATCTGGATGGTGCCGTCTATGAGGCCAGCGGTGCGGAGGGTTTCCGTAACGCCGTGCGGGTCCAGTTCAAGCGTGGGGCAGACCTCATCAAGCTCGGCAGCCATTTCTCCAGCGAGGAGGTACGCGCGGCGGTCGACGAGGCACATGCACTCGGCCTGCGGGTCACGGTCGACTCCGAGACGATTTACACACAGATAGCTGTCGAGGCCGGCGTCGATTGCGTCGAACACCCGCTCCCGCGCTCCGACGAGACTATCCGGCTAATGGCGAAGATGAATGTCTGTTCCGTGATGACGCTGGTGCCCTACCAGTACATCAATGCCGGCGGTGGCTACCACTTCTCTACTTCACGGCGCTTCACGGAGACGGACGCCGTGAATCTGGCCACGGTAAAGAAGATGGACGCGGCGGGCATCAAGATCGGCATCGGTACAGACCTCGTGGTCGGTTGGTACCGCTTCCTGCCCGGGGCGTACCTACAGGAGCTTCGCAACTACGAGTCGCTCGGCAAGACCCCCGCACAGGCACTCATCGCCGCCACCAAGACCAATGCCGAAATACTCGGCATGGCGGATAGGCTCGGCACGCTGGTACCGGGAAAGCTAGCAGACCTCATCGTCGTCGATGGTCGACCGGACGAGAATGTCGAAGACCTACGCAAACTCGACCACGTCATCGTGAATGGTCGCGTCATCGTCCGCAACGGGCGGGTCGAGATTCCGCGTCACGTGGAAGAGACAGCGCCGCTCGCTAACTTGCCCGCACTGAATACGCAATCAATCGCCAAGTGATGATGGGCGAAAGCCCCGTCAAATTGCCGCTTCATCAACACAGGTTGCCGCCATGCCCAAGTTGAACGTCCGCGCCATCTTCGCGTTGCTCGCTGTTTCCCTCGTCCCTGTGGGGTCGGCTCTTGCGGCTGAATTCATCGATGCCGCGCGCTACGACCGGGCCAGCCGGTTCTTCCCAGACAACCGCGACCAACTCGTGCTGAACGCTGCTTTCGTGCCGCACTGGCGTACCGGTGGTAGTGAACGATTCACCTACCGTAAGGAACTCGGGGACGGTCGTGCCGAGTTCGTCGAGGTAATGGCTGCCACGGGACGTCGTCGCCCGGCCTTCGACCACGCCGTGATTGCCGCTGGATTGAGCAAGGTCGAAAGTAAGGCCATTGAACCTGCGCGACTACCCTTCGCGGATTACGAAGAAACGTCTCCTGACGGCATTACCTTCCCGATGGCGGGCAAGACTTATACCTGTGCCACTCGTAAGCCCGATTGCCGGGAAGTACCGGCAAACCAAGGCGACCCACTTGCCGTGCCCTCGCCCGATGGCCAATGGCTGGTCTTCCTGGAGGACGGCAATCTGTGGCTGCGCTCTGCCGACGGGAAGAGGCGTTTTGCGCTGACTACTGATGCAGAACGGCACGACAGTTACGCCGGTACGCTCGAGTCCACCCGGGGCGTGATGATGACCGGTGCCGCAGGCAGGGCACTCGCGGTCAAGGATGGCAAGCCCATCGACAGTCCGCCCGGTCCGCCGGCGCCGCCCGTGGTGCTCTGGTCCCCCGATTCCAGGTATCTCCTGTCGCATCGGCTCGACGAGCGTGAACTGCGGGCGATAACGCTAGTGCAGTCGACACCGACGGATGGCTCGTCGCGCCCGCTCGCCAGCACTTGGCGCTACGCGATGCCCAACGATCCGGCGGTTGCGATGGCACAACCTTGGGTATTCGACGTTGCATCCCGTACGGGACGCGCGGTGGCTTTGCCGGCGCTAACCACGACTTTCCTGACGCCGGTGGAGGCTCGCGATGCGTGGTGGTCGGCAGATAGCAAAGCGGTCTATCTCATTGCCCGCAGCCGTTATGCCAAGACGATGAGTCTGCAACTCATCGACGCAGCGACCGGTCAGGCGCGTGAACTAATCGCGGAGGCTGGCAAGACATTTGTTGAGTCGGCTGACCTTGGCCAGCGCCCCATGGTGCATGTGCTGAACAACGGCGACGTGCTGTGGTTCTCTGAGCGCGACGGCTATGGGCACCTCTATCTCTACGACGGTGTAACTGGAAAGCTGAAGCGACCGCTCACCCAGGGCCCTTGGACTGTCCGCAGCCTGCTGCGCGTAGACGAGAAGGCTGGTGCGGTCTTCGTCGTTGCTACTCGCGAGCCCGGTCCCGACATCGATCCGTACTATCGCAATCTCTACCGTATTCGGCTTGCCGACGGCGCAGTCACTAGACTCACCCCGGAAGAGGCCGACCACTCGGTCATAGCACTGGAAGATTCGATTATCGACCGTCCAGGTTCTTCGTTCGGCTTCGCGCCGTCTGGCCGCTATTTTCTCGATACCTACACCCGTGCGGACTTGCCTTCGAAGACCGTCCTGCGACGTGCCGACGGGCGACTGGTCGCCGAGGTTGAGCAGGCTGATATCTCGCGTCTGAGCGCTTCCGGATTCACACTGCCGGAGCGCTTTTCCGCGCTGGCTGCGGATGGGAAGACGCCTCTCTACGGCATCATCTTCCGGCCTTCGGACTTCGACTCGGCCAAGCGCTACCCAGTCATCGACAATCCCTATCCCGGTCCACAGAGTCGCCGCACCTCGCCGGATTTGCTGCAGGAGGTGTTCAGTTTCAACACTGCGCAGGCCGCCGCCGAGCTAGGCTTCATCGTCATCGCTATGGACGGACGCGGTTCTCAAGGGCGCACCAAGGCGTTCCGCGATGAGTCCTATGGCGGGCTGGGGCAGGCGGGTCATCTCGACGACCACGTGGCTGTCATCCGCGAGCTGGGACGCCGCTACCCCTACATGGATCTAAACCACGTAGGAATCTATGGGACTTCCGGCGGTGGCTACGCGACCGTCAAGGCGCTGGCCGCCTTCCCGGATTTCTTCAAGGTCGGTGTCGCGGATGCCGGCAACCACGAGCAACGCGGCTATATCGCTGTCTGGGGCGAAACTTACAATGGGCCAGACGATGGCGCCAACTACACGGCTGCCGCCAACCGGCTGATGGCCGCTAACATCACCGGCAAGCTCTTCTTGTTGCACGGTGACATGGACTCTAATGTGCTGCCCAGTCAGACTCTGCAAGTGGCGGACGCACTCATCAAAGCCAACCGCGATTTCGATCTGTTGATCGTGCCGAATGCCGGTCATGGAACACTGGAGCCGCGCTCGTATGCCTTGCGGCGTGCCTGGGATTTCCTGGTGCGTCACCTGATGGGCGTGGAGCCGCCGACGGGCTATGCCTTTCCGCCGGCACCTGCGAAACACTAGAGGGATGGAGCGATGACAATTAAGAGGCCTTTCATGATGCGTACGCGTGTGCCGCTGTTGCTGCTCCTGCTGCTGCCGGCTTTTCCGGCAACCGCAGAATCCTTCGATGTAGTACTCGTCGGTGGGCGGGTCATGGACCCGGAAACCGGTCTCGATGCCGCTAGGAACGTCGGCATCGTGAACGGCCGCATCGCACGCATTACCACCGAGCCATTGAGTGGCAAGCGCGTCATTGATGTGAAGGGGCTGATTGTTGCGCCGGGCTTCATCGATCTACATCAACATGCACAGGACAATGCCAGCAGCCGCCTGAAGGCCTTTGATGGAGTCACTACCGGGCTCGAGATGGAGATTGGTGTGCCCGACGTCGCTGGCTTCCTCGCGCGCAAGCAGGGTACATCGCTCATCAACTATGGCACCACGGCCAGCCATCCGGCAGCGCGTGCCTACGCTTTTGATACACCAGTCAAGGAGCCGTTCTTGGTGGCTCCGGCCGGACCGGTAACGAATGCCGCAGCCACTAACGAGCAAATGGCCAAGCTTGAGGAGCGGCTGAACAGTGAGCTCGATGCTGGTGCATTAGGCATCGGCATGGGCATTCAGTACACGCCCGGTGCGACTCGACAGGAGGTCATCCGCACCTTCCGTCTGGCCGCTGCGCGGCATGTACCCGTGTTCACCCATGTCCGTAGTTTCGGCAGACTGGAGCCTGGCTCCAGCATCGAGGCGGTCGAAGAAGTCATCGGCGCGGCAGCTATCACCGGCGCAGCGCTGCAGATTGTGCACATCAATAGCAGCTGCGTGAAGGACGGGCTCGAGTGCGTCGCTATGGTGGCTGGCGCACGGGCGCGTGGGTTGGACATCACCACCGAGGCCTACCCCTACATCGCTGGCATGACGGCCATCAATTCCGCGCTATTCAACCCGGGTTGGCGGGAAAAGCTTGGTGTGGACTACGACGCCCTCATGTTGCCAGACAGCGGCGAACGGTTGACGAAAGAACGTTTCGAGACGCTGCATGCTGCGCCCGAGCCCCGGTCTGTGATTGTGTTCGGCAATACGCAGGAGATGGTGGACAAGGTCATCGCCGAGCCATTGGTGATGATTGCCAGTGACGGCGATGATGGTCATCCGCGCAATGCCGGCACCTATACGAAGATTTTGGCGAGCTACGTGCGCGAGCGCGGAAGCCTTACGTTGATGGATGCCTTGCGCAAGATGAGTCTGATGCCGGCGCAGCGTCTCGAGAAAGCTTCCCCTGAGGCCCGGCGCCTGGGACGGTTGCAGGAAGGCGCCGATGCGGATGTCGTCGTCTTCGATGCCGCCAATGTTAGCGACCGCGCCACCTTCCAGAAGCCGCGCGAGCCGAGCGTCGGCATGAAGTATGTGCTGGTGGGCGGCACCTTGCTGATCGACGGCGGTAAGTTCGTCGACGGCGTGTTTCCGGGACGGGCAATCAAGGCGGGTGCTGCACTGTAGCCGCAGGGAAGAGCCAGGCTCTGCCCTTCACTCCACGTTCTGCACCTGTTCTCGCATCTGTTCAATCAGCACCTTCATGTCTACGGCGGCGCGCGTGGTGGCCGGGTCCTGGCTCTTCGACCCCAGCGTGTTCGCCTCGCGGTTAAATTCCTGCATCAGGAAATCCAGCCGCCGGCCGGCGGGTTCATTACCAGCCAAGGCCTTGCGTAGTTCCGCCACGTGGCTGCGTAGCCGGTCCAGTTCTTCGTCCACGTCCAGCTTCTGCAGCGCCAGCACCAGTTCTTGTTCGAAGCGCTCGCGGTTGGTTTCGGTGGCAGCAAACTGGGCCAGCCGCTCGTGCAGCTTGGCGCGAATACGTTCGCGTATTTCGGGAATACGGCTGGCTACTTCGGCCACCAGTTCCAGCAGCTTGTCGCAGCGTTCCGCCAGCATGGCGGCGGTGCGCAGGCCTTCACTGTCGCGATGAGCGCCCAGCGCCTGCAGGGCTTCTTTCAAGAGCGACTGGGCTGCCGCCTGCAGCGGCGTACCGTCGCGTTCCGGTTCACGCACCACGCCGGGCCAGCGGAGCACATCCACGGCGTTCACGGTACCGCCGGTGCGGGCGGCTATATCGCGCGTGCGCTCTACGAGCGCCGCGAGCAGCGGCTCGTTCACTTCGAGCGCGGCGGTGGTAGGACTGGCGGAGCGGTAGTGCAGGGTGGCGTCCAGCTTGCCGCGGCGCACTTGGGCGGCAATGGTGGCGCGCACTTCGGCCTCCAGCGCCCGAAAGTCTTCCGGCAGACGCAGGCTCACCTCTAAATAGCGGTGGTTCACCGTCCGCACTTCCCAGATGAGAGTGCCGGCGGGCAGGGCTGCTTCGCGCCGGGCGAAGCCGGTCATGCTGCGTAGCGCAGAAATGGGCGTTTTCAGGGGCTGTGTCATACTGGCAGGGTAGCAGACACGCCGGGTTTTACAGCCGGTTCGTGGCCTTTCCGGGTCATCGTCATCACGTCAAGGACAGTGCGCCAGTGGAGTTCGCGGAGTTCAGCCACATAGGCCATCGCGAGGAAAACCAGGACCGGGTGGCGATAGCCTCTGCCCCGGGTGCGGTTTTTTTGGTGGTGGTCGATGGCATGGGCGGCCACGCGGACGGCGCGCTTGCTGCGGCCACGGCTTGTGCTTCCTTGCTCGCGTCCTTCCATCGCGAACAAGTGCCACTGCTGGACCCGCTGGGTTTCTTGCACCGTGCGCTGGGCAAGGCGCACGACGACGTGTGCGAACTGGGCCGCGGCCTGAAGATGGAAGAACGCCCGCGTGCCACCTGCGCCGTGGCGCTGGTACAGCAGGGCTGCGGCTTCTGGGCGCACATTGGCGACAGCCGCATTTACCACCTGCGCGAAGGCGCCGTGGTGGAACGCACGCGTGACCACAGCCATGTGGAAGGTCTGCTGCAGGAAGGCTCCATTACCGCCGCTGAAGTGCGGCGCCACCCGATGCGCAACTTCGTTGAATACTGCATTGGTGGCGAGACGGAGCTGCCGGAGATGTCGCTTTCCGGCCAACAACGGCTGCAGCCCGGCGACGTGCTGCTGGTCTGCTCTGATGGCACCTGGGCGAGCTTGGAAGATGCAGAAATGGCCGTGTATTTTGGCGGTTTGCCCGTCGGCCGGCCGGCACTGGCCGGCGCCTTGAAGACGTTGGTCGAGCGTTCCGTGAGGGCCTCGGCCCCGTTTAGCGACAACAGTACTGCCGCCGTGGTGCGGTGGCCTGCCTGAGGAGGCATTGAATGAGTGAATCCCCCAAGGTGCGCAGCTCCGGCCGCGCGCCGGACCAGCTGCGCGCGGTCCGTTTTACCCGCCATTTCACGCGCCACGCTGAAGGCAGTGTGCTGGTGGAGTTCGGCGACACGCGCGTGCTGTGCACGGCCAGTGTGGAAAACGGCGTGCCGGGCTTTCTGCGCAACTCTGGCCAAGGCTGGGTCACCGCAGAATACGGCATGTTGCCGCGCGCCACGCACACGCGTAACTCGCGCGAGGCCGCCAAGGGCAAGCAAGGTGGCCGCACGCTGGAAATCCAGCGGCTGATCGGCCGTTCGCTGCGCGCCGTGCTGGATATGCGTGCGCTCGGCGAACGTACCATCACGCTCGACTGCGACGTGTTGCAGGCGGACGGCGGTACGCGCACGGCTGCCATTACGGGCGCGTATGTGGCGCTAGTGGATGCCATGAACGCGCTGCAGAAGCGCGGTGACTTGAAGCGTAATCCTATCCATGGCGCCATCGCCGCGGTGTCGGTGGGCATCATCGATGGGCAGCCTTGCCTCGATCTTGATTACAGCGAAGATTCACGCGCTGAAACGGATATGAACGTGGTGATGAACAGCCAAGGCGCGTTCGTGGAAGTGCAGGGCACGGCCGAAGGCCATGCTTTCCACCGCAACGAACTCGACCGCTTGCTGGACTTGGCCACTTCTGGCTGCCACACGCTGCTGGCCGCGCAGCAGGCGACGCTGGGCGAAGGCTGAGCCAGCAAGGGTCGTTCGCCCCATCAGAACATCTGCGCCATGAAGGTCGTACCCCCAAGGGCCCTGCCATGAAAGTTGTCCTCGCCACTTCGAACCGCGGCAAGCTGCGCGAATTCGCGCAGCTGCTGGCGGGCGCTGGGCTGGACGTGGTGGCGCAGGGCGACTTCACGGGCTCGCAAACGGTGCCACCCGTGGCGGAAACCGGGCTGACGTTCGTGGAAAACGCCCTCATCAAAGCGCGTCACGCAGCGCTGCATACGGGTTTGCCGGCGTTGGCCGACGACTCGGGCTTGGCGGTCGATGGCCTCGGCGGTGCACCGGGCATCTGGTCCGCGCGCTATACCCTGCTGCCGGCCGCCAGCCTCGTGGGGTTGGACCCGTTTGCCGTGGCGACGCAGCTGGCTACCGACCCACGCAGCGGCAACGATGCCGCAAATAACGCGCGGCTGGTGGCAGCCTTGGAAGCAGCCCCGGAACTGGCGCGCACGGCGCGCTACCACTGCGTGCTCGCTTTCGTGCGGCATGCGGCGGACCCGGTACCGATTATTGCTGCCGGCGCCTGGGAAGGAAGCATTACCACCACGCCCAGTGGCACCGGTGGTTTCGGCTACGACCCGCTGTTCGTGCTGCCTTGCGGGCGTACGGCGGCGGAACTTCCCGATGAAGAAAAGCATGCACAGAGCCATCGGGGTGCCGCGCTACGCGCCTTCCTTGCGGCTTGGCAGGCGAATGCTTGAACTACCGCCTTTGGCCATTTACGTGCACCTGCCCTGGTGCGTGCGCAAGTGCCCCTACTGTGACTTCAATTCGCATGCGCTGAAGCCGGCGGGGGAGGCCGCTGAAAAGGCCTTGGGCACGGCCGCTGCCGTAGCCATCGCTACCGCTGGTGCTACGAGCGCCCCGCGCCTCCCGCCCGACCAAGAAGCCGCCTACCTGAACACCTTGTTGGCAGACCTCCGCCAGGATCTCCCTTTGCTGGAAGGCGCCGCGCCGCGTTCGGTCAGTTCCGTGTTTATTGGCGGCGGTACGCCCAGCCTGTTTTCTGCTGAGGGCATCGCTTTCCTGCTGCACGGTCTGCGGCAAGAACTGCCGTTTGCCGCCGATTGTGAAGTGACGCTGGAGGCGAACCCGGGCACGCTGGAATGTGGGCGCTTTGCGGGATACAAGCAGGCTGGGGTGAACCGCATTTCGGTGGGCGCGCAGACCTTCTCTGCCGCGCAGTTAAAGGCCTTGGGGCGCATTCATGGCGCCGCGGACACGCACGCTGCCGTGGCGGAGCTGCATGCGGCCGGCTTGCTGAACCACAACCTGGACCTCATGTATGCGCTGCCCGGCCAAACCACGGCCGAGGCGCTGGTCGATGTGGAAGCGGCGTTGGCGCTACGCCCACCGCACCTCAGCTACTACCAGCTCACGCTTGAGCCGGGCACGGTGTTTCACCATCGCCCGCCCGCCGCCATGCCTGACGACGAAGCCGCCGCCGACTTAGAGGCTGCTGCGCACGCGCGGCTGCGCGCCGCCGGCTTTCACCGCTACGAGGTGTCCGCGTGGGCCCAGCCCGGCCACGCCTGCCGGCACAACCTGAACTACTGGACCTTCGGCGACTACCTCGGGCTGGGCGCCGGTGCGCACGGCAAGCTCACGCGGCCCGGCAGCGGCGAGATTTTGCGGACCACGAAGCAGAAACAGCCGCGCGAATATCAGCGCAATCTGGCCGCGGCGCGAACGGTGGACAGCATTCCCCCCGGCGACCGCCCGTTCGAGTACATGCTTAACGCATTGCGGTTGGCGGACGGGTTTGCGATGGCGGGCTTCGAGCAGCGCACGGGACTGGCTTGGAGCAGGGTGGAGCCCACCGTGGCGCGTTTGGCGGAGCTAGGGTGGCTGGAACCGGCGCAGCCGGACGCGCTCATGCCGCTTGGAGCAGTCAATATGCCTGCCGAAAGCGCTGTGCAGGCAGCGGACTGGAGGCCCACGGTGCGCGGATATGCCGTGCTGAACGCCTTGGTGGAGGCCTTTCTGCCCGACAATGGGGCCGGCACCGCCTAGATGCCGATGGGGGACAGGAAGTCAAGCGCCGCGCGGTAAGTTGTGCACAGCGGCGGCTGGCAACGGCGCCGTAGCAGGTTACGTCACATACCTGTGTCGCGAGATGAAGACACAGCGACTAACCCATTGATGAATAAGATAAAAACGTGCTGTTCATTTTTTAACCAAACTGACATTTATGCGCTTTTCCGCTGTGCATGCGTCGGCGGCTTGGCATTAGTCCACAGAGTTATCCACAGGTTTTGTGGATAACTTTTCCAACGGATGAAAGGGTCTTTTGCGTGTGCGCTGCAGCACTATCGGCGACGGTTTCTGCCGTGCCACTTGCCTGATGCCGACACTGACGGTATTCTTCACGGCTCACTTAACTACGGACGCGCATCATGAAGGCCGCCATCCACCCCGATTACAAAGCCATCTCGGTCACCTGCTCTTGCGGGAATGCCTTCGAGACGGGTTCTACGCTCGGTCACGACCTGCAGATCGAAGTCTGCTCTGCCTGCCATCCGTTCTACACCGGCAAGCAGAAGATCGTCGATACCGGCGGTCGCGTCGACAAGTTCCGCAAGAAGTACGCTCAGGGCGCCACTGCCGCCCGCTAAGCGTTGCCGCGGCAGCGGAACCGTTTCGCGGTTCCGTCGTCCAAGAAAGGCGCCAGGTTTCGGCCTCGGCGCCTTTTTCATTGCCCGCCATTTGCATTACGCTTCGGCGGGTACTTACCCGGAAGCCGTCCATGCCCGCCACTCGCCTGTCGTCCTCCATGTTCGCCGCTTTGGCGACCCTGCTGCTGTCCGCAGGCGCACCGGGCCAAGCCTGGGCCATGTCCGAGAAGGCGGAAATCAAGCTTGGACGCGAGCAATACCAGAAGGTGCTCGCCGAGATGGGCGCTTACGACGACGACGCCGTGCAGGGCTACGTCACCGAGCTGGGCCACAAGCTGGCGTTGAAGAGCGACTGGCCGAAGCTGGAATGGACCTTCACCGTGGTCGACACGGACGATGTGAATGCCTTCGCGCTGCCGGGCGGCTTTGTCTACATATCGCGCGGCATCCTGCCGTACCTGAACTCCGAGGCTGAACTGGCGGCGGTGCTGGGCCACGAGATTGGTCACGTGACGGCGCACCACGGCGCCAAGCGCCAAACGCGCGGTACGCTGGCCAATCTCGGCGCCGCCGCTGCCACCATCCTCACCGGGCAGCCCATCGTCGGCGACCTCGCCAACGTGGCGGGCGCGGCGTGGGTGAGCGGCTATGGGCGTGAACAAGAACTGGAGGCGGACCGCTTGGGCGCCGAAATTCTCGCGCGCACCGGCTACGACCCGCAGGCGATGACGCGCGTCATCGGCTCCCTGAAAGATCAGGAGTTGTCCGAGGTACGCCGCGCGCGGGCCGAAGGGCGCAAGCCCCGCGTCTATCACGGCGTGTTTGCTTCTCACCCAGACAACGACCAGCGCTTGCAGGAGGCCGTGAAGGCCGCCAAGCGGGTGGAAGGCCGCGCCACCGGCCTGGACCAAGGGCGCGAGATCTACCTGAAGGCCGTCGACGGCGTGGCGGTTGGCACCAGTCGGGCGCAGGGCGTGGTGCGTGGCAGCCGTTTCTACCACGCCGACATGGGCGTTACGATGGCCTTCCCGAGCGGCTGGGGCGTGCAGAACGAAAAAGAGCGCATCCTCGCCGTCGCCGCCGACAAGAACGCCGTGATCCAGGTGACGGTGGGCGCTATTCCGCCCAAGGTGGAGACCCCGCGCAAGTATTTCGCTGCTGTGGCTGGCAATTACGGTTCCGTGGGCGATGCTCGCGAACTGGAAATTAACGGCGCCCCGGCCTTTACGGGCGTGGTGCGTGGCACGCAGACGCCGTTCGGTGTGCGCCCCTCGCGCGTGGTCATCATTCAGTTCAATAACCAGTTCTACCGCATCGACGGCGCCAGCCGGGGTGGCATGGACGTGCCTCAAGCGGATGGGCTTATTTTGTCGTCCGCTGCGACCCTTCGACGGCTGAAGGAAGCCGAGTTCGCCTTGGCCGAGCCGGACCGCCTGAAGGTGGCGAAAGTGACGCCCGGAACGACCATGGCAGGGCTGGCTAAGACGTCGCCGCTCAAGACTTACGCGGAAGAAACGTTGCGTCTTTACAACGGTTTTTACCCCAAGGGCGAGCCGGAGGCCGGCAGCCTCGTTAAGACGGTCCGCTAGCGCCGCTTGAGCACCTTGCCGGTGGGTGTTTTCGGGGTATAGGCAGACCACCTGTCCTCGTTTCCGCACCTTGATTTGTGCACTGCACCGTGACACATTGCCGGGGTACCTAAGACCCCGCATGAGAATCGACCATGGCCAAGAAATTCCAGCTGACCAACCTCGAAACCGGCAAGTCCTCGGAACTGTCCGCTTTGTCGCCCACGCTGGGGCCGGACGTGGTCAACATCGGGTCGCTCAACAAGGACCATGGGGTTTTCACCTTCGACCCGGGCTTCATGTCCACCGCTGCGTGCGAGTCGAAGATTACGTACATCGACGGTGACAACGGCGTGCTGCTGTACCGCGGCTACCCGGTTGAACAGTTGGCAGAAAAGAGCAGCTTCCTGGAAGTGTCCTATCTGCTCATCAATGGCGAATTGCCTACCGCCGCGCAGTTGAAAGAATTCACCGGGAACATCACCCGCCACACCATGCTGAACGAGACGCTGCAGCGTTTCTACAACGGTTTCAACTACGACGCCCACCCCATGGCGATGGTGTCTGCGGTGGTGGCCTCGATGGCCGCGTTTTATCACGACACCATGGACATCTATAGCCCGCGCCACCGTGAAATCTTCGCGCACCGCATGCTGGCGAAGATTCCCACCATTGCGGCGGCCGCCTACAAGCATTCGCTCGGCCAGCCGTTCATGCACCCGAAGAACGATCACGACTACTGCAGCAACCTGTTGAACATGTTCTTTGCAGTGCCTTGCGAAGACTTTCAGGTGGATCCGGTGGCGGCCGAGGCGCTGGATCTGCTGTTCATCCTCCATGCAGACCACGAGCAGAACGCCAGCACCAGCACGGTACGTTTGGCCGGCAGCACGGGTACCAATCCCTACGCCGCCATTTCGGCAGGCGTTTCCGCGCTGTGGGGCCCTTCGCATGGCGGTGCCAACGAAAGCGTGCTCGTCATGCTCGAGGAAATCGGTACCGTCGACAACATCTCGCGCTTCCTGGCCAAGGTGAAGGACAAGGAAGACAACACCAAGCTCATGGGCTTCGGTCACCGCGTCTACAAGAACTTCGACCCGCGCGCCAAGATCATTCGCGGTATGTGTCACAAGGTGCTGGCCAAGCTGGGCCGTGCGGACAACCCGTTGCTCGAACTGGCGCAGCGCCTTGAAGAAATCGCCCTCAAGGACGAATACTTCGTGTCGCGCAAGCTGTACCCGAACGTGGACTTCTACTCGGGCATCATCTACAGCGCGCTCGGCATCCCCCGTTCCATGTTCACGGTTATGTTCGCCATCGCCCGCACCGCTGGCTGGGTGGCGCATTGGCAGGAAATGATCGCGGACCCGGGCATGAAGATTGGACGCCCCCGC